>ERZ795053.515-NODE-515-length-49924-cov-7.195893_pt1 | contig 49924 bp, 45 predicted proteins | sample MGYA00375137_ERZ795053 | MGnify/ENA primary metagenome ERZ795053 (study PRJEB30182, sample SAMN05720284) | activated sludge metagenome | isolation source: Anaerobic digester | place: Hong Kong | collected 2014-12-17 ...
ATATCACGCTTCTATATTCATCCGTGGAATGCCAGACCTTTCGGCCGTAGAAACCTCCACAGTCTCCGCAGATGATTTTACTGTGAAAAGCCTTATCACTGTATGCTCTACCCAGTTCCTTGCGCCGTACCATTTCTTCCTGCACCGTATCAAACTCCTCCGGGGCAATAATGGCTTCATGCGAACCTTCCACATAATATTGGGGTACTTCGCCGTTATTTACCCGCAGTTCTTTTGTTAAAAAGTCAACTGTAAACCGTTTCTGGCGGAGGAAGAGGGATTCGAACCCCCGTGCCCGTGAAGGCAAACGGTTTTCAAGACCGCCTCGTTGTGACCGCTTCGATATTCCTCCGTATTTTTTATTAAGTTGTTGCTCTTAAGTCAAGTTTGAAAACTGTTTATTTAATCTAAGTTGGCAAACGGTTTGACGCTCGTTTCACTCGCTATTCCGTCGCTTATGCTCCTTACACGACCGCTACTTTTTGAGTTGATATTCTCCGTATTACGCTATTAAGTTTATTTTTTCAACCAAGTTTGAAAACCGTTTATTTATTTGAGTGCAAACGGTTTGACGCTCGCTGCGCTCGCTATGCCGTCGCTTGCGCTCCTTACACGACCGCCAAGAAAATAAAACGATTTGACAGCTTTTAAAGTATATCAAATCGCCCTTTTTGTGTCAAATGAAAAACATATTTTTGTAAATTTTAACGCAAATATATGAATTTATGGTATAGTTAAATTTAAGAAATAAAATTTAGGATAAAAAAAATGACTGAACAATCAATTATTATTTTGTGCGTAACTATACTTTTATTTATAATTCTTACAATACGAATAGGCATAGCTATTAGTAGAAATCTAAATTACTTTCCAAGTTTATGCATTAAAATAGATTTAACCAACAAACGAAAAATGGACAATAATGATTTATTGGATTACTACATTGTTAATAATAGCGTGGCAGCAATACAAGGTCATATAGAAAAAGTACAGTTATGGGAAAAAGAAAAAATACTCAAAGCACAAGATAATCCTAAAAAAGCTAAAAGGATAATAGCTCGAATTAATGAAAATAGTTATAAGGCATTCAATTTCATAGGTTATCGGATTAGGACAAGATATAGACAAAGTAATTATGAGCGCTTTAGCTATAAAGTTGAAATAATCTCCAACGATTTTTATAAAGATATAGGTTTTGTCACAGAAAGAATTAAATTTTTGAAAGAACACGATTTTAATGTTACATATAATGATTTTGAAAGAGAGGATCAAAGAAAAGCGTTAACAAAAGAATTAAAAGAAATAATTAAAATACGTGATAATTACACTTGCCAAATGTGCGGGAAATTTATGCCTGATGAAGTTGGATTACATATTGATCATATAATTTCAATTAAAGATGGCGGGAAAAGCATACCATCGAATTTAAGAGTGCTTTGTTCCAAATGTAATGGCAAGAAGGGGTCAAGATCAGAATCTAACAGCATTGAAGAAAATATACATACAAAATCATACTGTGATGATGAAGAATATTTATATCAAAATGAAACAGTTGTAAAGGCATTTGAGTGTATACAATTACAATTTAACAATGCCTATCTAAATTTAGATTTTCCTATAATACAAGATATTGTTAATAAAGTTATAAATATAAATCTTACAAATTCTTATGATTGTAGTAAATTTCATTTCTTTTTATTAGAAACAACAGAACAAGTATATTCTCTAAGAGATAAATTTTTGAATGCCGAAACTTTGTCAATTAATTTATGTAAAAAAGATATAGAATTATTTGACTTAATAGCTGAAAATTTAAAAGGTTGTCGCATTGGCACATTATCTCGTTTAGCAATAATCTATGAAAAAAATGGAATGATAGACGAAGCAGTTAAATTATGCGACATAGGCATCAAGTTTGGTTTCGCAGATAATAATGGGAAAAACTTCATTTTTAGAAAAGAAAGATTAGAGAAGAAGTTATAAAATTTCCAATTTTTTATTGACAACGGGATTATTTTAGCTTAAACTAGAATTCAAATAAAGATTTCTAAATCTTTATTGTTGTTTGGATACAAAAAGCCGATTGCGAAAAATTCGCGGTCGCCTTTTTGTTTTATAGCAATAATTTTCATGCAGCCAAAATAAATTAGTGTTTTTTATTTGACTAAAATTTGTAAATAAAGGGGTGTAAATAACGCCCATTGCGGTGAAGTAGACTTTTGTTTTTGATATTTTTAAAGCACATAAGGTAAAAAATATTTTTTTAAATTTCCATATTTAACAAATATTGATATAAAAAAAGAGGCGTATTTAAACGCCTCTTAATTTTATTGTAAAAAATCTTATTCTTTGCTTTGCAGATATTTGTCGATTGATTTTGCCGCGGTTTTGCCGTTGCCCATTGCCATAATGACGGTTGCGGGACCGTTGACGATGTCGCCGCCCGCATATACGCCCGTGACACCCGTGCAGCCGCTTTCGTCGGTCAATATACAGCCGTATTTATCAAACTTTAAATCATTGGTCATAATTTTCACGTTTTGGCTGGGTTGCGAGCCGATGGCTATAATCACGCTGTCGACATCAATAATAAAATTGCTGTTATCGACTACTTCGGGGGTTTTGCGTCCAGTTGCATCGGGTTCGCCGAGTTTCATTTTTACGCACTCAATGCCGCATACTACGCCGTTTCTGCCCAAAAACCTTACGGGGCTTGTAAGCCATTGAAAATCAACGCCTTCTTCAACCGCCGTATTGACTTCTTCCAGACAAGCGGGAAGCTCTTCTATCGATCTGCGGTAAAGGATTTTTACCACGCTGCCGAGCCTGAGAGCGCATCTAGCGGCATCCATTGCCACGTTTCCGCCGCCTATTACCGCAACGCGCCTGCCCACAAATAAGGAGGCTTGGCGGTGCATAGCCATAAGGTTTACTCTCGATAAATATTCGTTCGCGGTATAAATGCCTTCGAGATTTTCGCCTTCGATGTTCATAACGTGCGGCGCGTCCGCTCCAATGCCTATAAACACAGCGGAAAAACCTTGATTGAAAATCTGTTTTACCGTCATATCTTTGCCTATTTCGCAATCGTAAATTATTTTTACGCCGCGCGCGGCAAGGTTGTTGATTTCGCGGTTAATAACTTCGCGCGGAAGGCGAAAGTCGGGAATGCCGTAATAAAGCACTCCGCCGCCGTGAGCCTGCGCTTCAAATATCGTCACGTCGTAGCCCATTTTGTTAAGCTCGCTCGCGCACGCTATTCCCGCGGGACCGCAACCGATAATCGCCACTTTGTGCTTTTTCGTTACAGGCGTAAAGTTGATTTGCAGCGGGTGACGGCTGTTGTGCCAGTCGGCAACGTATCTTTCCAAGTTTCCGATAGAAACGCAGCGTTCTTTTAACGCAAGCACGCAGCTGCCTTCGCATTGACTTTCCTGCTGGCAAACGCGTCCGCAGATTGACGGCAGACTGTTTGCGCTTGTAATAAGTTTGTAAGCCGCGTCAAGGTCGTTCTCTTTGATTTTTTTGATAAATTGCGGAATGGGAACGTTTACGGGACAGCCTTTTACGCAGCGGGGATTGTGGCAGTTAAGGCATCTTGCCGCTTCTTCCTGAGCCTGATTATCGTCAAGTCCGAGCGATACTTCGTAAAAATTTTTTATGCGCTGCTGTATAGGTTGCAACGGTTTGGATGTTTTTTCCAACATTTTTTCTCCGTATATATTATTTTGCGAGTTGTTTTACAAGTCTTTCTTTAATAGCCAAAATAAAGTCGCGTGTGTTAACAGCTTTTACTTTGCCGTCTTCAACAAGACCTACCAAGTCTTTTGTCATGATGCCGTCGTTGAGCGTTTGTATACTTGCTTTTTCCAAACAATCAGCAAAATGCATAAGGTCTGCCAAGCCGTCTTTTTCGCCGCGTTTACGCAAAGCTCCGCTCCATGCAAAAATAGTAGCCATCGGGTTTGTGGAGGTTTCTTCGCCTTTGAGATATTTGTAATAGTGGCGGGTAACGGTACCGTGAGCCGCTTCGTATTCAAACTGACCGGTAGGGGATACCAAAACGCTTGTCATCATTGCAAGGCTGCCGAAAGCCGTGCTTATCATATCGCTCATAACGTCGCCGTCATAGTTTTTGCATGCCCAGATATAGCCGCCCTTTGAACGGATAACGCGAGCGACAGCGTCGTCGATAAGCGTGTAAAAATATTCGAGACCAAGTTTTTCAAATTCTGATTTGTAGTTGTTTTCAAAAATTTCTTCAAAAATTTGTTTAAACGCGCCGTCGTATTTTTTGCTTATTGTGTCTTTGGTGCTGAACCAAAGATCTTGTTTTGTGGAGATAGCGTATTGGAAGCAGGAGTGCGCGAAACTAATGATTGAAGTGTCTTTGTTGTGCATGCCTTGGAAAACGCCGGGGCAGTTGAGTTTTGCGATTTCTACCGTTTCGGTTTTGCCGCTTTCGCCGACGAACGTCATAGTAGCTGTGCCGGGTTCGGTTGTGCGGATTTCCACTCCCTTGTATACGTCGCCGTAAGCGTGACGGGCAACGGTAATGGGTTTTTCCCAGTTTTTGACGACGGGCTTAATGCTGTCGATAGTAATAGGAGCGCGGAAAACTGTGCCGTCCAAAATACTACGGATTGTGCCGTTGGGACTTTTCCACATTTCTTTAAGGCTGTATTCTGTCATTCTTTGCGCGTTGGGGGTAATGGTCGCGCATTTTACCGCTACGCCAAGTTTTTTCGTCGCGTTTGCGGCATCAATTGTGATTTGGTCGTTAGTCTCGTCACGTTTAACAAGTCCCAAATCGTAATATTCTGTTTTCAAGTCGACAAAGGGAAGAATCAATTCGTCTTTGAGATCTTTCCAAATGATACGAGTCATTTCGTCGCCGTCCATTTCGACTAGCGGTGTTGTCATTTTGATTTTTTCCATTAGTTTTCTCCTGTTTTTTTATAAATATTTTTTAATAAAAGTTCAAATTTTTAGGCGGGTTAAATTTTAACCCACCTAAACGGTTTATTTTTGTTTTGAAAGGTACGCGTAATAGTTCATCAAACAGCCCGTTAATAAAATCGTTTTTTCTTCGGGAGTCAGGTTCGTTACGTGTAACGTCACGTCGTGCGCTTTGCCGTTTGCGATAACCTTTGCGGGTATGTTTTCTTCGCCGCTTTCAATAGCTTTTCTGATATTGGGAACGAAAACGTAATCGCCGTCGGCGTAATCGAACGGAGCGTCTTTGTCGAGCGTGAACGGAACTATGCCCCAGTTTATGCAGTTGCTGCGATAGCGTTTCGTCGCGTATTCGTAGCAGATATTAGCGTCGCCGCCCAAAACTTTTTGACAGCTTGCAGCTTGTTCGCGCGCGCTGCCGTCGCCCGGTTTAATAGCGAAAACGCAGGAACCGAAAGAGGTGTTTTTCGCCAATTCTTCGGGTTTGTCGCTTACTGCTTTTAACGCGTTTATAATGCTTTGGTCAACGTTGCCTTCGCGTCTTGCTCTGTCAAGTTTTTGAACTTCCTTGCTGTTGGGAACGTAAGAGGGTACGCGTCTTGATAATGCGAATTCCGCAAGTTTCAACGGGTTGCTGCGGTAACTGCTCGTTTCGCCCGACGGGATAAGTTCGTCTGTCGTGGTTACGGCGTCCTTAATGAAAGCTGTGAATTTTAAGAGCATATTATCCGACAAAGCGTACATCTTCGGCCAATCGGTGATATTCGGTCCGTATTTAAGTTCCGCGGTTTCTTCGGGACGATTATATCCGTAATATATGCGTTTTTCGTAAATAGTTCCGTCAAATTCGTATTTGTTTTTGGGTTCTTTATAATCAATGTCGGCCGCGCTCATGAGAACTCCGCCGTTTGCCGCTGTTGCAGCTATCGAGCGTGCGTCCATTAACGCTACTGAGCTGATTTGACCTTGGTTGGGTTTACTGCCTTCACGGTTGGGGAAGTTACGCGTTGTGTGACGAATTGAAAATCCGTTGTTTGCGGGAACGTCGCCAGCGCCGAAGCAAGGACCGCAGAACGCGGGTTTAATAATAGCTCCAGCTTCCATAAGTTTTGCCGCCGTGCCGTCGCGGGTAATCGCCATATATATCGGCATACTAGCGGGATAAACGCTAAGACCGAAATATCCGTTGCCCGTGGAAGCTTCATTCAAAATCGCCGCCGCAGTCGTTAGGTTGTCATATAATCCGCCTGCGCAGCCCGCGATAATACCTTGGTCGACGTGGATTTTGCCGTCTATGATTTTGTCGCTGATATGGAAATCTACTTTTCCAAAAGCGTCTTTGTTTTTAGTATCTATTTCGTTGAAAATATCGCGGGCGTTTGCTTTGAGTTCGTCAATCGTGTACGCGTTTGACGGGTGGAAAGGCAACGCTATCATAGGTTTTTCGGTGCTAAGATCAAGCTCTATAACGTGGTCGTAATAAGCGACTTTTTCGGGAGCGACTTTCTTGTAATCTTTCGCTTTGCCGTGACGAACGTAATATTCTTTTACTTTGTCGTCCGTTTCCCAAATACTGCTTAGGCACGTTGTTTCCGTTGTCATAACGTCTATGCCGTTACGGAAATCAACGGAAAGATTGCCGATACCTTCGCCGACGAATTCCATAATTTTGTTATTAACAAAATTGTTGGAGAAAGTCGCTTTTACCAAAGATACAGCGATATCGTGAGGACCTACGCCGTGGGGGACTTTGCCCGTAACGTGTACGAGTACCACTTCGGGAGCGTCCACGTCGTAAGTGTTTTTAAGTAATTGTTTAACTAGTTCGGGTCCGCCTTCGCCGACGCCCATGGTGCCCAGCGCGCCGTAACGTGTGTGGCTGTCAGAACCCAAAATCATACCGCCGCACTTTACCATAGCTTCGCGAGCGTATTGGTGAATAACGGCTTGGTTAGGTGGAACAAAAATTCCGCCGTATTTTTTTGCCGCCGACAAGCCGAAAACGTGATCGTCTTCGTTTATTGTGCCGCCGACTGCGCAAAGAGAGTTGTGGCAGTTTGTCATTGCGTACGGAATGGGGAATTTTTCCAGTCCGCTTGCTCTTGCCGTTTGAATTATGCCCACATAGGTAATGTCGTGGGACATAAGTGCGTCAAAACGGATGTGCAATTTTTTGCCGTCACCTTGTTCATTATGCTCGCGCATAATTTTGTACGCCATTGTGCCTTCGCGCGCAACGGCGGGAGCGGGAAGATTATCGCCGCTTTTTACGATTTTGCCGTCTACTAAATAGACGCCTTCATTGATTAGCCGAATCACAACTAACCTCCTGTAAAATTTATATTTTTTAAATAAAAGTTCGCTAAGTTTAGTTTTTCGTATTTTTATAGGTTTTTAACCTAATTTGAGCTTATTTATTCTACCGCCAAAAAGCCTTTTTCATAAAGTTTTTGGGCAAAAATAGACAACATCAACATATCCGCGCAACCGCCGAAACTGATGTTGTTTTCAATGTAGTTTACACAAACACATTGTAATGCGTCTTGACTAAAATTGTCAAGTAAAGCGGACGCTTTGCCGCGCGCAATGTCGTATTCTTTCTTGCCGACACGGTACAAAACGTTGGTGTCGTCGAGCATAGTAATAAGCTTGAGCAACACCAAAATATTAGCGTCGTTTTTACTATATCCTTTTAGCGCGTATTCGCAAAAAAGCGGCAATGTTGTGTTCAAAATTTTGTATCCGTCAATAGCTTGTCCGAATGCTCCCTTGACGCCGTATTTTTCCCGCATCTGACTGCCGTGCGTGCCGCTTTCGAGCAGCGGTTCCAACTCGGCGGCAAAATTTTTTATTTGGCGTGAAAAGGTTTTTAAACTCGTAACGCCGTCAACGTTTTTGCTGACAAGCGCGCCTATCGCCATAGCGAGCGCAAAAATCGCGCCTTTATGCGTGTTTACGTTTTTTGTAGCGGCAAACATAGCTTTTTCCGCTTTTTTACCCGTTTCTTTCAGCGATAAAGCCAAAGAATGCGTGTCGCCGTTACCTAACGCAAGCACCGCGAATTCTCTTATATACGGAGTAATAGCCTTTATGCTTTCAACAAAAAGCTGATAGCTCATATCCGTATGAGCCCCGCTGTTTTCTTTGTCCACAAGACCGGGTTTTGGAGTGGTATCGAGTTCTTCGTACAGCGACTCGACAGCAAGTTTTGTTATTTTATCTATATATCTAAGCATTTAATTTTTCCAAGATTTATTGGTTATTTATGAGTTAGTTTTTTACAAATTTAATTAAAGACATTCTTTTTCTTTTTTATATTTTTCTATTAAATATTCTTTTGTTTGCGGCGGCACGATAGAGGTAATCGAATCGAAATCGCCTTTTTCAAAAAGCTTTCTGACGTAGCTTGCGGATATAGGCGTGTCGCCGTATGTTTTGCGCGGTATGATTTCGACTTTTATTCCGTGTTCGGGCAATACTTTTTGCATAAGTTCGTTGTATTGCTTTGTCGCGGGATCTGTCGGCTCATCGCCCAAAAATCGGGTAGTTATATTAAGCGCGGGGGCGATATGGCGGGCGAATATATCGAGGTCGAGTAAAATCTGATTACGCGCCACTTCGCTGGCGTCTTTTATAAAATATGACGGGAAAGTCGCTTGGGAAATAATATATTGAGAGCCGAAATGTACTTGCACGTTTTTAAGATGCGCCGTATTTTTTTTGACAAGATTGTATCTATCTATCGCTGGCATAAAAGGCTGTTCTTCGCTCACCACGAAAATATGCAGTCTATCAACTTTTGCCGCCGACGTTTCGATTAAATAAAGGTGTCCGCTAGTCATCGGATTGCAGTTTACCACTATGCAGCCGCTTTTGCCGCTCACACGAAACTGCGCCAGTTCTTTTTCATAAGAAGAAATTCCGTCAAATTTGCTTTCCAGTAAAACCGCGTCGGGAGAGTGTCCGACGGGATAAAAAGCCAGCGACGAAAAAACTTTTTCGTAAATAATTTTGGTAAATAAAAATGTATTGGGATAACCTTTTTCTCTTACATGATTATGTAAATGAGTAAGAAGCGAATTGGCTAAATTCGATTCTCTTTCGGAAGAAGTTATCGCAATACATTTGATGACGTTTTTATATGCTCCGCCGCCCGCGAGAAGTTCGTCGTTATTGAAAACGCCGATATAGTAATCCATTTTTTCAATTGCGAGACCGTTACTTAGTAAAAAATTCTTTACCGTATCGTAATCCCGTTGATTGTTTAGTCTTAACTGTCGAAATTCGTAATTCTCAAACATAATTTATTTTTTTACCTTTATTGAGATTGCCTGAATTCGGCTATCATATTTTTGATTTTTTCTTGCAGCTGCGTTAGCGTATGCGTCCGAGCCTTTACGCAATATGCCGACGGCTTGCCGCAAAGTAAACAAAGCCTGTTTTCCATACCGATTTCGCTTCGGCTCACGCTTTTGCCGTCTTGCCCAATTACGTCGATGTCCATAAGTCTGCCCAAAGGATGTTCGTTTTCAAAATCCGCCGTTATTTTTTTAATCTGAAAGGGGTTAAGGTCGACTGCGTAAATTACTTCGTAGCCCGTGGGTTTATCCGTAATAATTTTTGTCAAAATTTTTTCGCCGAAAGTTTTTGTGATATACTCGTCCGCTATATCGGCGATAAATTTGCTGTCTTCCGTGCGTTTTATTTCTCCCGGGCTAACAATCGTGAGCGATATAACCGTGGTAGGAAAATCGGCAAGAAATTTTTTTTGTCTTGCCGCCCGTTCATCGCGAGCGGCAAGAACTTCGTTTAAAGTTACGGGAAAGTCTTTCATTTTTAGTCTTCTTCGACTATCTCGTGAATAACGTCTAAGACCGCTCCGTCTCGGCTTGTGACTACTCCTACGATTTTTTCGCCGAATGGCAGGGGATCGGGTTTGCCGATAACTCCGTCGGCAATAGCTTTAAGCTCGCTTATCGGAACGACGTTTATTCTCGCTCTTTTCAGTCTTTCGGCTACGTCGGGGCGATTGGGGTTTACCGCTACGCCGTAATCGGTGACGATAACGTCAACGGTGTCGCCCGGGGTGATGACTGTGGTAACCTTGTCCACAACGCAGGGAATACGACCTCTTAGAAGCGGACAAAGTATGACTGACAAAGCCGCGCCAGCGGAAGTATCTGGGTGACCGCCTATTGCGCCGCGGATAATGCCGTTACTGCCTGTCAATACGTTTACGTTAAAGTTTACGTCTACTTCCAATGCGGAAAGCAGCACTACGTCAAGCCAGTTTATCGCAGAGCCGTTGTCAAAAGGATTGGCGTAAACGTTCGCGTTTATTTGTTGATGAAAACGGTTGTTTTTGAGCGACTGGCTGGCCACTATATCAAAAGACTGAACGTCCAAAAGTTTTTCAATCAAGCCTTCTTCGTGAAGCTGCACCATATGTCCTGTAATACCGCCGAGAGCGTAGCGGGCTTTGATGTTGTTTTCTTTCATAGCTTCGCGGATAAATTGCGTTACCGCAAGGCTTGCGCCGCCCGAACCTGTCTGCATTGAAAATCCGTCGTAAAAATATCCCGAATTAACAACGACTTTTGCAGCAATCTGAGCCAGAAGCAAGTCGCGGGGATTTTTTGTTTGACGCAAAGCTCCCGAGCTGATTTTGCCAGTTTCGCCGACTTCGTCAACCAAAACGATATAATCGACTTCGCTTTCCGCAATAGCCACAGGCACATTGGGGTAAGGAACAAGATTGTCGGTAAGTATAATTACTTTGTCGGCATATTCGGCGTCGACTTTTGCGTAACCAAGCGAGCCGCAGATAGATTTTTCTGTGCCTGAGCGAGAGTAGCCGTTTGCGTTGCCAAGATAGTCGCAGCTGCTTGCTCCTAAAAAAGCTACGTCGATATGAATTTCGTCGTTTGCTATCGCTGCCGCTCTGCCGCCGTGCGAACGGAAAATAACGGGTTTATCCATTAAGCCGTGACTGATAGCGTCCGCAAGGTCGCCTCTGAGTCCCGACGTTTGTATAGAAGTTATTACGCCGCTTTTAATGTACTCGATAAGCGGAGCGTGGACTTCGGAAAGACTGCTTGCAGCTAATGTAAGATTTTTAAATCCCATTTCTGCGAGTTTGGCTACTACAAGGTTAACTATTTTATCGCCGTTACGGAAATGATGGTGGAACGAAATAGTCATTCCGTCTTTTAAGCCCGATGCTTTTATCGCGGTTTCAAGGTCGACTATTTTTTCGCTTTGGGTTTGCAAATCTTTTCTTGGAGTATAATCGCGTTTTCTAGTATTTTTATTCCAGTCTTTTTTGTAGACGGGCATATGAAGCTGTTTTGCGATTTTTTCTATATCATTTATTTTGTTCGGCATTATATTTCACCCCCGATTTCGTCTTCCGTTATTACTCCGCAAGCGAGAGCCATTTGGATGGTGCGCTCAGCGCGGATAACGACGGGCTTATCAACCATCTTGCCGTTAAGCGACACAACGCCGCTTCCTTTTGCTTTGGCTTCTTCTATCGCTGCCAAAATATCTTTTGCCTTTAATATTTCTCTTTCGGTGGGAGCGAAAATTTTGTTTACTATTTCTATTTGACGTGGGTTTATTATGGATTTTCCGTCAAAGCCCATATTTTTGATTAAACGGACTTCGTTTTCAAACGTTTCCATATCGTTAAGGTCTGAAAACACGGTGTCCAAAGCGGCAATACCAGCCGCTCTTGCCGCTACTACTATTGTCTGACGGGCAAGCATAAGCTCGACGCCTTCTTTTGTGCGGGAAGTTTTCAGGTTTGCGCAGTAGTCTTCCGCGCCTAACGCGATACCCATCATACGGGGTGAAGCGGTAGCAATTTGGTATGCGTTAATAACGCCCAACGCGCCTTCTATCGCGGCCATAATGAGAGTTTTGCCGACGGGAACGCCGATTTCTTTTTCCACTCGGGCGATTTCGCGTTCGACTTCCAATACTTCTTCTTTCGTTTCGGTCTTTGGCATACGTATTACTTGGACTCCCGCTCTTACGACGGCTTCAATATCTTTTGCGCCGTAGGGGGTGGAGAGAGGATTGATACGTACGACAGTTTCGGTTTTTCCGTATTTTATTGTTTTTAGCGCGTTATATACCAAAAAACGCGCCGCGTCTTTTTGTGCCATAGTTACGCTGTCCTCAAGGTCAAGCATAATACTGTCGGGTCCGTATATGTGAGCGTCCTGCATCATACTGGGATTGTTGCCGGGAACAAACATCATCGTGCGTCTTAGTCTTTCTTTCATTTGTTTGCCTCCTGCCAATTTGTGTCGCAGTCTTTTGCTCTGCAGACCGCAACCGTCGTTCTGGCTACTATCGTGCAGTCAAGAGCGCCTTTGTCGGTAGCGTTTACCGTTACGCCGTCAACGCCGTATTCACGCAAAACTTGCGTAATAACGTTTTTAATTTGTTTTCCAAACTGGTGCGACACGATACTGTCAAGGCGAATATCGATTCCGCTGCCGTTATTTGGAATAATTTCAATCATAATGTCGCCGGATTCCAGCGTGCCTGCTGTAGCAGTTTTTAACATTATTTAACCCCCGTAAAAAAGTATTTTTTGCTAACTTCATTTTATAACAAAAGCGGTATTTTATCAAGGGTAATTGCCCTTATCTTCGTTAATTTTTTAATTAAAATTTTCCAAAAAATTTTGTTTATGTATATCGGTAAAAAAATCGGTTTTGGTTGGATAAAAATTTATGAAAATGTCGACACGAAATTTAGACGATTTGTTAAAAAGCGATAAATATCGACAAAAAAAAATAAAATCAAACAAAACAAGACAAGCCGTATTATAGCAATGAAAATGGTCGATGTGCTATACTAAGCTAGTCCGAAGAGGCGCGTTCATTCTGCCTCTCCAAGACGAATGGTACCTTTTTATACTTCGGATAAAGGGACAGTCGTATTCTCTGCGACTGTCCCCGATTATTTAATTTATGATAAAAGTATTTTTATCAAAATTTTTTTTTAAACTTAAATTTTACCTAGCCTATCATGCCCTATAAAGCGTTAGTTTTGTGCAGTTTCTGGTGTTTCATCGGGCTTCGGTTGCAAAAAAGGCATTGGACGGATTTTGGGCAGCGGATACTCATTTTCATCTAAGTCAAAAAGTTCGGTAAGTTCTTCCCAAATGTTTTCATAAGTCAGTTTTTGTAAAGCCGCGAAAGTTTTTACCGCTGTTGAAACGAAAACGTGTTCTATTCTGGGGCATTTTTCTTTAACAAACGCGATAACTTTTTCTGTCAGCTCGTTCATTGCCGTTTTTGTCGTTATTCCTTCTGTGCGCAAAGCTATAAAACAATAACCCGCGAAGCAAACGACTTTGCAGTCCCGCACGTTTTCAAGTTGTTTAATTTCGGTTTCCAAGTTTTCTTGGCAGGGTTTAGCAGGTTGATCCGCAAAACATACGCCCGCGCTTAATATTACGACGCAGATTATAGCCAAAGCCAAAAACAATTTTTTCATCACCTTTCCTCCTTGTTTTTGCCATTAGTATGCTAAATTTTGTCTATTATACTCACTTTTTCGCCATTTTCCGCCAAAAGCGTATGTTTTTAAGCGTTAGAAGAAGCGTTAAAATTACCGCGTACAGGTAATGCGGAGAAATATTATGAACGGATTAACAGTGTTCGCGTGTTTCTGTTCGGCTGGAATTGCCGTCTGCCTTACTTACATAGTTTTGACGGTTCTTGCCGAGAGAAGACGTAACGCCGAGCCAAAAATGCGGCGTCCTCCGAAAGAAAGTTACAACTACTACGAAGCCTACGAAAGCGGCGAAAGTTTGAATATGGATGTGGAATAAAAAAGCTCTTTCGTCAAATTCTTGACTAAACACGGTTAAAAGAGTATAATATGCGTTAGATTTGAAGGTGAGGGATTTCTTTATGAATAATTTTGCTTCTTTAATAGACCATACTCTTTTAAAACCGTCCACAAAAAAACAAATAATCGCTTTGTGCGAAGAAGCCGTTGATTACGGTTTTGCGTCGGTTTGCATTTTGCCCGATTACGTTAAGCTCGCGAAAAAAACGTTGGAAGGCAGCAATGTAAAAGTTTGCACCGTAATAGGTTTTCCTTTGGGTGAAAATACCACTCAGACCAAAGTTTTTGAAACCAAAAACGCTGTGAAAAACGGCGCGGACGAGGTTGATATGGTCATAAATTTGTCCTGGGCTAAAGGCAACGAATGGAAAAAAGTGACCAAAGAAATCGCGGCTGTCGTAAAAGCGGCTAACGGTGCTTTGGTAAAAGTTATTATCGAAACCTGTTTACTCGATTCCAAAAAAATCGTCAAAGCGTGCGCGGCTTGCGTGGAAGCGAAAGCTAACTGCGTAAAAACAAGCACGGGATTTTCGACAGGCGGAGCAAGAGTGGAAGACGTAAAAATTATGGCTGAAGCTTTGACAGGAACAGGATTATTTATCAAAGCGAGCGGCGGTATCCGCGATTACGCTACGGCGGAAGCTATGGTAAACGCTGGCGCGAAACGTCTCGGCACAAGCAGCGGCATAAAAATAGTCGAACAAAAATAAAAACCGAATCATAATATTTATTTAAACTTATATAGCGGATTTTAACAAACGATCTAAGCGAGTTTAAAAAAATAAAAAATACAAATATTTCTTTGGGGCAGGGTGAAACTCCCTACCGATAGTGATAGTCTATGAACAGCCTTATTTATGGGCTGCCGAACGGGTGAAATTCCCGTACCGACGGTAAAGTCCGGATGAGAAAAGAAATGAAAAAATCATTTTTTAGTAAAATGCCCTTGAAGCGATTCAAGGGATTTTTCTCATAAAAAAGCTCTTTGGAACAAAAAGGAGTTTTAATGAAAGAACAAACGAAGTTTGAGCATGAAAAAGTAAACGATTTTAATAAAAACGCGAAAAATGATACGGCTCAAAATGAAAAAACGAGCGACGAATTGAACGCTGATTTAATGGAAATAAATCAAAACGGCGAAAAAAGCGTAAAAACGAACTGCGTAAGTGATACCCAAATTCACGACGGTGACAGCGGAACAAAAAATTCCGCCGTTTCGACTATCGCAAAAATAGGCGTATTGACGGCATTGTCGTATATACTTTATATGTTTGTAAAGTTTCCGCTCCCGTTTTTGTTCCCGTCATTTTTGGACATTCAAATATCGGATTTGCCTGCTCTGCTGGGCGGTTTTGCGATGGGACCGATACCCGCCTGCGCTATTATCGTCATAAAATGTCTGTTAAAGATGCCTTTTACGACCACCGCCTGCGTAGGTGAAATCGGCGATATTATCATCGGAATAGCGTTCGTACTGCCTGCCGCGCTTTACTACAAAAAACACAAAAACAAAAAAGGCGCGTTTATAGGCATACTTATAGGGGCGGTTAGCTGCGCGGTTTCGGCTGTTATCGTAAATAGATTTATACTTATTCCGTTTTATGTTACAATGATGTTCGGCGGAAACTGGGATATTTTACTTAATATGGTTAAACCTCTTTACCCGACGGTAACCGTGCAGAATTTTTACGCTTATTATCTCGGTTTTGGTATCGCTCCGTTTAATATTTTGCGATGCGTTATATCGGGCGGACTCGCGTTTTTAATTTACAAACCGCTAAGCAAGGCTTTGCATTGGGAATATGTGAGAAAAAATAAAAGCGAGTAAACGATAAATTTTTAGTTAATAACGAGTGAGAAAATGATTTGTAAAAATGTAAACGATACTATAAAAATAGGCGAGAATTTCGCCAAAAAACTTAAAGGCGGCGAAGTTATTTTGCTGCGCGGAGATTTGGGCGCGGGCAAAACTCATTTTGTCAAAGGCGCGGCGTTAGGTCTCGGCGTAACGCAAACCGTGACAAGCCCGACTTTTACTTTGCACAATATTTATGAAGGCACAAAACTGACGCTGAATCATTTTGACTTTTACCGCATTAATGAGGAAGAAGCGGCGGAACTTGGGTTGGAAGAATATTTTAACAGAGCCAATGGAGTTTGTTTTATAGAATGGGCGGAAAATATAGCGGGACTTTTGCCGAAAGAGAACATTATCGTTAATATTACCGTTATCGGCAATAATGAGCGAGAGATTACAATATCGAATTTTGATTAAGTAAAAAAGACAAATGAAGCTATAAATTAAAATTTTCAAAAGTTATTTAATGAAAAATTAAGGAGAAAAGTTGGAAGATAAATACGTTTTGATTATCGATACTGTCACGCCGAATATGTACGTCGTTTTAGTTAAAAACGGCGATATTTTCGAGCAAAAAATCATTCGCGGCAACAAAAATCATAGCCGTACGCTGACAAAAACAATCGGCGAAGTTTTGCGTAAGGACGGTGTCGAATTTAATCAAATAGGCGTATTCGCTTGCGATATCGGTCCTGGAAGTTTTACGGGCATACGTATAGGTATCGCCGCGGTAAAAGGATATACGACGGTTTTTCCTTGCGCTCAATCGGTGACTTTTACGTCATTGGAATTATTGGCGGAAAAAACGAAATCCGAAAACTGCCTTATGGACGCGGGCAGAGACCTATTCTATTATCAAAAATTTTGCGGCGGCATCGCTATTGCACAACCGACTTTAATAGAAAAAGCGCAAGCCAATTTATATATCGGCGAAAAAGCGGCATTATTTGACGAGAATATGGATTTTGCTAATGAGCTTGTTACGGTAACGCAAAGAAAAATCTTGGCGAAGGAATTTGCCGAAGAATTAACTCCTGTATATTTACGCAAACCGCAGGCTCAGGAAGAAAGGGACCGCAAAATAGTAAAAGAAATCGCTTTTACGCAAAAAGAAATCGACGAAATGCTGGAAATAGAAAAGCAATGTTTTGCGGGAGAAGCATGGAACAGAAGCGATTTTGATATTTCATATAAAGACGGTCTGATAACTTTGGGCGTTTTTGAAGCTGACAAACTTATCGGCTACGGAATGATTTACTTAGCTAGTGACGAAGCGGATTTATGCACAATCGGGGTTTTGCCTCAATACAGAAAAAAAGGTTACGGCGGCGCAATAATGACCGCGTTAGCAGAAGCCGCGAAAAAACGAAACGTGAAAAAAATAACGTTGGAGGTAAGCAAAGGCAACGACGACGCTATTAAAATGTACAAAAGTTTTGGCTTTACGATAGCTGGCGAAAGAAAAAATTATTACACAAACAGCAACTTCGGCGACAACAACGCCTATATAATGATTTTGCAATTTTAGCTTTATTATTTTTTAAATAAAATTTTCAACCGCTTAAATGGCGGTTTTATTTTTTATATTTTTTTTGTATAGAACTCAATAAAAAATTTAAAAGCAGCAACGAGCTTTAATAAACAATATTTTTGAGATAGAGTTAATTTTGTCGAAAAAGCTCGAATATAATAGCTATTAACAAAAGAGAACAAGCGGTTCTCTTTTTTTGAGCTTGTAAAGAATTTTCAGCGACTGTGGTAATCAACTCAAAGGAAAATTCACGGCTAGAATTTTTTGAAAAGTGATTAAAAGAAAATTTAAAAGCGTAACGGAGTTATAAATGAAAACTTTGGTTTTTTTGCACGGCTGGGACTGCGATAAAAATATTTGGGCAAAGCAGATTGAATTTTTTTCAAAACAATATATTTGCCGCGCTTGGGATTTTTCGGGATTCGGCGAAAAACCGCTCGTTAAAAAAATGACCGTATACGATTACGCCAAGGAAACGGCGGAAAATATAAAAGCGGTAACGGACGATAAAGTCGTCGTCATAGGGCACAGTTTTGGCGGAAGAATAGCTATAATTTTAAATTCGCTTTACCCCGAACTCGTGGACAAAGTAATACTTGTTTCATCGGCGGGGCTGAAAAACCGCTCACTAAAAAATAAGCTGAAAACATATATATACAAGTGTAAAAAACTGCTTGTCAGAATGAAAATCCTAAATCAAAATGCTATCGTAAACGCCGGCGGTAAAGATTATCAAAAAACGTCGGACATAAAAAGAGAAACTTTTTTGAGCGTAATCAATACCGATTTACGCAAACATGCGAAAGCGGCGAAAGCTCCAGTCCTGCTTATTTGGGGCGAAAATGACCGTGAAACGCCTTTGAGTCAAGGTAAAAAACTCGCGAAACTGACAAAAGGCGGTCTTTGCATAATAAGCGGCTGCGGACATTTTTGCTTTTTGGAAAAACCCGCGCAGTTTAATAGAATTGTCGATTCGTTTTTGCATAATAGCTAAATACCGCAAACCTACAAACTTTGGCAGAGGTTAAATTTTGTTTTTAAAAATAATCATAGCGATATTAACCGCAATATCGGTTTCGATAGGCAGCTTTCATACCGTGTGGCGATTACAAAACTCCAACTACACGCTGAGAGATTTTTTTGCGCTTAGTTACAAATATTACATTTTGTGTTTGATCCTTGGCGGAACGGCGTTTGCCGTATGGATTTTGGGTTTGGAAGTAAAGCTATTGGAGCTGTCGCTCGCCATCGTTTTTTTGGCACTGTCGATGACCATTTCGCACAAGCCGCCGCTAAAACTAACACCCAGGGCAAAAAGACAGTTTGCCGTTTCTTTCGCGGTTATTTTTGCAGCCGCGTATTTTCTGCCCGCTTGGATGTGTATTACTTTCGCGCACTTATTAACGGCGGTTGCGTTCATATTAATTTTGCCTTTTGAAAATATCAATAACAAACGGTATCTAGATAAATGCGCAAAAATTTTTGAGCGAAACAACAATGCAAAAATCGCAATTACGGGCAGTTACGCAAAAACGTCGGTAAAAAATATATTGACGACTATGTTGAAAGAAAAATATGTTGTAGCGGCTCCGTCCGAAAGCGTAAACACGCCACTTGGCATATCAAAGTTTGTCAATAACGGCGGGATAGAAGGGGCGGAAATTTGCGTTTTTGAGTTTGGCGCGCGCAAAAAAGGCGATATCGACGAGCTTTGCCGTTTGGTAAAACCGAACGGCGGAATAATTACGGGACTTGCGCCTCAGCACTTGCAGACTTTTAAAACTTTTGAAAATATAATTGAAACGAAAACCGAGCTTTTGCGATATTTAACTGAAAAAGACTTTTGTGTGATTAACGCCAAGGACTCGGTTTTAATAGAACAAACGGCAAAATGTGAAATTTTGCCCGCTGGCGGCGAGAGCAACGTTCGCGCGGAAAAACTAAGTGTAAGCGAAAAAGGCAGCGAGTTCGATTTAGTTTTAGCCGATACCGTTATTACGGGTTGCATGACAAAACTCCTTGGCAAACACAATGTAAACAATATTTGTCTTGCGGCGGCTTGCGCTTATAAACTTGGGATTGAGCCAGAAAAAATCAAAAAAGCAATCTCCAATCTGCGTACCACTCCGCACAGACTTGAAATTTTGCCGAGCAAAGCAGGGATTATTATCGACGACAGCTATAACGGAAATCTTGTCGGTATCAATGCCGCCGCCGAGGTGCTGGCTTTATTCAGCCAAAAAAAATACGTTATTACGCAAGGCATAGTGGAAGGCGGAAAGCGCGCGAAAGAGTTGAATATCGAAGTCGGCAAAATCTTGGGTAAAGTCGCGGATAAAGCTGTCGTTATCGGTAAAAACGCGAGACATATTTTTAACGGGTTAATATTGAGCGGAATGGATAGAGATTCGATACTGTTTGCGCCAAACGTCAGCGACGCGGTGAATTTGTTAAAAGACGGACTTAGCGACAGCGTGCTGTTGTTTCAAAACGATTTGCCGATTTAAATATTTTAGAAAAAAAATAAATTAAAAAATAAAGAGAGGTTTTTATATATGAATTTGGCGGTGATGTTCGGCGGAAAAAGCGCGGAACACGATATCAGCGTTATTACCGCTGTGGGGCTTGGCGGAGCGATACCCGAAGCAAAAAAAATATACGTAGACGAGCGTAACCGCTGGTGGCTTGTCACCAAAACGCTTACGCCCGCGCAATATAAGGGTAAAAAAATACCACCGACGTTTTTGCCCGTTACGATTTTGCCGAATAACGACAGGCTGTACCTGAAACTCGGTTGGATTATTATTCCTATCTGCCGTTTAAATGCCGCCGTACTGTGTTTTCACGGTAATAACGGCGAAGACGGAGCGACACAGGGTCTGCTGCAGCTGGCGGGTATTCCTTATACGGGCAGCGGTATCGGAGCCAGCGCCATAGGAATGGACAAAATTTTATCGAAAAAGTTTTTTGCATCGCTTGGCTTGCCCGTACTGAAAAGTTTTTCCGTAGATATTGACGGATTTTTAAATGGCGAACCTATAATGACGGGCAATATGAATTTTCCGCTTGTCGTCAAGCCTTGTTCGCTAGGTTCGTCTATCGGCATAAGTGTGGTCAAAGACGCAAACGAGCTGGAAGAAGCTCTCTCGACAGCTTTCGCTTTTGACAGCAAAGTAATGATAGAAAGCGCGCTACTCGACTGCCACGAGGCGAATTGCTCGTATTTTTGCAAGGAGGTTTCCGAAGTTTATCATCCGTATTCCGCTGGGGAAATACTGTCTTTTGAAGATAAATATCTAAGCGGAGAAAAAGCAGAACCGAGAAAAGAAACCCTGTTTATTAACGAAATTAAACGCGCGACAAAAATAATTTGCGATTCGCTGAACGTGCAGGGCGCGGCAAGAGTTGACTTTTTGGTTACGGAAAAAGAATGGTTTGTTAACGAAATAAACACTATTCCGGGAAGTCTTGCTTACCCGATGTGGAAAGACCGATATTCGTTGAGAGAATACGTATTAAAAGCGGTGGATCAAGCGGTAAATATTCACAAAATTAGAAAAAGTCTGAAATACGCCTATGAGAGCAACGTTTTAAATATGGGCAGCTCAAAAAAATAATTTTATTAGAAAAAAACAAAAACCGCAATTTTTAAAATTTGCGGTATTTTTTTAATTTATTATAATTTTTAATCACCCTTTTAAAACGCGACGAAAATAAATAAAAAATTCATTCGCTACATTTACTCAGCGTAATTATGTAGAGTAGACGCTAAAATTTTGCGTAATTTCGCAACCAGATAGTCGGGTGTTGTCACCACTATATCTTTTCCAAAAGAAAGCAGTCTTGAAACCAACAGATTGTCAAAAGGCAGTTTTGCGTTCGCTATATATTTACCTTTTTCTTCCGTCACGCAGTTTACGCCCAGCCACTCTTCAACGTCTGTCAAAACGTGTTTATTCAAAATAAAAGAAAAATCGATATAAGGGCTTTGCGAGGGTATTACTAAATCCTTAGCGTAATCGGTGTCAAAATGGCGGGGTTTGAATGTTTTGTCAAGCTGAGTGATAGTGGCTACCCGTGTGATTTTGAAAAAACGAAAATCTTTTCGCACAAGGCAATAAGCGTAAATATACCACAATCCTTCTTTTAACAAAAGCGAATACGGTTCTATTTCGCGGGTAGTTACGTCGCCTTTCCCGTCGTGATAACTGATAGCGCAAATTTGATTATTCACGATAGCGTTTTGCGCCAATGCGAATTTGTCCTGCAACGCTTGTGTCATTGGCGTATCCACAACGAGTTGAGAGCTGTTGAGTATATAATTTTTTCGTAAATTTTTTGATAGAATTGTAAGTTTATCAATAATTGACTGAGTGGTTTTGTCTTGCAGGTCATAGCTTTTTAACGCGGGAATAAGCCTGCAATATTCTTCTTCGCTAAAATACTGACTGTTTAGCCGATAGTTGTCGGAAATTTTTATGCCGCCGTATTTTCCTTTTTGGGAAGAAATCGGAACGCCGCCGCAATCCAAAACGTCAACGTACCGCATAACCGTACGCGTCGAAACCTCGTATTTTGCCGCCAGTTCCGCCGCGGTGACTTTATCTCGGCTGAGTAGTGTGGTAAAAATGCCTATAAGTATTGGATATTGCATAATTTTTCTCCGATTTTTTAAAATTATTTTTTATATGTGACAAACAGTTGTCATATTATATCTGTTACAATAATACCATAATAAATAAATAAGTCAATAGGAGAAGGACAAATTATGAATTACGATTTAAATAAAATTTTGAAAAAACTCGAAAGCAATATCGTCCCGCGCAGTATGCGCCGTATGGATTTAGGTAAAGCAAAGGAAAAAGCAATGTCAAACCTTAACTATGAGCTTGTTTTGGTTAATGAGCCAAAAGTCAACCGTCCCGATTTTGTTCAATATATGTTTGACGGCGAAAGAAGCTCGGCAAGAAGATAAATCAATAAAGATTTTATTATAGGATTTTATCTCACTTCATAATGGATAAAATAAAGTCTATAAGTAATTTTAAAAATTAATCAGGTTTTACAGTAACCCAAGATATATTCGCAAATCCGTTTCGTGCCGTCAATACTTCGAGCGGATTTTCCTTTTATTGTTTTAATCGCGGTCAACAAATTTTCTACATTCAAATTTTTTTCATCTAGCACGCAACCGTTTCCGTTATTTTGAAAATACTCGGCGTTTTGATTTTGTTCGCCTCTGCCCGAACGCGAAAGAGGCACGCACACGAACGGAATGCCAAGCGAGGAAAGCTCGCAAAGGGTGTTGCTTCCGCCTCGGGTAAGACAGTAATCCGCGGCGGCATAAAAGAGCGGCATATCGCGGGTGTAGTCCGTTTGATAAAAATTCACGCCGTTATTTATATCTATTTTTTTGTTTTTGCCAGCAATCAAAATAATGTTAAAATTTTGCGTTAACTGTTTGAAGTTTTTTAAGATAAATTCATTCAAAAACTCCGCGCCCAGACTTCCGCCCGTGATAAGCAAAGTTTTTTTTGCGTTAGATAGATTGAAAAAAGATTTTGCCTGCATTTTATTCGCGGAATAGATTTTTTGATTGATAGGCGCGCCGACAGTTATAAAACGCTCATTTTTTTGCGGAAAAGTCGACAAACAAGCGTCGGCGTATAGAAACGAAATTTTATTGGCAAGACCAAGGCTTATATCGCTTTCGTGTATTACTGTGCGTATGCCTAGTTTTTTTGCCGCCAATACGACGGGCAGAGCCACATAGCCGCCTTTTGAAAAAACAACGTCGGGATTAATATTTTTTAGTATTTGTTTGCATTGATTTACGCTTTTGAGTAGATGAAAGGGCACGGCAAAATTTTTCAAAAATTCGCTTTTATCACGTATGAATCCGTGCGCGGTTATTTCGTGAAAAACGGCGATATCGTTAGTCGCAATATTTTTTTCAATGCCGTTTGCGCCGATGTAATGAATTTTTACATCGGGGCGGATTTGTCTAAGATAATCGATAAGAGCGAGATTGGGCGAAACGTGCCCGCCGCTTCCGCCGCCAGTAAAAACAACAGTCATAGACTTCATATTTTTAGTATATGAAGCGGTTTTGAAAAATTACGGTTTAGCGGCAACTTTTAATAATTTTAATTTTCTTCAACAATTATTTCGGGTTCGGCGACGTCGACTTCCACGTCTATGGTTTTTGATACGGGAGTGTCAGGCTTATCGATATTAAATTCAAATTCCACGGCTCTCACGTGTTCGATCGGTTGCGCTGCTATATCGGTATTATTTTGACATTTGTGTTTTTTGATAATCCTGAAATTCTTTTTCATTTTTTATTTTCTCCGTTTTTTGTTTATATTACAGGTACAAACAGATGATAGTCAAGACTTTTTTTTCGAAATTTATAAAAAAGCCGTCGAAAATGCGTATTGACAACGCTTAAAAGCAAGTAGTAAAATAAAGGGTATGAAAGACGTCGAATTGTATTTATTAGATATGGACGGTACTGTTTACGTTAACGACCGACTTATTGACGGAGCGAAAGAAAAGATTAGGGAAATAAAAGACAAAGGCAAAAACTTTTGTTTTTTAACCAATAACAGCAGTAGGGACAAAGACGAATATATCGCAAAATTAAGTAAGCTTGGTATAAATATTACGCGCGACGAAATTTATTCGTCGGGCGATTCCGCGATAAGATATTTACTTAAATACGAGCCGAATAAAAGCGTGTATCTACTAGGCACGCAAAAACTATGTAAACAGTTTCTCGATAACGGTATTATACTTACCGAAACCGATCCCGATATAGTGGTAGTGGCTTACGACACCGAGCTGACTTACGCAAAACTGGCAAAAGCCGTTACTTTTATCGCGCAAGGGGCGAAATATATCGTTACGCATGCGGATATCAACTGTCCGTCGTCGCCCGTATACGTTCCCGATGTGGGAAGTTTTGTCGCTTTAATAGAAAAGAGTTGCGGTAAGCTGCCCGAAATAAACTGCGGTAAACCTTATGAAGTAATGGCGGGAGCGATATCGGAAAAATTCGCGTTAAAGCCGAGCCAGATAGCCATGGTGGGCGATAGACTGTATACCGATATGCTTTTTGCCGTAAACGGCGGATTTCATTCCGTTTTGGTGCTGTCGGGCGAAACGACAAAGAAAGATTACACCGAAAGCGGTATGAAACTCGATATTGTCTTAAACTCGATAAAAGATTTGGAAGTTTAAAATAATAGGTTATCTCAAAACAAGAAATTTTCGATAGTTTAATAAGCAAAGGCACGGAATTAAAGAATAGATAAAGTTAATTAAGAAACAAAAATTTTTCGGAGGAAAAATGAAAAGATATATTTTGGCTTTGGACGAAGGCACGACTAGCGCGCGGTGCGTACTGTACGATACTTTGGAAAACAAAATAGCGCACATCGCGTCGCAGGAATTTGATTTGATTTTTCCTTGCGCGGGCTGGGTGGAGCAGGACGCCAATACCGTTTGGGCGGCGCAGTATGCTGCGCTAAACGAAACGATAGCGGCAAGCGGAGTGAAACTAAAAGAAATATACGGAATAGGCATTACCAATCAGCGTGAAACGGTGGTGGTATGGGACAAAAAAACGGGAAAACCTATCTATAACGCTATCGTTTGGCAATGCAGACGTACTGCGGATTTTTGCGATGAAATCAAAAAAGACGCCGAGCTTGTTTCAAAAATTCAAGGTAAGACGGGGCTTGTTATCGACGCGTATTTTTCGGCAAGCAAAATTAAATGGATTTTAGATAATGTAAAAGGCGCGCGGCAAAAAGCTATTAAAGGCGAATTGCTTTGCGGCACTATCGATACGTGGATTATTTATAAACTCACGCAGGGCAAAGTTCACGTCACAGACCCTACTAACGCAAGCCGTACGATGCTATTTAATATCAACACGATGGACTGGGACGACGAGCTGCTAAGATTTTTCGATATTCCGAAAAATATTTTGCCAAAAGTCGTGGACAGCGACGCGGTTGTCGGAAACGCCGAATTATTAAAAATCCCGCTGCCTATTTGCGGCATTGCCGGCGACCAGCAATCGGCTTTATTCGGTCAGGCGTGTTTTACTGCGGGCAGCGCAAAGAATACGTACGGCACGGGCTGTTTTATATTGATGAATACGGGCGACGTGCCTAAGTTAAGTAAAAACAATCTTTTGACGACTGTGGCATGGAGAGTGAACGGAAAAACGACTTACGCGCTTGAGGGCAGCATATTTAACGCCGGAAGCACCGTTCAATGGATGCGGGACAAGTTAGATTTCTTTAAAGATAGTTCGGAAAGCGAAAAATGGGCGAAGGAAGCCAAAAACTGCGACGGCAGTCAAGGTACCGACGGAGTTTACGTCGTTCCCGCTTTTACAGGGCTTGGCGCGCCGTACTGGAATCAGGACGCAAGAGGACTGATAATAGGAATAACGCGCGGCACGACAAAAGCACATATTATCAGAGCGACGCTTGAGAGTATGGCGTATTCGACTAAAGACGTTCTTATCAATATGGAAAAAGACGCCGAGTTAAAACTTAACAGTCTTGCGGTGGACGGCGGCGTTTCAAAGAATAATTTTCTTATGCAGTTTCAGTCAGACATATTAGGCGTAAATCTCAAACGACCTATTTCCACGGAAACGACTGTGCTCGGGGCGGTGTTCCTTTGCGGACTGGGACTTAATGTCTGGAAAAATCTCGATGAAATAAGCGCGCAATGGCAGATCGGCAAGGAATTTTCGCCAAATATGACGAAAGAAAAAGCCGAAAAACTCTACGCCAACTGGAAACGCGCCGTATTGCGCTGTTTGGATTGGCAGGAATAAAGAATAAGTTATTATTAAGAATATAAAGTGTTTTACTATAAAGACAACATGAATTTACCGTTAATTTACGGGCGGTAAAAATTGTATAGGAGGAAAGAACAAAATGGAAAAAATAAAACTGGCGACTCATGACAAACGAGAGGTTACGCTGTATTTATGGGACAAAGTCGAAAAACCGACGCTTGTCGTTCAGCTTGTTCACGGAATGTGCGAACATAGCGCAAGATACGACGATTTTGCCAAATTTTTAAACAAAAACGGCATAATAGTAGCAATGAACGACCAAAGAGGACACGGACTGTCGACGACGCCCAGTAATTACGGTTATGACGACGGCGATATGTGGGAAAATAACATAGCCGACCAAATGCGGTTAAGCGAATATCTGCGCGATAAATATTCTTTGCCTATCGTTATGTTTGGACACAGCTACGGCAGTTTTTTGTGCCAGAGACTTTTGGAAATTAACCCCGTTCCCGTCGCTTTTGTGCTTTCGGGCAGTTGTTATATGAATAACATTTTGACAAAAGCCGGCGCGATAATAAGCGCGGGCAAAGCGAAAAAAGACCCCAAAGGCGCTGGTAAAATTATGGCCGATATGTCTTTTAAGGCGTATGAAAAAACCTACCCCGGCGTAAACAGCTGGCTTAACCGCGATAAGGCGGAAGTGGATAAATACAACGCTGACCCTGCGTGCGGATACATAGCTTCCAACAGTTTTTACGCTTCGTTTATGCGCGGATTAAAATCTATTTACAAACGCGATTCTGTTGCGGATATAAATATTAACCGTCCCGTTTATATGTTCAGCGGAGAAGGCGACCCTGTCGGCGAATATGGCAAAGGCGTAAAGAAGTTGTATGATTTTTATAAAAAAGTCGGCATAAAAGACGTCACAATGAAACTTTACCCCGAAGGACGCCACGAAATGCTGAACGAAATAAACAAAAAAGAAGTTTACGTCGACGCGGTAAAATTTTTGGATAAATTCCGTCAAAAAGTTTAAAATCGTTACATAAAACTTTTTTGGAGAAAATTTTGTCAAAATCCAAAATAATCACAATTTTTATCAGCGTAGAAGCGGTTTTGTACCTATGGTTTTTAGCGATAGATATATTTACCGTTAACGATTCCACAGCTGTTAAATACGTTTCAGTTATCTTGTGTTTTTTGGCGTCTATGGCGTATCTGGCGTATGACAAAAAAATCGACAAGCGGCTGCTGATAAACGCAGCGCTGCTACTAACAATTATTGCGGATTTGTTTTTGCTTGTTTTAAACGACTATTATACGGTGGGGGTGGCGGTGTTCGCCGCCGCTCAAACCGCATACGCCGTTTATCTGCATTTTGACAAAAACGGAATTATTACCACCGTTATATTAAGAAGCGTCTTAATTATAGGCGGAGCGTTATTCGCTTATTTTTGGGTGGGGTTTTCCTGGCTGGCGTTACTCGGCATATTCTACTTTGTAAATTTATTTGTCAACGTTATTGAAAGCTACGCTTTTATTCCCAAAACGGGCGTAACTTTGGCGGTTGGGTTAACATTGCTAATGTTTTGCGATATTTGCGTTGGACTGAATAATTTTCACGCCGTGACAGGCGTTAACTTGCCCAGATGGGTTAACGCTTTTGTCGCCGTAGCAATGTGGGCTTTTTATCTGCCTAGTCAAGTAGCGATCGCGCTAAACCCGATGGAGAAAAAATGAGAGTTTTAAATATTATTTTTACAGTTTTAATGATAATTGCGCTTGTCGCAATGCTTAGCTTTTCGGCGAACTTGGTTTTGTATGCGCGCTTTTTTTATTTTGCGCAAATAGACGCTTTAAATATCGAAAGCAGTTCGGGATATACCAAAGAGCAGATAGTGGAAGCGTATAACGATGTCATAGATTACTGTATTTACGGCGGCGAGTTTTCCGCGGGTGACCTTAATTTTTCCGAAAGCGGAGCCAGTCATTTTGCCGACTGTAAAGTTCTTTTTGATTTGAATTTATACGTCTTTATAGCGAGTATGATCATCGCCGTTACTCTTATGATACTGGATAAAACCAGAGTTATCGAACTGATACAGCCAAAAGGCTATGCGCCCGCTTTTTACGCGGGATTAACAGGGCTTGGTCTGTTTTCTCTTTTGGGAATTTACGCCGCGATAGATTTTGACTCAATGTTTTTGGCGTTTCATACCGTCTTTTTCCCTGGAAAAACCAACTTTTATTTTTCACCAATCACCGACCAGGTTATAAATATATTGCCTGAACAGTTTTTCCTTAACTGCGCTATCGCTATTATTTCTATGATAATATTAACTTGCGTTGGGTATATATTATTCGCGATAATGAAACGAAACAGATATCTGAGACATCTTGGCATAAGATAATTTTAATTTAACATAAAGCCAAAAAAAAACAAGTACGGTAATTCGGACTTGTTATTTTTATCTTTTTTAATGAAATATAAAAACTTATCTCATCTTAGTCAAAAAAATTTTCTTTTATAGTTGCAGAAAACTATTAAAAAATTAAAATTATAAGACCTAAATTTTATTTTTTTTCCATTAAAAATTACCTAGATTAAGTTTGTTTTTTCGCGACAATAATTTAATAAGCGAATATTTATACAGCTGATTTTTATAAATATTCAACACTATGAATATTTATGCAATAAATTTTGTATCAAAGCGATTTAAAAAGAAAATTCGCCAAAATTATTGCATATTTACTCAAAGTTTGTATTGCAAAAAACTGGTAAATATGGTACAATACAAGTATTAAAAGCTAAATAAGGAGCGGACAAAAATAGTTATGACAGTAAAAACAGGCAACGAATATTTGGCGAAAGACATTCAAGTGCTGGAAGGGCTGGACGCTGTAAGAATGCGTCCAGGCATGTATATAGGCACGACTGGAATAAAAGGACTTCATCATTTGCTGTGGGAAATAGTGGACAACGCGGTTGATGAAGCGGCGAACGGTTTTGCCGATAAAATCACCGTTACTATTCACCCCGACGAGAGCGTTACCGTTACCGATAACGGCAGAGGCATTCCCGTCGACATTCATCCGCATTTAAAAGTCAGCGCGGTGGAAGTGGTATACACTCAGCTTCACGCGGGCGGAAAATTCAGCACAAAAAATTACTCGTATTCGGGCGGTTTGCACGGCGTGGGAGCTTCCGTCACTAACGCATTATCGCAATGGCTGGAAGTATATGTGTGCAAAGACGGCTGGAAATATTATCAAAAATTTCATTCGTTTATGCCCGAAGGCGGCAAAAAAATAAAAAGCGGCGTACCTGTCGAACCGCTGAAAAAAATAGAAGAAACAACCGAAACGGGAACGACGGTCACTTTTTTGGCGGACGAAACCGTATTCGGCAAAAACTGTATAGCTATGAATCTCGAAACCGTTGCCCGCAGAATACGCGAGCTTGCGTTCTTGAATAAAGGCACGGAATTCGTTTTGACCGACGAAAGAATAACAGAAGAAGAAACGAACGAAATATGGACACGCGTTTATAAATACGACGGCGGATTGAGCGACTTTGTAAAAAGCTTAAATGAAAACAAAATCCCGATCCATCTTGCGCCTATTTACGGAGCGGCGGAAAACGACATTATGAAGCTTGAGTTCGCTATTCAATACACCAACAGTTATTCGGAAAACGTTTTTTCTTACGTTAATAATATTCCGACTTCCGAAGGCGGCACTCACGAGACAGGCTTTAAGACTGCTTTGACAAAAGTCATGAACGAGTATGCCAGAAAAAAAGGTTATTTAAAAGATAAAGACGAAAACCTTATGGGCGAAGATTACCGCGAGGGTATAACGGCCGTGCTGTCAGTAAAAATGGCGAACGTGCAGTTTGAAGGGCAGACAAAAACAAAATTAGGCAATATCGAAGCGAAAGCCGCATGCGAACAGCTTGTGTCCGATATACTTATGAGCCTGCTTGAAAAAGACAATAAAACAAGCGAAGTTATAGTAAAAAAATCTATCGCATCGGCAAAGGTAAGAATAGCCGCCCGTAACGCGAAAGAACTTGCCCGCACGAAAAACACGATAGCCAACGCCACTTTGGTGGGCAAACTGGCAAGCTGCACGGGCAGAGATTATTCGCAAAACGAGCTTTTTATCGTGGAAGGCGATTCCGCAGGCGGCACGGCAAAACAAGCGAGAAACCGCCGTTTTCAAGCGATACTTCCTTTAAGAGGAAAGCCGCTTAACTCGGAACGCAAACGCGTCGACCAGGTTTTGGCGAACGAAGAAATACGCACTATTATCTCCGCTCTTGATACGAGTATCGGAGAAGATTTTGATATGACGAGCCTAAAATACGACAAAGTTATTATTTTGTCCGATGCCGACCAGGACGGCGCGCATATCAGAGCTATTTTGTTGACATTCTTCTTCCGTTATATGAAAGAGCTTATTACCGAAGGTCACGTTTATATAGGTATGCCGCCGCTTTATAAGGTCAGCAAAAAAGATAAGATTATGTACGCATATGACGATAATGAACTTTCCACAGTTATGAACGAGATGGGACGCAACGCTGAACTGCAAAGATACAAAGGCTTGGGCGAGATGAATACGGATCAGTTAAAAGACACGACCATGTCGCCGAAATCCCGAAAACTGTTGCGTGTGACATTAGACGACGCCGCCGAAGCGGACAGAATGATAACCATGCTTATGGGCGACCAAGTGGAGGCGCGGAAAAATTATATTATTGAACACGCCGATTTTAACAAAGATACAGACAAAAGCGTGGAAACTTATTTAGCCTAAAAACTGTAATAATCAATATTTAAATAGAGTGAAATCAGACTAGACAAAGGGGAGCAAAATGAAGCAAATCGACATTGAGAATATACCCGAAGAAGAAAATAAATTACCCGACGGCAGTTCGTTGATTTTGAGCGACTTGGAATCCGTAATGCACAATTCTATGATGCCTTATGCCGAGTACGTTATCATGGACAGAGCCTTGCCCAGAGTGGAAGACGGGCTCAAACCCGTGCAAAGACGTATACTTTACGCTATGTACGATATGGGCATTACGCCCGACAAGCCGTACAAAAAATCCGCCCGTATAGTGGGCGAATGCTTAGGCAAATATCACCCGCACGGCGATACGTCAGTATACGACGCTATGGTGCGGCTCGCTCAACCGTTTAACACCAATATGCCGCTTGTGGACGGACAAGGAAACTTTGGATCCATCGACGGCGACCCTGCGGCGGCTATGCGTTACACGGAAGCGAAACTCGCTCCGCTTGCGCTGGAGCTTATCGCGGATATTGAAAAAGACACCGTTTCCTGGTCAAGAAACTTTGACGATACTACAAAAGAACCCGATATGCTGCCCGGCAGATACCCGAATTTACTGGTAAACGGCGCAACGGGAATAGCGGTAGGCTTGGCTACTAATATTCCGCCGCATAACTTAGGCGAAGTTATCGACGGCGTAGCGGCATATATAGACAACCCGAAAATTACGCTCGATAAAATGATGAAAATCATCAAAGGTCCCGATTTTCCGACGGGCGGACATATCATTGCGGGCGACGGATTAATGCTGGCTTACGAAACGGGCAGAGGCAAAATTTATATCAGAGCAAAAGTGCATATCGAGAGCTTTGGCAGCGACCGTGAGCAAATCGTTTTTACTGAGCTGCCTTATCAGGTAAATAAAAGCAGACTTTTGCAGGAAGTGCTAAACCTGCGCGAAAACAAAAAAGAAGTGTTCGGCTGTATCAGCGAGATTGTCGACGAGTCGGACAATGAAGGTATGCGCGGCGTTATTAAGCTGAAAAAAGAAACCGACGCCAAAAAAGTGTTGGAACTTCTTTTCAAATACACGGATTTGCAAATATCGTTCGGTCTTAATATGGTTGCCATTGCAGACGGAAAACCGCAGCAAATGGGACTGATGAAAATAATTTCTTATTACACCAAATATCAGGAACGTATAGTCACCAACCGCACAAAGTTTTTGTTAAACGAAGCGGAAGAGCGTATTCATATTTTGGAAGGACTAGTTATCGCAGTCAGCAACATTGACGAAGTAATAAAGATAATTAAGGCCGCGGCGAATACTACCGAAGCGAAACAAAAACTGAGAATAAGATTCGACTTGTCCGACAAACAGGCGCAGGCGATTTTGGATTTACGCTTGGCAAGACTTACAAAACTTGAAATCGAAAAACTTTTAAACGAAAAGGCGGAACTTGAAAAGAAAATAAAAGAGTACCATGAGATACTGGGCAGCCGAGCGGTATTGATGCGCGTAATAAAAGAAGAAATGGGAGCGATAAAACGCCAGTATAAACGCGCGAGACTCAGCGATATCGCGGACACAGAAGAAGATATACAAGTATTCAGCGAAACGGATGAAAGACCTGTCGAAAACGTATATTTTGCTATTTCTTACGATGGTACGGTGAAAAATATACCGCTGAAAAACTTTAATATGAGCGGACGCGACGCGACCGACCGAAGCGGTTTTTATGATATTTACACGCAAACGCTATCTGTAAAAACAGACCAGAAAATAATGATTTTCTCGGACAGAGGTAATTGTTTCCAAACCGAAGTCGGAAAAATAGGCGAGGCGAAGTTCCACGACAAAGGTTTTTCTCTTGAAGCGTTGTTCGGTGAGAAAAACGCTGAAAAAGACGAAAAAGCGGTAAAAGCTTTTGTTCTGCCTGACGAAGATATGCCCGAAGGGGAAATCTTGATTTATACCCGTCAAGGTATGGTAAAACGCTCGCCTTGGAGCGAATACGGTCTGTTAAAAACAGCGTTTAACGGCTATAAATGCAAGGAAGACGACGAGGTCATAAACGTGGAAGAACTGCGTTCCGAAACGATGACGCTTGCGGTAACCGAAAAAGGTATGTGTCTATGCTTTAATAATAACGAAATACCCGTGCAAGGCAGAGTGGCGAGCGGCGTTAAGGGCGTAAATTTAGCTGACTTTGATAACGTCACGTATATGGGACAAATCGAAAGCGAAGGCGAAGTAATAATAGTTACTAATAAATGTTTTGTAAAACGCGTTATTGCCGCCGATATTCCCGTAACCTCGAGATACCGCAAAGGTGTGAAAATAATAAACCTTACGGGCGAAAACGGCGACGCGGTTATTTTTGCCGATTACGTTACCGAGCCGTACAATCTTGCGCTTATCGACCCCGCAACGACATATGTAATTAATTCCGAAGATATTACGATAGAAACCCGCGCGCATAAGGGCAAACCGCCGAAACCGCGCAAAAAAGGCTGCGCTCTGACGGACGTAATTAAGTTTGAAAATTAGCCAAAAATCAATGAAGATTAGTGAAAAGGTAATGTAAAAAGCCGTGTAAGCTAGTAAGATGACTAATAGTAAATTTTTCGAAAAAATAAAAAAATCATTTCGAAAACTAGAGTTGATTTTATGCGCGATCTTTAGTCAAATACAATGAAATGAATAAATTAAGAATTATGTTACTATACGTCAATAACCATTTTACAAGTTAAAAACCCAAAAATATTGCTATAACTATATAAATATTTAATATTAACGTGTTTTTTTCATTAAATTAAGATAAACTCCGAATTGTTTTCGGAGTTTTTTATATTTTTATAATTTTGGCTATTTTTTTCGCATAAAATATCGGGAATAATGTCTCAAAAATTATAGTGGAAGATTTTTTCTACAAATTTCGACAAATTTTTCGCGGATATATAAGGATACCCTAAAATAGCAGGTGTTAAAATGTATTTAGAATACAACAAAATAAAAAACACAACAAAGATCCTGATTTTGGTGTTAGCTGTCATCAGCTCGCTCGCAGTCGCCTTTAGTAATCCGCTCGCCGCAGCAGTAAACGCGGGAAACAAACTCAGACCAATCTACTGTGTTGAAACCGAAAGAAGAGTGGTTTCCTTAACTTTTGACGCTGCTTGGGGGAGCGACAAAACTTTGGCGATACTCGATATTCTTGACAGATATAATATCAAGGTCACCTTTTTTTTGGTCGGTTTTTGGATAGAGGCAAACCCCGAACTTGTCAGGGAAATAGCCAGACGTGGTCACGAAATCGGTACGCACAGTATGACTCATCCGCAAATGAGTAAACTTACCGCCGAGCAGATAAATGAAGAACTTACCGAAAGCGCAAAAATGATAGAAGAGCTTACGGGAAACATAGTGACGGTTTTTCGACCGCCATTTGGGGACTATGATAACAAGCTTATTTCCGCTTGTTTCAATTTGAATTTATATCCTATTCAATGGGACGTAGACAGTCTGGATTGGAAAGGATTATCAGCAGGAGAAATAGCCGCGCGAATACAAAAAGCCAAAAGCGGCTCTATAATACTTTTTCACAACAACAGCGATAACATCGTGCAGGCGTTGCCCGCCGTTATCGAGGCGTTGATTGCAAAAGGGCTCGGTTTTTGCCCCGTGGGGGATTTGATTTATTATAGCGGTTACATTATCGATAACTGCGGTAAACAAATTAAAACCGATTAACGTAGAATAACGTCTGTCATACCCGTGACAGACGAGAGGGAGGAAGTATATGAACTACACAAGTAACAACCGTGCTACGATTTCGGGAAAAGTAACAAGTGAGATTCAATTCAGTCATGAAGTATTTGGAGAGAAATTTTACCAAATAATGCTGGAAGTCAGACGCCTCTCTGATATGAGCGACATAATACCCGTTACTTTATCCGAAAAACTACTGGGGGTTACGGACATTTCAGTCGACCAAATGGTAACAGTTGTGGGACAATTTCGCAGTTACAATAAGATTATGGAAAGCCGCAGCAAACTGATGCTTACCGTATTCGCAATCGACATTATGCCGATTGACGAAACGATAAACACCAACACCATTGAACTAATTGGATTTGTCTGTAAGCCGCCGATTTTTAGAACAACGCCTTTCAATAGGGAGATTTGCGACATCTTACTGGCAGTAAACCGCGCATACAACAAAAGCGATTATATTCCCACGATAGCGTGGGGCAGAAACGCGCGAAGTATGAAGTATCTTTCGGTAGGCGAACAAGTGCAGGTGTTCGGAAGAATTCAGAGCAGAAACTACACAAAAAGACTTTCGGACAGCGTGGTGGAAAACCGAATAGCATACGAGGTAAGCATTTCGAAAATCTCCGTCGGTGACAACATCGAGTATCTTGAAAACGTTGTGGCGGCAGGAACATCAGAGTCTTACAACGCGTCAAACTACTAGCTTTTTATAGACGCTTTTAGTAAGCAAAAGGATTTATTTATCAATTATTTTTAAAAAAATTAATGACATCGCTTAAAAGCGTAAAAAAACCGTCCGTTGTTAGTGCGGACGGTTTTGCGTTATTATTTTATCAAAATTAATTTTCTGCGAAGTTTGAGTTAAAAATGATTATTTAAAAAACTTATACTAAATTTTTCTAACGAGTTGCTTTGTGAAATCTAAGTCGAATATTTTTTAATTTTAGTTATTTTAAAGACAATCTTTGTCTAACGGTACTGATATTTTATCTTATTTATTATTAGCGTCAAATTTTTCAGCTTCAAAAGGGTCCATTTCTTCTTGAATGACGACGTGTTTTTTGCGGCGTTTTGCCATTATTACAAAGAATACCACTCCCAAAATTACGAGAATACCCAGTACTAGTCCCAAAGCGATATAGTTCGTCAATCCGTCTTTTATCAATTTTGTCGCGTCGATATAGCCAAAATATTTTACTCCGTCAACGTCAACCTGCACGAAAGCCGTCGTTTCGTCCATGGAAATAACGCTTACTTGTTTGCCCGACGTCAATACTATGGGGTTGCCCGCTTCATCGGTCACGGGTTCGGTCAAGTCGATGTCTTCGTATAAGCCGAGCTGATTAGTCAGGTCGGTATTAACTGTATAACGAGTGATTTTTGTTTCGGGAGCCAAAGAAAGATTGGTTACGAGCGATTGTCTGATAAAACCGCTTTTAACTATTCCGTCTATTTCATAAGAAGCGTAAAACCATTCGGCGTTGCTGTCCGCAAGATTTTCATATCTGTCGGTAATAGTGAATACCGTGCCTTTCGGTACGTTTTCTACCGCGTAGGTGCCGTTGTCGTCGTAAAATGGCAGAGAATAAATATACGCCGTCGCGACCGCTTCCCCGACAAAATCGTAAGTGGTGTCATAAGTATGAAGTTTGTCGGCGGAAATTTCGGCGGCGGATTTTTCCAGCCAGCCAAACGCGCCTTTATAAAACACGTAGTAATAATCGCTGTCTTCCATACCGTCGTAGTGAAGCAAAATAAATTTGTCTTCGTCCGTCAGAAGTTTGTATGACGCGGGATTAGCCGATTGACTGGCTTCATATAAAATATTGGTAGGGTAGCCTGTGGCGTAAGCGTATGTAAAGTCTGTAAAATCGGTCGGCACAAGTAAGTCTATTTTGTCGTCGCCGATGACAAAATTTTCAACGAGTGTAAATACTCCGTCGGAATGGGAATATTGAAGAATTTTTTTATCATTACCCAAAACGTAAAGATAATTGCCGAAAACAGCGGTCTCAATTATTCCGTTCTCAACGTTAAGCACGGCGTTTGCGCTTTGGTCGTAAATTGTCGTGCCGTTATAAAAATACGTATAAGTTCCTATCGAAAAAGCTTTTTCACATCCGTCGCTTAACGTAATAATATCTTCGTCAAAACCGTTGGCGTCCGTATAAGTCATACAGGTATCGCCGTAAATTATCGCTACTTTGCCGTTGACGTAAGATATTGAGCGAATATCGGTCAAAATATAAAGTCTTTTTGTGTTTTTGGTGGAGATATTGTATTGATAAAAATATCTATCGGTAATATAGTAAACCAGCGCGCTTGTGCCGTTTTTTACAACAATAAAATCTTTGACGTTAACTGCGGGTATCAGTACGCCGTTCGCCAACGTTCCCGTAGCAGCGTCGATGCCGTAAAGCTGGATTTTGTCTTTTTGCATAACGTAAAGACTAAGACCGTCGACGGAAATTTTTTCCGTTACGCCGTCTATGTAATAGCTTACTCTGCTAGTCAGATCAGATTTTATCTGGTGAATAACGGTGTCAGCCCCATCGTTAATTATATCGACAACATAGATAGAACCGCCGTCGTAGTAAACGTCTTTCGGCTGAACCAAATAAACGGTGTTTAAAGCCGAATCCGCAAAAGCGAATCCGCCGTAAACCGCTGTAACGATTAAGATAAAAGCGAAGAGAAACGCTAAAATTCTATTAGTACTTTTCATAAAATTTCCTTTAAGCGTATTTCATTTGTCGTGTATACAAATATTTGTCGTTATTATAGCAAAAAATTTTTGAATATACAAGAGAAAAACAGCGCGGGGAAAAATACTGTAAAAATATTTTGACGAAATTCATCGATATTTTTGTCACGAAAAGTATTTTATGACAAGGCGGTGTCATAATTAAAATGGTACTATGAATTTGAAAATGAAGTTCGACTTAACATAGATTCTTTTCTGTTGTTGATTTAGTCCGTCATTTTTGTCTTGCAAAACGCGTGATTCAGGCAACGCCTCGCCTGCCGCGTACAATTCTTTTTAAGCCTTGCTCAACAGAATATTTTACAAAAAGGAAGACCTCGAAGCAGAAAAAGTTTTGGGGGGGGGGTTGGCTGATGGGAATTTTTAATAAAAATACGGTGTCTACCATATCGCAAACTCGTTTTAGAAAAAAGGAGATGGATTATGGAACAAATTGCTTTGACAATGCTCAACTGCTACAACGACATCGATTTTTACGTCGCGGGTATCGAAACTTATATCGCGAGGGCTGCGGTGTATTCTTATAGCGGGGCTAGTATGGCAAAACACAAAACAACCTTGCAGCAAACCGCCGATATTTTGGCTATGATTGAAAAAAAAGACGATTTGCTGATATTAAAAGCGTTAATCGAGTCGTCAATGAAACGGTTGACCGATTTTCAAAAAATACTGATAAAAAAAGCGTTTTTTGAAAAAAAGTCAAAAGAAGAAATTATGGAAACGTTCTCTTTGACAAAACGCACGCTATACCGCAGATTGCACAGCGCGGTAAATAGTTTTGCAAAAAGCCTTGCTTTGGAAGACTTTGAAGCGGAATGGTTTGACCAGAACTGTTTGAGTCAAAACTGGATAAAAACTATTCACGCCAAGGCAAAACTTTTAGCCTGAATAACCCCAACCGTAAAATCAGCTTTTTATAAAATTAACTAAGGCTGATTATAAATTTTAATTTTCGCCGTGTCCTAAAAAATTAGGCGCGGCGAAAGTTTTGGGGAAAAAATAATATTAATCTAACGCTTGGAAAATTTAACCTGATTTTTTAGAAAATAACTTGCAACTATTTTAGCAATTATTAGCTAAAAAAATTAAATTACAACGGGAAAATCTCAAAAAACTTAGGGCAAAAAACTATAAATAATCGTCAAAATAGCGCGGTTTCGGACGTTTTTCTTCCGCAGTCTGCGTTGTTGTGGCTACGGATTTGTAATTTTGTTTTTCATGTTTTTTTAATCCTTTATGAGACGGCGCGAACAGCATAAATACTATTACCACAGAAGGAATGGTGATAAGAAGTATCAAAGCAAGCTGCACTCCGTCGAACGACTGCGTGACGTCGTCGGTATTATCGGCCGAAGGATCCTCGACATTATCAACAGGAATGACAGGCTCCTCCGGCTCGATATTCACTGCGGGTAAAGGGGTAGGGTGGGGGGACACCGCCGCTTTTGACACGGTTGAGCTCATAACATAGCCCATGTAATCGCCGCAGCAGACGTAATACCAGTTTATTCCGCCCGTGACAATACTTCCGTAATAAGCCATAATCTGACTGTTTGTGGCTCGCATAAGGACTGTGCTTGTCGATTCGGGATAAAGGTAAATTTTCGAGCTGTCCGCCGTTACAGAAACAGTTACCGACGGGTAAAAAGGCGTAAGCGGAGTTTCGTAAACGGATTCGACTTTTGATATCAAAACGTAACCCGTGATTTTGTTAAACATTCCGACGTTGTCGGCTATTTCCACGCGGTAATATCCGCCTTCGACGCCTTTGACTTCCGCATAATACGTTTGCTCCAACGCAAACATAGGCTTCGTGTTACTGGCGGTGGCGTATAGGTACACGTCGTTAGTCAGCACGCGCACGTACGGCGGAACGTCGTCGGCAATAGCGGGCAAAGGCAAAAAAAGCAATATTAAAACTGTTATTATGGCGGAAATTTTTCGCATATCAAAAATTTAACACGGTATAAAAAATTTTTTTGGGGAAGATATGTCGAATATTGTAAAAGTATGAATGAGTTGATAAATAAAATTATTTCAATAGAAAACGAAGAAAACCGCAGAAGCCAAAATAAGCTTTCTCTTTATAACAAAGGCGAAAAAATTCACCGCAAACAAATGGAATTCCACCAAAGTTCAGCCGCAAACCGCTGGGTTTTCGGCGGCAACCGCACGGGAAAGACCGAATGCGGCGCGGTGGAGACTGTTTGGCTTGCGCGCGGTATACACCCATACCGTAAAAACCGAAAAAATATTTCGTGCTGGGTGGTATCGCTTTCGGCGCAAGTGCAAAGAGACGTGGCGCAGGCAAAAATATTGGATTATATCGATAAAAGCTGGATTATAGAGACCGTTATGACGTCGGGACGCAAAGATTCGCCCGATAACGGCGTGATAGATTACATTTTGATAAAAAACGTTTTCGGCGGAATCAGTAAAATCGGATTTAAGTCCTGCGAGGCGGGCAGAGAAAAATTTCAAGGCACGTCCCTTGATTTTGTGTGGTTTGACGAGGAGCCGCCGCAAGACATATATCACGAATGCAAGATGAGAGTCTTCGACCGAAAAGGATTTATTTTCGGCACTATGACGCCTCTTAAAGGTTTAACTTTTGTTTACGACGAAATTTATTTGAATAAAGGAGGAGACAAAGAAGTTTGGAGTATTTTTATCGAATGGGCGGACAACCCGTTTTTGTCGGCGGAGGAAATCGAACGGCTTGGCTCGACAATGAGCGCGGACGCGCTGTCGACAAGGCGGTACGGAAGATTTAATTCTTCCTGCGGACTGGTCTACGGCGAGTTTGATCCGTCAGTTCACGTTATCGAGCCATTTGACGTGCCAAATGGATGGTACGACAAAATAAGTATAGACCCAGGGTTGAATAATCCGACCAGCGTCCATTGGTACGCGGTAGACGGTGACGGAGTGGTGTATGTTATAGCCGAGCATTACGAGGCAAAGAGAGAGATTACCTACCACGCCTTGAAAATCAAGGAAATCTGCGACCGCTTGGGCTGGGAATCGGGAAGTTTCGGAATAAACGCTCTTATCGACAGCGCGGCGAATCAAAAGACTCTCGCCGCGGTCAAAAGCGTTGCGGAACTTTTTTATGAAAACGGAATCAACGTCAATACGAACGTGAACAAAGACGTATTCAGCGGAATAAATCGAGTGAAAAGTTATCTCAAACCGCTGAACGGCAAACCAAGGCTTTATATATTTTCCACGTGCGTAAATATGATCAAGGAAATAAAAAGCTACTGGTGGGGAGAGGGCGAAAAGCCTGTTAAAACCAACGACCACGCTATGGACGAACTGAGATATTACATATCGTCTCGTCCCGAAGCTTTCGCTCCGTCCGCCCATTCGACGCAAATACAAAAAGACATTATGAATTTAATCAAAAAAAAGAAAAACATTTTTTCGGGCAGGTAAATAAATGAAGAAAGACATCTTAGATATGGAAAAATTGAAAAAGGCGATAAAGAAAAAGGCTTTGGGCTATAACGTCGTGGAGGAAACCGTAGATTATTCGCTCGTCGACGGCGAGATGGTACCGTCCAAAAAAAAGACGGCGACAAGACACATTCCGCCCGACGTTTCGGCTCTTAAAGCGTTAATGGATATGAAAGAGGAAACAGATTACGAGTCTATGACGGACGAGGAACTGTCAAAAGAAAAGACGAGATTACTAAAAATTTTGGCGGACACCGAAAATAAATAAGCGGAGAAAGGAAAATGGCAAAAAAGAAAAAAAGCGATTTTTATGAAGATATCGTTAACGAAGTGAACAAAGATTATCAAAAACGGCAGTTGATGCGGCGACCGTACGAACTGGCGTGGCAGCTTAATATGAACTTTTTGATGGGAAATCAGTATTGCGCTATATCTGCCAGGGGTGCAATAGAGCAGGAAGACAAAAACTATTACTGGCAGGAAAAACAAGTGTTTAATCATATCGCGCCGATAATAGAGGCAAGGCTCGCAAGGCTCAAACGCGTTCGTCCAAAAATGACGGTAAGACCGTTTTCGGGCAATCAGGACGATATTTCATCGGCGAAAACGGCGACAAAAGTTTTGCAAAGCGTAAGCGAAAAACTTTCGCTTGACGGCAAACTTGGCTCGGCGACGGCGTGGAGCGAAGTAACGGGAACTGTTTTTTACAAAATTATCTGGGATGAAACTAACGGCGACAGCATTTTTGTCAATAACGGAGTGCGTAATTTAGGCGACGTAAACGTTACCGTTGTGCCTCCGTTTGAAATTTATCCCGACAGCAATGTTGCTGCCGATATAGACGAATGCGGCTCTATTATTCACGCAAAAGTGTATTCCGCCGCCGAGGTGGAAAAAATCTGGGGCGAAAAAGTAAAGGGCGGTGAAATAAAAGTGTTTTCGATGACCGGCGGGGCTGCGGTAGGCGGTTACGGCTACAATTCCGTTATTCCATCTATTACGTCTGAATCAAAAAACGACCACGTGGTAGTCATTGAAAAATACGTTAAGCCGTGCGACGAATACCCCGACGGACAGCTTATTATCGTTGCGGGCGACAAACTGCTGCATTACGGCGAGCTGCCTTTTGTCAATCAAAACGACGGCAAAAGGGGCTATCCTTTCGTAAGACAGGTGGCGCACGAACAGGTGGGATGTTTTTGGGGCGCGAGCGTTATTGAAAGAATAATCCCCGTGCAGCGCAGCTATAACGCCGTTAAAAATCGCAAGCATGAGTTTTTAAATAGACTTGCTATGGGGGTGTTGACGGTTGAAGACGGCAGCGTGGACACGAATAACCTTGAAGAAGAAGGGCTGTCGCCGGGTAAAATACTCGTTTACCGACAAGGCGCGGAAAAGCCTAATTTTTTGGCGGCGGGAAACGTGCCTGCGGATTTTTCGTACGAAGAAGACAGATTGCTAAACGAATTTGTCGTTATATCTGGCGTGTCGGAAATATCGCGTAACAGCGCGACACCCACCAATATTACAAGCGGCGTCGCTTTGCAAATACTGGTTGAGCAGGACGACACAAGGCTTTCAGCTACCGCCGAGAATATACGTTTTGCCCTAAAAGAAATAGCGAAAAACGTTTTGAGGCTGTATAAGCAATACGCCGTAACGCCAAGGCTATTAAAAATCGTGGGCGAAAACGAAGTGGAGTTATATTATTTTTCCGCTAGCGATATAAACAGCGACGACGTTGTTTTGGACACCGAAAACGAACTCAACGACAGCCCCGCAAGCCGTAAAAATATGGTTTTGGAGCTTTTGCGTACGGGAGTGCTATACGACAAAAACGGAAAACTTTCGGAAAACACAAAAGTAAAAATACTTGAAATGATGGGACTTGGCAACTGGGAAAACGCTTGCGATCTAATAAGACTCAACAGAGACAAAGCGGAAAAAGAAAATCTTAGCATCAAAAAGGCGCAGGAGCTTTTGGACGTGGACGATCACGCGGTGCATATTGAAACGCATACCGCTTTCGTTATATCGGGAGAAGCCAAAAAGCTAAGTCGTGAAGAAATTATTTTGGAGCATATTTGCGCGCACAAAGCCAGACTTGCCGCGCAAGGAGAATAAAAAAAATGGAATACGGAAAATTTGAAACTTTGGAAGAGCTTTTGAACGGCTACGGCAGTCTTGAAAAAGAATTTACAAAAAAATGTCAAGAGCTAAGCGAACTCATTAAAAAACAGGAAGATGAGAAAAGGAATAGCAATATCGGTACAAGCGAAACCGACGGCGCAATAATCGATAACGGCATTAACACCGTTGACTGCGCAGATACGGTTATGCCACCGAGGGGCGGTACGGGCAACGCCGTCAACCCCGAAAATATGCCTCATGAGGCGTATTTGACGCAAATTCCCGACGAATTATCGCTTGACGAAGACGCTCTGAAAGAATTTGTTGAAAAAAATCGCAAACTCGCCGACAAGATTTTTGAGATTTATTTATTTAAAAACAGTCTTTCAAGCGCGCCGAAAGTAATAGGCGGCGGGGGTTATCTGCCCACCGCTCCGCAAACAAAACCAAAAAATATCAGCGAAGCGTCAAACCTAAGCAGACATTTATTTAAGTAAAATTTTAAGGAGAAAACCAAAAAATGGTAACATTAACAAACGCCGACAATGTTTTGAAAAGTTTATATCTCGAAGCGTTGTCTAACCAGCTAAATACCACCACAAATCCATTATATAACAAATTCGTTTCCACCGAGCGCGACGTGTGGGGTAAAGAAATAATAAAACTCGCTCCCTACGGAATGAACGGCGGTATCGGCGCGGGAACAGAAACGGGCGATTTACCCGCATCGGCAGGCAATAACTATAAGCAGTTTAAACAAACTTTGAAAAACCTTTACGGCACGATAGAAATATCCGACAAAGCCATAAGAGCCAGCGCGAATAACAGCGGCGCGTTTTTGTCATTACTCGACGCGGAAATGGACGGACTGTTGGCTGCGTCAAAATTTAATTTCGGCAGAATGCTTTTTGGCAGCGGCAGCGGCGTATTAACGGCGGTTGCGTCGGTAGACGGCAACGAAGTCGTAGTGGACAGCGTTCAATATCTTATGGAAGGTATGGTCGTAGATTTTCTACATAGCGGCGTAGCTGTGACAGGTTACACAGGCAGACGAATCACGGCTATCGACCGTGCCGCCAGCACAATAACGATAAGCGGAACGGCGATAGTTGAAGGCGAAATAGTCGCCGACGACGAAATCACTCTTCAAGGCAGTTACAATAACGAACTTACTGGACTTGAAGCGATTTTTGACAGCGACATTACGTCATTGTATGGTCTTACAAAAGCGGACAATCCGTGGCTGAAACCGTATACCGACACGGTGACAAATATTACCGAAACGGAAATACAGACCGTTATTGACGAACTGGAATCATTCAGCGGCTCAACTGCGGATTACATTGTATGCAGCTACGGCGTACGCAGGGCGTATCAGGCGTATATGAGAAGTAAATCCAGCAATATCGAGTTTACCAATCTTGACGGCGGTTTCAAAGCTCTTTCTTACAACGGAATACCGCTTGTAGCGGACAGATTCTGCCCCGCTAATACAATGTATATTCTTTCGGCAAAAGACTTTAATCTGCATCAACTTTGCGATTGGAGATGGCTGGAAGGGGAACACGGACAAGTGTTAAAACAAATCGCGGGCAAACCGTCTTACTCCGCTACTTTGGTCAAATACGCCGACTTAATTTGCAATAAGCCCAACGCGCAGGCAAAGCTTACTGGAATTACCGAGGCTTAAAACTAACCGTTAAAAGAGAAAAACCGACGGGCGAAAACTTGTCGGTTTTTCCTTTGAAGGAAAAAAAATTTATGAAAAGTTATCTTATTCCTATAAAAAACGATTTATACGATATTGCCGCAAGACTAAATGAAATCGACGACTGTTATCGTGTTTTTTACAATAATGCCAAAGGCAGATACGAGGTTCATAGGCAAGTATATGGAAAAACGGAATTTGCTTTTGTCGTGCCGTACCAAACTCTTGACGCGAGAGCGGTCGAGTACGCTTTGATTACAAAAGCCGAAAATATCGAAAAACTCGCTAAGCAAATAGACATACACAATGATATGACACAAAAAACAAATGCGGATTCGATAAAGAACAAGATAACGAAAATAACGGAGGTAGAAAGATATGAAAATTCGCGATATAACGCGTTTGGCTAACGTAATGCTCGGCGGCAAAGTCGATGAAAACACTTTTACCAAAGACGTTATGGACGAAGAACTGACGGCGATGCTTGCCGATAACAAAATTTTGATTTCGCTTGTCGAATGCACGAATCTGGTTTTGTGCGAACTTGCGGAAGAATATTTGCCGCTTACGGCAAAAGAAACGCTTTCCATTAGCGGAATCGCTCCGTATGCACAGTTCAGTAAATCGCCGCTTCAGATAATAAGCGCCCGAAGTAACGGAAACGTTAAATATATATATAGACCCGACGGGGTGGACTTTGGCATCACAGGAGAAGTAGAAGTCGAATACAGCTACCGCCCCGACAAAAAAGGATTTTTAGACGAAATAGAAATCGGCAGTACTCAGCTTAGCGAGCGAATATTCTCTTACGGCGTATGCGCGGAATATTGTTTACTTACTGGCGAGTACGAGGAGGCGCAAGTTTGGGACAAGCGGTATAAGGATAATTTGCTGGGCGCGCTATCGAAAAAAAGCGAGATGTCGGTAAAAATCCGTCAATGGAGTTAGCACTATGTTTTACACAAAAAGACTTGCGGGCAAAACCGCTTATCGGCATAAAGCCGCCGTCACGTTCGCTAAGGGAATTGTTTCAAATATCGACGACAAATCGCTTAACCTAAGCGTGTGTAAGCTGGCGTATAACTGCTCGGGTGAAAGCTGCGCGCTTAAACAGATAGAAGGCGTAAAATCTTTCGATATACCGTACGTTACCGACGGCGTGAGTATGACGTACTCGGTTGAGTGCGCGAACGATATCTTGCGCGCATGGTATTTTAAACGAACGGATTACGCGGCTAATATATGCGATGACAGAATAATACTGTTTTGCTCCGATTACCGTCTTTATGAAGTCAGTTTGACCTCGCCGTCTGCGCCGACTGCGGTAGGCGCGCTGATTTTTTCAGAAATCCCCGTCGCCGTAAACTACAAGCTCAACGACAGCGACGTAATTATGTTTTCGTCTCCGTCGGACAGTCTTACGGTTTACGACGGAGTGAATACGCCTTACCAAGTGGCTTCCGCACCGAAAATCCGCTCTATGTGCACGCATTACGAAAGACTTTTCGCTATAGGCGAAGACAACCTGCTTTGGTTTTCTGACGACCTTGACCCGACGAACTGGAATATTTCGCTCGACCAAGCGGGTTATATCGAGTTTGCGGACAACAAAGGAAAGCTACTCAAAGTAATAAGTTTTTTGGATTACGTTTACGTATTCCGAAGATACGGCATTACGAGAGTAACGGCGTACGCAGACCAGACGGAGTTTTATGTTAATGAAGTATACGCTACGGGCAACATTTACCCCGAAACGGTAGCAGTATGCGGCGACACCGTTTATTTTTTGAGCAAGGACGGTCTTTATTCTTTTGACGGATTGACGGCGAAAAAAATATTTTCCGCTCTTGACGGACTGTGGGCAGACGACAACGAAAACGCTTCCGCGGCTTTTGTGGGAAACGAATATTTGCTTTGCTGCAAAATGGATTTTTCCGATGATGATTTTAACGAGAGCGTAACTGAAGAAGGCAACAACGCCGTTATTATTTTTAATATAGCCGATGGCTCGCTGAAAATTTTACGCGCGGGCGGGCTGGGATATATCAACGCGGTTTTATCAGAAAAAACGTGCGCCGCGCTTGTTTGCCTTACCGACGAAAACTCAAAAAAACTAGGCGAAATCGGCGGAGAAAATTATTTTGGCAGTCCGCTTACAAAACTTTATCTGACGCCCGAAACCGATTTTGGTTTGACTCTAGACGATAAGTTCATCAAATATATTTCCGTGTTTACCGAAAACAAAATAACGGTGGGTATATGCGTTGACGGGGAATGGAGCAGATTTATCGTTTCGGACGGAAACGCGTATCAAAAAATCCCTATCGGGCTAAAAGGCAAGCTGTTCCGTTTTGCTTTATTTAGCAATCAAGAAATCATGAACGTAAAACCTGTCGAAATAGTTTACGTTAATTACTAGGAGGAAAAATGGATTACGGAAAAATAGCGTATCTGAAAACGCAGGATTTGAGCAGACGCCTGAGCTCTATCACCCAGACTCCGACAGAAAACGTGCTGCATATAAGAAAAGAAAACGTCGGTCTTACTTCTACTGTACCTCAGTCGTTTTCCTTTTATTCATTAGCGGAGCAATACGTTTTTTTTGAAGTCGAGGTGCGAGCGATGAGCGGCATAGGTCTTACTTGTCCGCTTGATTATTATCTTAACCAAGTGAAAATCGGCACGCAAAACGTTTATTTTACTTTTTACGCTCAGACTACCGCAAGGTACGTATTTTATTTAAAGGCTAACGCGGGACAAAACGTCGTTTCTGTAGTCGCCACTCATAATAACTCTATTATCGGCGCGGTGTATTTGACTGTAAAAGGAGCGAACGTCAGCGCGTACAGCATTGATCCGACATTGGAATATTACGCTCTAAATAAATATTATTGCATTTACAAAAACGGTCAATTTATTTTATACAAATCTTATTTAACCGCGCAGCCGATAACGTTTAATATGATTACGCTTAATATAGACAGAATAAAATTTTACGAAAGCGACAATACAAAAATGTTTTATTTATCGGGCGGAAACTTGTATTTGACCGCCTTTAACGAAACGAGTATTCCGCAGGGGACTTTGATCGCGCAGGACGTGGGGGATTTTTGTTATTCGGATTATTATAAAATTCTTTTTACTCTTAAAGGCGGAGCGTTATACAAGCAAACGTTGAATATAGGAAGCCCGACAATGACCGAGGCGGTCTTGATTGAAACTGCCGAAATGCAAAGAGCGTACAAAATATTTTTGACCTACTACGGCTCAAAGGTATATATAGCGTTGGATACGCCGTCGGGGGTTTTGTTGTATTTATATAACGGCAGTATGAGTTATTTATCCAAAGCCGATATAGAAAACCCCGTTGATATTCGTGTAAACTCTACCCAAGTGAGCGTATTGAGTCTTGAGGCAGGCTGCGTAAAAGTAACGGCGTTTATCTTAGCGGACGTGACTAATCCTGTGACGAATACAATTTACGCAAATATCGACGCGGCTTGTTTTTTGTCAGAAGCCAACTATTTCGCCATACAAGGCGACAAACTCATAACTTTTTAAAGGAGAAATTATGCCAAGAAATTTGATAGCCGTTCGCGCGGACACGGGCGAAGGAGTGAAAAAATCTAACTCGCAGACAAGCGGCGCAACGAAAACCGATACCCAAGCGTACGGCGACTTAACTAAAAATCTAAAAGATATAGACACTCTGTATTCCACTAATTACGTGGAGCCGAAACTGAATTTGCCAACGTCGACGGGGGCTACTAAAATCGAGTACAATATGCCTGCGCAGGACGAACTGTATAACCAGGCAAAAACTAATCTTGCGGAAAAATATAATACAAAGTCGAGCAATATTCGTAATGACGCGTCTTCCGACAGCAGCAATATAAGCGGCAAGATTGATCAGGCGGAACTCAAAGCGATGTTCGAGCTAAAAGACTTAAACGACAGCGAAGACATAGACAAAGAGAAAATACGCAAAAACGCTCTGGAAAGAGGACTGGCTCGCTCGTCTATCGTCGAAAGCGCGGAAAACGACGCGGAGGAAACTTACGCGAAACAAAGAAATTCCGTGACCGAACAAAAAGACGCCGACGTGAATTTGTTAAAACAAAAACTTGAAAATTTGAAAACTTTGACTGACGAAGCGTTGGTATCTTTGGGAATCAGCCAGGACTTGGAAACGCAGGAACTTGCGTTAAAACTTTATAACGAAGCCCTGGAAAAACAAAAAGAAATCGCAAAATACAATAATACGATAAGCGCAAACGACGCAAAGCTCACAGCCAGCAACGAAAAAATGCGCCAGCAGGCTATGTCCAACGAATATCAACGGGCTGCCGAAGCGCAAAAGCTATTAGCCGAAGTGGGCGAAGCGGGGCTTAACAAAATAGTTTGCCGCGAAAAATATTACGCGGTGATTTCGTATATCGACGAATTGACAAAAGAACAATCAATCGATTTATTGGAAAAACGGACGGATTTGCAAGATGAACTGGGAAGTTTTTACGAATGGGTTGTCGAATACGTCGAAAACAAAAAATAAAATGGACGGCAGTCCACAAAAGTCAAAGCCGATCTAGCTGGTCGGCTTTTTTTGACCAAAAAAACTTGCCGCAGGGTATAAAGAGTCTTCTTTTTGCAAAAAAACTGTTGAACTGCGTACGAAATTAGGCTATAATATTTTATAAGGCGAAACAAATGCTTTAAAACTTTTTTATATTGCAAAAAATAAGAAAAAAAGCCGCTGTTAATTTTTTTAAAAAAATAAAGATACTTGCATCGTTTGAAATTACGGGAGGAATATCAATGAGAAAGGGCAAAAAATCTACGCTCGTTTACATCTTGAAAAATTTTATTTTTATGCTGCCGCTGGTGATTTTGCCCGCAGCATTATTGGGATTTTCTAACGCTTTTTCGGTGGACAATACCCCCGCTGACTTTTTTATAAATTACGCGAGACAAATAACGTCGGTTTCCGCCTTTACAATGGACAATTTTACTTATGATTTATTCAACTATTTTACCAGCGTAAATTTGTCGGCAAATTGGTGGATATATCTATTGGGAGCTATCACGCTGTTTTTCTCGTTGTGCATGACGATTTCGGCGGTGGAAAGACACATGCGTTTGGGTATGCGTTCGTATTCAAGCATTTTTTCAATGCTTAACGAAAGTTTGCTGTCGGTTTTGCCGTATTTTCTCATAATGACTTTCGGTTACGAATTTA
>ERZ795053.516-NODE-516-length-49908-cov-11.659840_pt1 | contig 49908 bp, 43 predicted proteins | sample MGYA00375137_ERZ795053 | MGnify/ENA primary metagenome ERZ795053 (study PRJEB30182, sample SAMN05720284) | activated sludge metagenome | isolation source: Anaerobic digester | place: Hong Kong | collected 2014-12-17 ...
CAGCATCTTACACACTGAAACTCCCTGTGGGCGCATCATACGACATACTACCATCAGTTAAGAATTTCTACAACAAGTACGAACAGGTTGACTTAACCAAAGCCAGAAAAGGCGCTAAGATTGCCAAAAACTTTTATGTAACTCCAATAGAAGTTGGACAATCGGTTAACATTGACTTTATTTACTTTGCCAGTGGAAAAGCTATGCTAAAACCCCAGTCGTTTAAATCGCTTAACGCTTTAGTGGACTTCCTGAATGAATATCCAAATGTAAAAGTAGAAATTGGCGGCCATACCGATAATGTTGGAAACGTTGCCATCAATCAACGTATATCCGAAGCTCGCGCAAAAGCAGTGGCACAATACGTTATTTCTATGGGTATTCCAGAATCGAGAATTACCTCAAAGGGATATAACTTCTCCAAGCCAAAAGCAAGCAACGCGACATCCGCAGGTAGAGCTAAAAACCGCAGGGTAGAGTTTACAATCATTGGAATTTAATTTGAATAGATATTAGGAAAGGTGGGCAAATAAGCCCACCTTTGTTTTAGAATAATACACAATGCTTGCTTTTAAACTAAAATACTTACTTAGCTGTATGGTTGCCCTTTTGGCATTGGTAAACCCAATTCAAAAGGTTTTTGTAATTACAACATTACAATCGCAATTTGATGTTGCCAAAACTCGATTCATTGCTGTAAAGGCAACTATCACCGCATTCCTTACCCTGTTATTCTTTTTGCTACTTGGCGAAATTGTTTTTAACTACGTTTTTCAGATACAGATATACGCTTTTCAAATAACGTCGGGAGTTGTTCTGTTTTATAACGGTATCAGCGGACTTCAAAAAGGAATGTTCATAAAAGTTGATGCAGGAGTAAGTTTAAAAGATATAACCGCTGTGCCTATAGCAATTCCAATGATAGCCGGCCCGGCAACAATTACAGCAGCAGTTACTTTCCCTGCTCATTACGGACATATCAATACCATTATTTCCGTTGCATTCGCCTTAGGCATAAACCTTTTGTTCATGCTTTTTGCAAAACAGATAGGCGCTTTTTTGAATCGCTTCAACTTAATGAGTCCACTTGTTCGAATTTTTGGACTTATTGTTGCTACCATAGGTGTACAAATGATTCTTAATGGTTTTGCAACGTACTGGCAATCGATTTCCGGAGCCATAATTCATTAATAATAACCAATTAAACAGCATTAGGAAATAACATACTTTACCTTTTTATATATTTGTATGCTTTAAAAGTTGAATATTGGAAAAGGAAAAGTTCATCGATATTGATAAGGTAATTGCCTCTAAGAGTGTAAAATTGCAAAAAGCCTTACCTCGTTTTATAGTTAAATACCTTAAACGAATAATTCATCAGGACGAAATAAACGATATACTCGAAAAACACGGGCATAAGCAAGGTGTTGAGTTTATCGATGAAGTTCTCAAGTTAATGCAGGTAACATACACCGTTGAAGGATTGGATAATCTTGATTCCAATGGCAGGTATTTATTTGCATCGAATCATCCGCTGGGTGGACTAGACGGAATGATTCTAATTCATACTCTTGGACAAAAATACCCCGAAGTAAAATTTCCGGTAAACGATTTGCTTATGCACATTCCACAGCTGCATTGCGTATTTATTCCGGTTAACAAGCATGGTGCACAAAACCAGCAAAATGCCAAGATGATTGAAAGTGCGTACGTTTCGGATGCTCAAATTTTATACTTTCCTGCCGGACTTTGCTCCAGAAAACAAAAGGGTGGAATAGAAGATCTGGAGTGGAAGAAAAACTTTGTTACAAAGGCTGTGGCTCATGAACGAGACATCGTTCCCGTTTTTTTCAGCGGACGTAATTCAAACTTCTTTTATAACCTTGCAAAACTAAGGGTTTTTCTAAAGATTAAAGCAAATATCGAAATGCTATACCTTGTTGACGAAATGTTTAAACAAAAAGGGAAAAGCATTCATGTAGTTTTCGGAAAACCTATTCCGTATAGTACCTTCGACAAATCGAAATCTCCCAAAGAATGGGCAAAATGGATGAAACATCAAGTTTACAGTTTAAAAAAGAATCTTAAATAACCATATTTTTAAAACAACCAGCGTAAATCCTAACAATGAAACAGATTATTGAACCGGTCGCCAAAGAACTTTTACTGGCCGAACTAACTCCCGACAAAATGGTAAGGCCAACCAACAACGCCAATAACGAACTTTACATTTTTACGGCACACAACGCTCCGAATCTTTTACGTGAAGTTGGCAGGCTACGCGAATTAACTTTCAGATCGGCAGGTGGCGGAACCGGCGAAGAAATGGATATAGACGAATACGATACTTGTAGCAACTGCTACAAGCAACTTATTGTTTGGGATCCCAAAGAGCAAGAAATATTAGGAGGTTACAGATTTCATAACGTTGACCCTTCGGCTGGTGAGGAAATTACCCTTTCAACCAAGCATCTGTTTAACTTTTCACCAAAGTTTTTAAAAGAGTATATGCCACAAATGATTGAACTTGGCCGTTCGTTTGTACAGCCCAAGTATCAATCGCTTACCAGAGGAGGAAAAGGCCTGTACGCACTCGATAACCTTTGGGATGGTCTAGGTGCGTTAATTGTGCTAAATCCACACATTAAATACTTCTTCGGAAAAGTAACCATGTATCGCACCTACAACGTTAACGCCCGCAATATGCTCCTATACTTTTTCGACAAGTATTTCCACGATGACGAAGAGTTAATAACCTCAATTCATCCTATTGACGTCGATATTAAAAAGGACGAAATGGAACAAATTTTTACCGGGGTTACCTACAAGGAAGATTATAGAATTTTATCCCAAAAAATTAGGGAACTTGGCGAAAAGATTCCTCCATTAATCAACTCATACATGAACCTAAGCCCTTCCATGAAAGTTTTCGGAACGGTTATAAATCCGTACTTCGGCGATGTTGAAGAAACGGCAATTCTAATAACCATTCCCGATATTTACCAGAATAAATTGGAAAGGCACACCTCTTCGTTTCTTCAACGAATAAAGGGAAAATATCACTTTAGTTTAAAGAAAAACAAGGATATTTAATATCCTCGCTGATTTCGACCTTCGATAAAGTTTATAAAAGAGTTATTTACAACTCTATTTCCTCCCGGTGTTGGGTAATCTCCGGTAAAGTACCAATCGCCCAAATCGTTAGGACATGCCTTATGTAAATTTTCTATGGTTTGGTAAACAACCTTTACCTTTGCCTTCATTCCTTTAGGCGTGAGTAACTGGGCAATTTTATCGGAAACTTGCTCTGTTGTAAACGGCTTATAAATATCCTTTACGAAATTTATAATTTCCTCCTTAGGAAGGAATTGTTGCTCCTTGCAATTTTTATAAACGGTATTAATAACACTTTCCTGTCCTGTTTCCTTAAGCAATTCAATGGCCGCCCTAAAAGCAACAAAATCCCCTAACTTAGCCATATCGATTCCATAGCAATCGGGATAACGAATTTGCGGCGAAGAAGAAACCACCACTACACACACAGGATTCAACCTGTCAAGAATCTTTAAAATACTCTCCCTGAGAGTTGTTCCTCGTACAATGGAATCGTCAATAATTACCAAATTATCAATTCCCGCACGTAAAGTTCCGTAAGTAATATCGTAAACATGACCCACTAAATCCTCGCGCCCCTTATCCTGAGAAATAAAGGTGCGTAACTTAACATCCTTAACTGCAATTTTCTCAACCCTTAAACGCAACGAAATAATCTCATCAATATCCTTTTCGGTAAGGCTTTTTCCCTTTTCAAGTATCATCCGCTTTTTCTCCTGCTTCATGTAATCCTCAACGCCCTTAACCATACCATAAAAGGCAGTTTCGGCAGTGTTTGGGATATAGGAAAAAACGGTATTAATATGGTTGTAATCTATTGCTTTAAGAATGGCAGGAGTCAGCAACTCTCCCAACCGCTTACGCTCCTTGTATATATCCATATCCGTTCCTCGGGAAAAGTATATCCGCTCGAACGAACACGACCTGCGTTCCTGAGGAACCCTAATTTCCTCATGCAAAACCGTTCCATTTCGCTTAACAACTAAGGCATATCCGGGCTTTATTTCCGTAACCTTCTCGGCCGCCACATTCATTACCGTTTGAATTACCGGTCTCTCCGATGCCACTACAACTACTTCGTCGTTGGCAAAGTAAAATGCAGGTCTTATGCCCCAAGGGTCGCGGACAACAAAAGCATCGCCATGTCCCAGTAACCCTGCAATGGCATATCCCCCATCAAAATCCTTGGTTGCAGAACGCAATATCTTGGTTACGCTTATATTTTCGGCAATAAGATGACTAATTTCAACATTTGGATGTCCATCATTCTTGTATTCTCTAAACAGCTGTTGATTTTCCTCGTCGAGAAAATGACCTATCTTTTCCAACACTGTAACTGTATCGGAATAATCGCGGGGATGCTGCCCTAAATCAACCAACTTTTGAAAAAGTTCATCAACATTAGTCATGTTGAAATTACCCGCCAAGGCTAAAGTTTTCGATTTCCAATTATTATCGCGGATGACAGGATGAACGTAATCTATAGAATTATTTCCAAATGTTCCATAGCGTAAATGACCTAGATAAAGTTCCCCTACAAACGGCAAATTTTCTTTTGCCCAAACAGGATCGTCAAGCAATTCAGCACGGGATGTATGCTCACTCATTCCCCTATTAACAGCATCGAAAACATCACGAATAGGTGATGATGAATTAGACCGTTCCCTATCGATATATCGTTTCCCAGGCGCTAAATCGAACTTGACCGAAGTTAACCCAGCACCATCTTGCCCACGGTTATGTTGCTTTTCCATTAACAGGTAAAGCTTGTGCAACCCATAACGCCAAGTTCCGTATTTGAGCTGGTAGTATTCCAACGGTTTCAACAGCCTAATCATGGCTATTCCACATTCGTGTTTAATTTGCTCGCTCATATATTTATCATTATAAATTATTCTAAAAATAAAAAAGGTAGATACCCCATCTACCTGCAATATTACTTTCTTTTTTCGTAAAGTTTTGCCCTTACTCTTTCATAGATGCCCCTTGAATTTAATCCGTACTTTTGCAAAAGTTCTTGAGGTTTTCCCGATTCTCCAAAGCAATCGGGCATTCCAATTATATCCATTAAAACCGGATAGTTTTGCGACAAAACTTCAGCAACAGCACCTCCTAAGCCGCCATTTACCTGATGTTCCTCCACCGTTACAACAAACTTTGTTTGTTTGGCAACTTCAACTAACAACTCCTTATCCAACGGTTTTATAGTATGCACATTTACAACCGTAGCGCTAATGTTTTCTTCTCCTAACAATTTCGCAGCCTGTAAAGCCTCCCAAACCATGTGTCCGGTTGCCACAATGGCAACATCGGAACCTTTGCAAAGCAACTGCGCTTTCCCTATTTTAACATCCTGATTTAACGGTGTGAAATTAGGCACAGGTTCTCGCCCAAACCTCACATAAATAGGCCCGTTTACATGCTCCGCAGCAGCAATAGTCAAAACCTTTGCCTGATTTGCATCGCAAGGCGAAATTACGGTCATATTCGGCAAGGCCCTCATTAGGGCAATGTCTTCCAACGCCTGATGCGTTGCGCCATCGGGACCAACAGATATTCCCGCATGTGCCCCACCTATAATAACCTTTACGTTGTTATAACAAATAGACAGCCGAACCTGATCGGCAGCCCTAAATGCGGCAAATACGCTATACGTTGAGTAAACCGGTAATTTCCCCGTTAAAGCCAATCCTGCAGCAACAGCGGTAACATTTTGCTCTGCAATACCTAAGGAGAAAAAACGTTCCGGAAACTTTTCGGCAACCATGTTTAATCCTACCGAAGCAGTAATATCGGCACCAAGAATAATCAAGTTTGGATTCTTCTCGGCCAATTCCAGAATGGCCTCTCCAAATCCTAGCTTAGTTGACTTTTCTCCCAAACTAACGTACCGCATTGGTGTCTATACTTTTATAATACTCGTCTAATTCCTTCAAAAAATCTTTTGCTTGCTCCGGCGAAGGTGCTTTTCCATGCCACCTGTAATCGTCCGTAATGCTTGCAACGCCACAACCCATTTTTGTGCTGGCTATTACAACGGATGGTTTTTCCTTATATACCGAAGCCTTATCAAGTGTTGCAACCAAATCGGCTATGCAGTTTCCATTACATTGAAATACCTTCCACCCAAAAGCCTCCCACTTTGCCTGCAACGGCTCCAACTCCATCACCTTTGACGTTTTGCCATCTATTTGGCAACCATTCCTATCTACAATACAGGTCAAGTTATTCAACTTATAATGCGCTGCACTCATTGCCGCTTCCCAAACGGAACCTTCCTGCAACTCGCCATCGCCATCTACGCAATAAACCCTCCACGAAGAATTATCGATTTTACCCGATAACGCCATTCCCACGGCAACGGATAAGCCCTGCCCTAACGAACCGGCAGAAAGTTCAATTCCCGGTAAGCCGTGATCCCTTCCGGGATGACCCTGAAGTCGCGAGCCTAACTGCCGAAGAGTTAATAGTTCTTCCCTAGAAAAATATCCAGAGTTCGCTAATGATGCATATAAAATTGGGGCAACATGACCAATGGAAAGAATTAACCTATCGCGATCCTTCCACTGTGGCTCGTCGGGACGATGGTTTAACGTATGCCAGTATAGCACCGCAAAAACATCGGCCAACCCCAGCGATCCGCCTAAATGGCCGGAACCCGCAACTGCCAAACTTTTAATCACATCCCCGCGCAGCAGTTTTGATATTTCGATAAGTTGCTGCAATGAGAGGCGATTCATAATTATTGAAGTGTTGGAAAGTTAATCCACTCGTTGACCAAAAAGGCTTTGGGATAATCGGAAAGTAACTGATGGTAAAACTTCTGCGCGCTTTCGCGAGAGCGAAAATCGCCTACCGATATTTTCCAGTACGGATTGTTAAAACTTTGATAAACAGGAATACCTGGATATTTCAGCAAGAAATCGGATTTTAAATCCTCGGACTGTTTTCTGGCCTGTTTCCCAAGAGCAAAAAATATTCGTATTCTATATCCGTTCATTCCGGGATTCTGTGCAGAATGAAGAATATACCGTTCCATTAGATTTGAAACAGTAGAATCCTGATAAATTCTAACCGTACCCTCTCCCGGCAAATTTTGCTGTAAGTCGCCAAATATTGAACCCGGAATTTCCTGCGAAAAACTGAAGGAAACGCCAACTAAAAGAAGAATAAAAGTTGTTGCAACTCTTTTTCTCATGGCTAAAATTTACATGGCAAAGGTAGAAAAAAATAACTAATTATCGTTTGTTTCGCCGGGAATGGTATCGTTGCTAACCGATATCCTGTTTTTATTCAATTTTAAAAACTCCGTAAAGGATTGGCGAGGTATTTTTACCTTCTTAATAATAGGAAAGCGTCCTCCTTTTATAAAACCTTCGACGGTAAGCATACTGAGTATTTTTTCGTTTTGTCCGATCAACTTTAACGCATCGGCAGCTGTTTTCAGGGTAATTTCTACAGGCACTTCGTAGTCGGCTCGGGAGTTAGCAGGAATCACAAGTTTTTGCGTGCTTTTTAACTTCCCAAATTCTCTCTTGTTAAACCATGCTTTAAACTCAAATTTCTTAACAACAAGTTTTTTAGGATTGGGATTATTAATATCGAAGGTAATGTTTAAAAAAATTACGCCATCCTTCATCCCCTTAAACTTCACATCCTTTGTCCCATTTACCTCAATATTCTGAAATTTACCACAACCGGTAAAAAGTACTAATGCTAAAAAGCCAACTATAATTTTCAAGTGTTTCTTCATTCTTCGCTTAATTAATTTCACAAATATCACAACAAATGTAAATTGAAACCCTTATTAACTCTTAATTTTTTATAAATGCAGACGAAATATTTTCTCCGTTGAGATAATACGTAAGATACAAATTCCATACCACCTCAATTCTCCCTAGCCCAGCCTAACGACTTTTGTACCGCCTTTTTCCAATTACCGTAAAGCTTACTACGCAAATCGTCCTGCATTTTAGGCATAAAAACTTTTCGTCCCGGCAAGTCGGATTTAAGATCCGTTTTGTCATAAAAACCAACGCCTAGCCCAGCCATCATTGCAGCCCCCAGCGCAGTTGCCTCGGTAATAGCTGGCCTATAAACCGGAATATCCAATATGTCGGACTGAAACTGCATTAAAAACTCGTTTGCCGAAGCACCGCCGTCCGCCTTTATCTTTTTTATGACTATTCCCGAAGCGTTAGACATTAACTCAACAATATCTCTTGTTTGATAAGCAATGGATTCTAACGTCGCACGAGTAATATGCGCAGCAGTAGTTGCCTGAGTTATTCCAATTAAAACCCCTCGCGCATACATATCCCAGTATGGCGCTCCAAGTCCCGAAAACGCCGGAACAAGGTATAGTCCCATTGAATCCTCAACAGAACGAGCCAACTTTTCCGTTTCTTCTGCGGTTTTAATCAAACCCAAACCATCCCGCAACCATTTTACCGAAGCACCCGCAATAAAAACACTACCTTCGAGCGCATACACAGGCTTATCGTCGATTTGCCAAGCTACGGTTGTAAGCAAACCATCGTTGGAATGAGTAATGTTCTCCCCAATATTCATCAACATAAAGCAGCCTGTTCCGTAAGTATTTTTCAACTCTCCGGGCTCAAGGCATCGCTGACCGAAAAGTGCAGCCTGCTGATCGCCCAACATCCCGGTAATAGGAATTGAATACCCATTAAATAAACTTGGAAGTGTTTCGCCAAAATATGAATTGGATGGTTTTACCTGTGGTAAAATAGATTCCGGAATGTTAAAGTAGTTCAAAATATCACGATCCCAATCCATACTATAAAGATTGAACAGCATGGTTCGCGAAGCATTGCTCACATCTGTGGCATGAACCTTTCCTCCTGTCAACTTCCACAAAAGCCATGTGTCTATTGTTCCAAAAGCCAACCGACCATTATCGGCCATTTGTCTGGCTCCCGGAATATTTTCCAAAATCCAGTTCAACTTGGTTGCCGAAAAATACGAATCGATTACTAAGCCCGTAACTTTTTTAATATGCAACGCTATTGGGTTATTTCGAATAGCATCGCACAACGGAGCCGTTCTCCTATCCTGCCATACAATTGCATTATGAATAGGACGACCCGTTTCCCTATCCCAAACAACCGTTGTTTCGCGCTGGTTTGCAATTCCAATGGCTGCAATAGCCAAAGGGTTTATGTCCAACTTACCAATTAGCTGTTTAGCCACCTTTATTTGCGAAGTCCAAATTTCTTCTGCATTATGTTCCACCCAACCATCCATCGGGTAATACTGGCTAAATTCCAACTGTTCCATTCCTAACTGCTGCTGATAGCGATCGAATAGAACAACCCGGGAACTTGAGGTCCCTTGATCGAACGATAGTATATACTTTTTATCCATATCTCTAAAGATAAAAAAAGCCACGTAATTATACATGGCTACTATATATGAATTTAGAATGTTTTACTCTTCCATTTCGCTCATCAACTCATCGGTTAACTCAAGGTTGTGGTAAACGTTTTGTACATCGTCGTTATCCTCAACCTCTTCAACCAACCTGAGAAATTTCATGGCAGTTTCTTTATCTAACGTTTTGGTATCATTAGGTACTCGCTGCAAACTGGCATTTTCAACTTCAACATTAAGTTCTTCCAACTTCTTGTTCATCTTCCCAAAATTCTCCATGTCGGTTGTAATAACATAAAAATCGCCGTCGTCTTCAATGCTTTGAGCCCCTGCATCGATAAGGTCAAGTTCAACCTCATCCATGTTCATTTTTCCCTTCTCGATAGTAAAAATTCCTTTACGCTCAAACAAAAACGAAAGAGACCCGTTTGTTCCCAAATTACCACCACGTTTTGTTAACGTTGACCGAACAGAACTAATAGTACGGTTGTTATTGTCGGTTAAACATTCAACAAAAATTGCTATACCTCCCGGCCCATAACCCTCAAAGGTTAATTCGCTTAAATTTCCCGGATCTTTCTCAGCTTTAGAAATGGCACGTTGAATATTATCCTTAGGCATATTTACACCCTTGGCATTATTAATAGCCATACGCAACCGTGGATTTCCGTCGGGATCGCTTCCTCCCTCTTTAACAGCAACTGAAATTTCCTTTATTATTCTGGAGAACTCCTTTGAACGCTTTGCATCAAGAGCTCCTTTTTTCCGTTTAATAGTTGACCATTTATTATGTCCTGACATACTCTGTTTTTTTATTTCTACATAACTGCAAAGGTAACTGCTTAAAGGATGTTATCAAAATTTTTAAATCTAAAGTTTAGATTCATAATAGTACAACACTAATTTGTTCACGATAAATAATTTATCATAATTTTATTCATTCCAAAGAATACTAAAAATGATGTTCCAATCTATTTGCTAACTTTGCAAAAATTTAGGATAAAATGGATTTTTACGCAGAAGACGCAAATATATTCGAAGGCTTTAACTCCGATACATCCGACAATCGGCAAAAAGTTTACATTGAAACTTATGGCTGCCAAATGAATGTTAACGACAGCGAGGTTATTGCTTCAATACTAACTACAAACGGTTATGCCATAACCAGCAACATTCATGATGCCGATGTTATTCTCATTAATACTTGTTCCATTAGGGAAAATGCCGAAGTTCGTGTTTTTGGTAGGATTGATTTATTTGGTCAGATAAAAAAGAATAAACCATCGGTGCTTATTGGCGTTTTGGGTTGTATGGCCGAAAGGCTCAAAAAGCAACTTCTTGAACAGAAAAAAGTGGTTGATGTTGTTGTTGGCCCTGATGCATACCGTGAACTGCCCATTTTACTCCGAGCCGCTGAAGAAGGACAAAAAGGAGTAAACGTTCTCTTATCGCGCGAAGAAACATACGCCGACATTAGCCCTGTACGTTTAGATAAAAATGGCGTTTCCGCCTTTGTCTCTATTATGAGAGGCTGCAACAACATGTGCTCATACTGCGTTGTTCCCTACACCAGAGGTGCAGAAAGGAGCCGTGACCCCAGAAGCATAGTAAGAGAAGTTGAAGAACTCGTAAAGGACGGATATAGGGAGGTTACCCTTTTAGGACAAAATGTAAACTCGTACAGATGGGAAGAAAGCAAAGGCATGATTAAGCATTTTGTAAACTTTTCCGATTTACTGGAAATGGTTGCCTTAATTAACCCATCGCTTCGTGTTCGCTTTTCTACCTCGCATCCAAAGGACCTTACAAACGACGTTTTGTACACCATGGCTATGTACGAAAATATTTGTAACCATATTCACCTTCCCGTTCAATCCGGTTCTTCACGAATTTTAAAGTTGATGAACCGAAAATATACTCGCGAAGATTATTTAGCAAGAATTTCGGCTATTCGGGAAATTATTCCCGATTGCGCAATATCAACAGATATTATTACCGGTTTTTGTACCGAAACCGAGTTGGATCACGACATGACCCTTAGCTTAATGCAAGAGGTAGGTTTCGACTTTGCCTACATGTTTAAATATTCCGAAAGACCTAACACCAAAGCCGCACGGTTATTATCCGATGATGTCCCCGAAGAGGTTAAAACAAGAAGACTCACGGAAATTATAGAACTGCAAGGAAAACTTTCCGAACAAAGTAAGCGCAACGACATTGGCAAAAGTTACGAAGTGCTAATTGAAGGCGTGTCGAAAAAATCGCAGGACGAATTTTACGGAAGGACTACCCACAACAAGGTTGTGGTATTTCCAAAAGGCAATCACAAAATCGGAGAATTTGTTTTTGTTGAAATATTGGATTGTACTCCGGCAACGCTCATTGGTAAAATAGTTAACGAATAGTTAACTAACTCTTACCAACCGAGCCATATAAAAGCCGTCGTATCCGGTCGTAGGGTAAAGGGTTTGTTCTTTATCCAACTTAAAATTGCTGTGTAAATCCAGAAATTGTTGTACTTGCTTTTCGTTTTCCGAAGGCAAAATACTACAGGTTGAATATACCAACTTACCTCCAACTTTAACCATTTTTGAATATCCGCTTAAAATATCCGCTTGAATTTTTTTCAATTCGTTAACAGCATTTAGCGTTAACCTCCATTTTGCATCGGGGTTTCGGCGAAACACGCCCGTTCCCGAACACGGAGCATCAATTAAAAGCCTATCGGCGGTTCCTGCGAGCCGCTTCACAACTTTCGACGATTCTATTTCACGTGTTTCCACAATAGAAACTCCAGCTCTACGTCCTCTTCTTCGTAATTCTTCCAACTTCCACGCAGCAGTATCCAGAGCAACAATTCTTCCTTTATTTCCCATTAAACTGGCTAAGTGTAAGGTTTTCCCTCCATTTCCCGCACATGCGTCAATCACCCTCATTCCCGGAACAACCTCCAAAAATTCCGAAACTTGCTGCGAGGAATAATCTTGTTGCTCGAACCATCCTTGCTTAAATAATCTTGATGCAAATATGTTTGCCTTACTAACCAAATGAATTGCATCGGAATCGCCTAATGCTTCTACCTTATAACCCTCGCGTTCCAGTTCGTTTAAAAGAATATCCCTTGTACAATGAATTCTATTGGCTCTAAGAATTTGAGAAGCCGGAGCCGTTAGTGTCTCGAACTCCTTTTCCATTTTATCGCCTAACTCTTCATATGCCAATTGATCTAGCCAGTCAGGAATTGAAAGGCGTATAGCCCTTTTATGCGACAAACGTTTAAAGGCCTCTTGCGTTTTAACCTTAAAATTCTTCGTTATTCCTTCGGCAAATGCTTCGTTTCCAAATAACACACGATACACATCAATTGCCGTTTCGTAATTAAAACTTTTGCTCCCAAAGCAATCATCACTCACACTTTTAAGTAATCGCCACCACTGAACCATTCCATGTAAGGTTTCTACATAAAATGATTTCTGATTTTGGTGCCAACCGTTACCTGTTTTTAGCCAATAAGCGATTGTTTGGTCAAGCATTCTGCCATCTTCAAAAATATCCTTTAAACTATCGGAAAGTATTATGTGAAAAGTATCTGTCATCGAATACAAGTTTATTATACATTTACTGGGACAAAGTTAGTTCAATAAAAGTACAAACCTTCACAAAAAAACAAAAAAGGGACTGTTTGTATAACAGTCCCTTTGCAGAATTTTTTATACCGTTACATTAGTTTTCCTTCGAACTCAGATTTTACAGAACCGTCCTCGTTAAACCATCCCGGTAGTCCGTAAAACGAACCTTTTTGCCCTGGCTGGTGGTACTTTACAACCGATTTATCGTACTTGGTAAGACGTGTTAGATTTGTTGATATTGCCATCCGAACTCTATCCTTATCGCTTTCATCAATTCCCAACTTTTCCATAGCAGCAAGGGTTATAGAGTTGGCCAGCATAAAACTCTTTTTCGAACCTAAAACTTCATTTATTAAGTCGATCCATTTAACCTTGTCTTCCCCTTTTCCCTTTTTAATAGGTTTTCTTAAAGAAGATGATTTTGGTTTACGACCACGTTTTTTAGGAACAGCCAATTCTGTCTTTACCTTTGGTTTACGACCGCGTTTTTTAGGTTCCTTTTTTACTTCAACGGCATCTGTTTCAATCCTTACTTTTGGCTTACGACCACGTTTTTTAGGAGCAGGTTTATTTCCCATTTCCTGCGAAGCCACTTCATTTTGAGGCATTTCGACTTTTTTCAGAATCGACTGTAAACTTTCGATTCTGCGCTGAGCTCTATCAATTTCGGTTTGATAAAGATCGATTAGATCGTCAACCTCTTTTTGGGTAAGTTTAATTTGTTTCATTGATTTTATCTTTACGTTATGGTTAATTGGTTTTCAAAAATAAGAATAAACTAAAAATTGAACGAACTTATAAATAATTTTAAAATTGTTTAATACTAATTTGAAATTCAAATAAATGCAAATAAACTATTTTTTTTCAATTATTCAATAATTTTGACACTATTTAATTATCATTCCTTTAATTAGTTGCAATAAAAATTAAGCAATTAATGAAAACAAACCATCAAATTTTTGATGAAATAATTAAAATTGAAAATGAAAGTATAAATATGTAGTACAACAAAAAGTTGTTTAATTTGTTGACAAGCAAATAAAAAAACAACTAAAATAAAAAATTGAACCTTTTAAATTTTCTTACTATAACGTTGTTCTTTTCATTTTAACAAAACCTGATAAATCTCATAAAACAACATAATTCCTGCAAAATTCTTTTTTTTATATACTTTTGCCAAACTATTTAACGACTGTTTTAAAACATGAATGCAAATTACTAAAAATGAACTCCATAAACAACAATATCAAAGTAATAGGATTTGACGCCGATGATACATTATGGGATAACGAACCGTTTTATAGGGAAACCGAGGCGGAATTTTGCAATTTATTGAAAAATTATATGCCATCGGAAAAATTGAACGAGGAACTTTTTAAAACAGAAATCAACAACCTTGGCACTTATGGTTATGGAATAAAGGCATTTACACTTTCACTAATTGAAACAGCCATTAGAATATCCGACGGAAAAGTTAATGCCAAAACAATTAACGGCATTATTGAACTTGGGAAAAAACAACTGCAACAACCAGTAAAATTACTTAGCAACGTTAAAAATGTTTTGGAAGAACTAAAATCGGACTTTACGTTAATTGTTGCAACTAAAGGAGATTTACTCGATCAGGAAAAAAAACTTCAAAAATCCAATCTTACAGGCTATTTTCGCAAAGTTGAAGTAATGAGCGAAAAAAAAGAAAATAACTACCTCAACATCATTCATCGTTTGGACATTGCTCCCAACGAATTCATGATGGTAGGAAATTCGCTAAAATCGGATGTTATTCCCGTACTAAACATTGGCGGTTACGGAGTTTTTGTACCTTACCATACAACATGGCTCCATGAACATGCCGACGAAAACGAGATTCAGAACGAAAATTTCATTAAAATTCTCTCCATTGCTGAATTACCAACACTATTAAAAAAGAAGTAAAACTCATCGTCCTTTCTATTAAGTCGTAAGGTAAAAACATCGAATCAATAAGTCAAAATATAAAACCCTATAGCACAATTAATAAATAATTATTTTTCGAATCATTCTAAATTACCATTGTCTAAAGAAGTGCAATAAGCATTTTGTCTGTTTTTCAACTCCTTAAACAAACAATTACCGAACTGTTAAAACTTTCTTGATTTTTTTTTGATTTTATTGATATTAGTCATATTTTTGCAAGGAACAAACTAACTAAACTCAATAGAAATGAAAAAGTTTGCACTTTTATTAATGGCTGCCGGAATGATTTCAATGGTTGCTTGTAAGTCTGCTCCTAAACAAGAAGAAGCTACAGATGAAACCGCAGTAGAAAAAGTTGACACTGCTGCTCAAGCTGAAACTCCTGCTGCCGACACAGCTGCTGTTGATTCAACTGTTAACGCACAGTAAGCATTTCGTAAAGAAATTAAAAATCCGGATTAAAAATCCGGATTTTTTTATGTCCTATTTTTTAATTGATATTTGCAATTCATCTAATTGTCGCTGACTTATACTTGCAGGAGAATCAATCATAACGTCCTTACCCGCATTATTTTTAGGAAAAGCAATATAATCCCTAATAGAATCACTTCCTCCAAACAAAGAGCAAAGTCTGTCGAAACCAAAAGCAATACCTCCATGAGGTGGAGCTCCATATTTAAAAGCATTTAGTAAGAACCCAAATTGTCTCTCGGCTTCCTCTGGAGTAAAACCTAAACTCTTAAACATTTTTTGCTGTAGCTCTCTATCCGCAATTCTGATTGAGCCGCCACCAACTTCAACGCCATTAATTACCATATCGTAAGCATTAGCACGCATAGCACCCGGATCTGTTTCGAAAAGAGGTATATCCGCTATAACAGGCGAAGTAAACGGATGATGCATTGCAAAGAAGCGTTTTTCTTCCTCGTCCCACTCCAATAACGGAAAATCTACTACCCATAAAGGTGCAAATACATCCTTCGATCTTAAGTTTAAACGAGTCCCCATCTCCAACCTTAACTCACACAATGCTTCCAATGTTTTCTTTCGTGGGCCCGACAAAATTAAAATCAAATCACCAGACTTAGCTTCCATTTTCTTTGCAACCTTTTCTAAATCTTCCGCAGCATAAAATTTGTCAACAGACGATTTAAAAGTACCATCTTCGTTATACTTAATGTAAACCATACCACTAGCACCCACTTGTGGCCGTTTTACAAACTCGGTAAGTTCATCAAGTTGCTTACGGGTGTAAGCAGCATAGCCAGGAACACAAATTCCCCCAACGTACTCTGCATTGTCGAAAATACTGAATCCTTTTCCCTTTAAGACATCGCTAAGTTCCATAAACGTCATTCCAAAACGCAAATCGGGCTTATCTGAACCGTACAATTCCATTGCCTGAGCATAGGACATACGTTGAAACGGCTTTTCAAATTTAATTCCCTTAACAACTTCGAAAAGAAACTTAACCATCCCTTCAAAAATATCCAGAATATCGTCCCGTTCCACAAACGACATTTCGCAATCTATTTGCGTAAACTCTGGCTGCCTATCGGCTCTTAAATCCTCATCACGAAAGCATTTAACTAGTTGAAAATACCTATCGAATCCGGAAACCATTAAAAGCTGCTTAAAGGTCTGTGGTGATTGAGGCAACGCATAAAACTTACCGGGATGCATACGCGAAGGAACAACAAAGTCTCTTGCTCCCTCAGGCGTTGAATTGATTAAAAAAGGCGTTTCTATTTCGATAAAGTTTTGTCCATCCAAATACTTCCGCGTTTCCTGAGCAATTCTATGCCTTAATAGCAAAGCATTCTTAACAGGATTCCTACGCAAATCCAAGTATCTAAACCTCATGCGCAACTCATCGCCACCATCGGTTTCGTCCTCAATGGTAAAAGGCGGTACTTCCGATTTATTAAGTACTTTAATACTTTGAACCCTAAGTTCAATTTCGCCAGTATCTATTTTAGCATTTTTACTTGCCCGTTCAACAACTTCGCCGGCAACCTGAACAACAAATTCACGACCAAGTTGCGATGCTTGATTTTTTAATTCATCGCTGCTTTGGTCGTCTATCACAACCTGAGTAATACCATACCTGTCCCGGATATCGATAAAAGTCATTCCGCCAAGATTACGAATTCGTTGAACCCATCCGCTCAACGTAGCCTTTTTCCCTAAATCGGTAATTCTTAATTCGCCGCATGTGTGAGTTCTAAACATACCTTTGCTGTTTAATTTTGCTAATATTTAAGTAATTTTATGCTTCAAACTAATAAACTATAAGAAAAATTTATTAACCTGCGAAGGTAAAAAATAAAAACGATAACAAGTATTCGGGCATCATTTTTGAAATTTAAGACTATAATATTTTACACATAGAATTTTCGGATGGATAACAATCATGAAAAATACATGAAGGAAGCCTTAAAAGAAGCGGAAAAGGCGTTAGTTAAAGATGAAGTGCCTATTGGAGCCGTGGTTGTTTGGAATAATAAAATCATTTCGCGCGGCCATAACCTTACCGAAACGCTTAACGACCCTACCGCCCATGCCGAAATGCAGGCTTTAACCGCTGCTTCAAATTCCTTTGGAGGTAAATACTTGGATCAGTGTACAATGTATGTTACCGTAGAACCATGTCCTATGTGTGCAGGAGCAATGTACTGGGCTCATCTTGGCTCTTTGGTTTTCGGTGCAACCGACCCTAAAAGAGGATTTAGACTAATTTCGAACAACATACTTCACCCTAAAACCGTTATAACATCTGGAATACTGGAAAAAGAATGCTCCAAATTAATATCAGATTTTTTTAAGAAAAAAAGAAGTTAGTATATCTACATTTCTAAATATTTTGTATTAAAGTTTTAAAAAATTATTTTTGACAAAACTAATTTTGAAACAACCTAAAAAATCAAGTAGTATGAAGGCAAAAGTTTTAGTATTATTACTAACCGTGTTGGCGTTTAGCGCATTTTCGCAGACAAAGAAAGAAGCTTACGATGCTTATAACAATGCCGTAAGCACATACAAGCAAAACCCAAAGGGTGCTTTGGACGATTTAAACAAATCATTGGATATTTGTAAACAACTTGGTGAAGACGCAGACGAAGTTAGGGTTGCCGTTGAAGGATTAATACCTTCCGTTTACTTTCAACAAGCAATGGTTTCATATAAACAAAAAGATCTTCAGGGTACACTAGATAATCTTGAAAAAGCAAAAGAAACTGCCTTGCAATATGAAAACAATTCTATTGTAGATAGAGTCGATAAAACCATCCCAAAACTTTACAACGTAATGGGAAATAGCAAGTTCAAAGAAGATAAGTTTGATGAAGCCATTAAAAATTACTCGAAAGCTATTGCCATTAACCCCGATTATGTCGATCCATATGTAGGATTAACACTCTCGTACGAAAAAATGGGTAATGACGACAAGATGATTGAAACCCTAAATAAAACCATCGAAATTGCCGAAAAAAATAACAATGCTGAAGTTTTAAGCAACACTAAAATTAAGGCTAAAGCATTTTATCTTAAAAAAGCAGACGAGGCTCAAAAAGAAAAAAAATACGATGAGGTTGTTGCCTTGCTTGACGATGCCATTAAGTATGACGAATACGATACCGACATATACAGGCTAATGGCTATTAACTACAACAGGCTTGAACGTTGGGAAGAAGGCATCACTGCTGCATCAAAAGCATTAGAATTAAGTAAAGGCACTGCCGATCAAAAAGCAGAACTTTACTTTTTATTGGCAACTGCTTACCAAAACAGCAATAAGGTTAACGAAGCTTGCGAAGCATATAAAAATGCGTCGTACGGAGCATTCAAACCTAATGCCGATTACCAGATTAAACAACTCAAATGTCAGTAATAAACATTTTGATATTACCTTTGTAGGGCTGCTTTTAGCAGCCCTTTTTTAATTATAAATCGATGGTAAATTATCCTAGCATTGTTTTTTCCGACGTTGATGGAACTCTTTTGAACAAAGAAAGAAGGCTTTCGTTTTTAACAACTAAAACCATACACACTATTGCACAAGAATACCATACTCCCTTTGTTATGGTTACCGCTCGAATGCCCAAAGGAGTTTATCATTTTTACCGTCAATTAAACCTTAACTCTCCTGTTATCTGCTATAACGGGGCACTTATCCTGAAAAATTATGAGAGTAGCATTTTCGAAAAAAACGACATTCTTTACACTACATCCATAGAATACAACGAAGCCCTTTTAATTTACAATGTTGCAAACAGTTTGGACCTACATTTTGGAATATTCAACAACAACAGTTGGAATGTTAACAAGCCCGACTTTTGGACTTCTCGCGAAGAGAATAATACTGGAACAAAGGCAACCATTAATAAGAATATCGACGAGTATATTGATACCCTCAAATTACAGAACTTGCCCATTCATAAAATAATGGTAATGGGCGAAAAAGTTGCCTTGGATAAATTGATAAAAGAAACCCAGAACTGTAACATTTCCAGCGCTAGTTTTTATCGCTCGAAGGATACGTACCTCGAAATTACACCTTCGAAAGTAAATAAGGCTAAGGCCTGCAATTTGGTACTAAGCAGCCTGAACCTTAAAGCCGAAAATTCGTTGGCTTTTGGCGATAATGTTAACGATGTTGAAATGCTACTTGAAATGGGAAGCGGCTTTGCAATGGGAAACTCTCCCTTAAATGTAAAAAAAGTTGTTGGACAAGTTGCACCTTCCAATGTTGACGATGGTGTTGCTTTTACAATAAAAAAAATATTCAACGTTTAATAAAAATGGTAGCCTTAGAACTGCTTGCGCCTGCAAAAAATGTAGAAATTGGAATTGCCGCCATTACACACGGTGCCGATGCCGTTTACATTGCCGCAGATAAATTTGGCGCTCGCGACAAAGCAGGGAACTCCATTTCCGATATAGAAAAACTCATTCGATTTGCCCATCAATTCTATGCAAAGGTTTACGTTACTGTAAATACCATACTATTTAATAACGAACTTAACGATGCAAAAAGTCTCATCGACAATTTATATAACATTGGTGTTGATGCTATAATTATTCAGGACTTAGCGATTGTTCAAATGGATATTCCTCCAATTCCATTACATGCAAGCACACAAATGCACAACATCTCTCCCGATAAAATTAACTTTTTAGAATCCGTCGGTATAAACAGGGTGGTACTACCCCGAGAACTAACGCTGGAAGAAATTTCGACTTATAGGGAAAAAACAAATGTTGAACTCGAATTTTTTATTCACGGAGCATTATGCGTTTCGTATAGCGGACAGTGCTATTTTAGCCAAGAAATTACGGAGCGAAGCGCAAATCGAGGAGTTTGCGCTCAACCGTGTAGATCAACTTATAATTTGGTAGATGCCGATGGAAAGATTATTGTAAAAAACAAACACCTCCTATCGTTAAAGGATTTAAACCTTAGTAAAAGAATTGACGACTTAATTGACAGCGGTATCACCTCATTCAAAATAGAAGGCAGGCTTAAAGATATTGGCTATGTAAAAAATATAACGGCCTACTACAACAATTTAATAAACAAAGCAATTAGTAACCGAAGTGGGTATAAACGATTATCCTCCGGAATTTGTCAGTATTTCTTCGAACCAGATCCTGAACGCAGTTTTAACAGGGGATTTTCGGAACATTTTATTGGCGGAAGAGTACAAAATCAATCCAGCTTCAACACTCAAAAATCGTTGGGAAAATTCATAGGTTCAGTTAAAACTGTTGAAAATGATTTTATATCGATTAACTCTCCCGAAAAAATTCACAACGGCGATGGGTTGTGCTATTTCAACAAATCAGGTGTATTAAACGGATTTCTTGTAAACAAATCCGAAAACGGTAAAATATTTCCCAATGCACCAATAAAAGGAATTGAAGTCGGCTCCAAGGTTTTTCGAAACTTCGATATCAACTTCGAAAATACTTTAAAAGGAAACAGCGCCACCAGAAAAGTCAATGTTGACATTACTGTTAGCGGTTCTAATACCAACCTGACTTTTTACGCTACAGACGAAAACAAAAATTCCGCATCAGTGCAAATTGATGATAGTTTTGAAGTTGCCCAAAATTCAGCAAATGCCATTAGTCTGATAAAAAATCAACTTAAAAAATCGGGTGATACAATTTTCAGTATAAAAAGTATAACCGTTTCCGACGATTATACACCCCTATTTATTCCTACTTCTCGGTTAAACGAAATTAGACGAAATCTCCTTTCGGAACTCTTAGTTGAACGCATTAAAAATGTACTAACTATAAAAAGAATTTCCAAAGAAATAAAACAGCCTTACCCCGAAAGTACGATAAACTTTACAGGTAACGTTTCGAATAATTTAAGCGAACAATTCTACAAAGATCATGGTGCTAGAGTTGTTGAACCGGCATTTGAACTTGCAAAACCTAAATCGGGAAATTACGCCATAATGACAACAAAGTATTGCATTAAGTACGAGTTAGGTCTTTGCCCTACAAATCAAAATGCCAAACCAACCAAAGCTTTATTCCTTGAAGATAATCATCATAGATATCCTTTGGAATTTGACTGTAAATTATGTCAAATGAAGGTTTTAAATCCAAAATTAAATAAGTAATTTGTTCTTACTAAATCGAAGTATAAATGTACAAGCATATAGCTCCAGAAATTTGGGATAATTACGAACTTATCGATAGCGGAAATGGTGAAAAACTAGAAAGATTTGGTTCGCAAGTTCTGGCCCGCCCCGAACCTCAGGCTCTTTGGGATAAAAAGTTAAACCCGCAAGAATGGCAACAAAAAGCCAATGCATACTTCATCAAAAAAAAGGGAAGCCACGAAAAAGAAAACGAATGGGGAGAATGGAAGTTAAAGCCAAAAACCTTAGAGCAATGGACCATTAACTACAAATTAGGAGATTCTAACCTTAAATTTAGGCTAGGACTAACTAACTTTAAACACGTAGGAATTTTCCCTGAACAAGCATCGAATTGGAATTTTATTTACTCCACAATAAAAAAACAATATCAACCGAATTATAGTGTATTAAACCTTTTTGCCTATACAGGAGGGGCCTCGTTAGCGGCAAAAGCCGCAGGCGCAACTGTAACTCATGTTGACTCCGTTAAGCAAGTGGTAAATTGGGCAAGGGAAAACATGGAACACTCCAACCTCAGCGATATTAGATGGATTGTTGATGATGTTGTTAAATTTGTAAATCGTGAGGTAAGACGGGGAAACAAGTACAACGCAATAATTCTTGACCCTCCGGCATACGGTCGAGGAACAAATGGCGAAAAATGGATTCTTGAAGAAAATATTCTCGATTTGCTAAAACAATGCCAGGAACTTCTGTTAAATAATAACGGATTTGTTTTATTGAATCTTTACTCAATGGGGTTTTCTCCAACCATAGCAGAAAATTTGGTAAATTCTGTTTTTAACGTTAAAAGCATAGAGTCCGGGGAACTTTGCGTTATCGATTCATTTGGCAGGCAACTACCCCTAGGCATTTTTTCCAGAGCAATTATTTAATTAGATAAAGAAATAAATACCGAGCTTTTAGCCAAGTAAGACAAACTTGTCAATTATATTTTCAGTTTACTCATATAATTTATTACATTTGCAAATGTTGGCAAATTTTATTATATTCATAGTTTACGGCAAAAAACATTAAAATGAACCCATTGCACATAAAAGGAACTAGTCAATATCCAACAATCACACTTGACAAGGAATCCAAAATGTTCTTTTTCTCAGGTAATTCGTTACCCGAAGACGCAAAGGCATTTTATGAGCCAGTATTGGCATGGATTGACGAATATTCAAAAGCACCAAATCCCGAAACTGTTATACGTTTTAGAATGGTTTACTATAACACGCCCAGTTCCAAACTTCTTTTTCAAATTCTGAAACGATTCGAAAAACTCACATTGTTAGGTAGTAATGTTTCCGTTATATGGGAGTATAACGAAGACGACATTGACATTAAAGATGCGGGAAGGGATTTAGCTCAAAGTATTAAAGTTCCATTTAAATTGGAATCATACAAAGAATAAAAAAGGCCTTGATTAAGGCCTTTTTTATTACCAATCGGTAGTATAACTTTGATTGTACATTTTATAGGTTTTTAACTCTCCCGTAGCATCGGAGCGGTAATAAATATAACCTGAAATCATTGCTAACGATTTCCCGCTTGTTGAAGTATCTGCAATTTTTATGCTCTGGTCAATGTTCAACTTAAGATTATGATTTCCTTTCCCTTGGAAACTTTGACCAATATTGTCTATTATCACAGGAGGTAACCCCTTCCATTCTAAAACAACTTTTTCTACTGTAAATGGTGAGTTATATTTTGAAATTACCGTTAAATCCAACAAAGCGCCAACAACATTCTCTTCATCTTTGGATATTGCCGTTAAATGAAGCGGATCGCTAACATATATCGAAGCCTTGTTTTCTGCAATATCAAAGTAAAATGGCTTTTTAACTGTTACTCCGGCAAATGTATATTTAACCAAGATGTTGTTCTCAGGATCTTCGTAACAGTTTTCGTAATCGTATTTTATGGTTACATTACTCTTATTATTAATAATAGAGGTAACCCTTGCACATTCGGATTTTACATTAGGCTTTTTTGATGTTGAAATCCGCCTATCGCCCAAGCGTAAATAGTAAACCAACTCGCCTAAACTACCCTCATCTTCAACAAGTTCAATTGAGTTTAGTAAAGATTTATACCTTGTAATACCAAGATTACACTGGTCCACACGACCATCCATAAAATAATCCTTAAGCGATTTTAACTCGGCAATATTCTTTTCTATTTGTTCAACACTTTCAACAGTTTCAACCTGAACTAGCAAACTGTCTAACTGCTCGGTAAGTTGTCTGTCACGAAACTTAAAATCGGATACCAACTTCTTAAGTTCAAACTCAGGAAATGGATATTTTAGGTGATAAATAAAGTAAACCGATTTATCTTTCCGTTGATGTTTTTCCCAATAAAATTCTTCGACTTTTGATATAGATATACCTTGCAAAAACGGGACTTTACCTGATTGTGTGCTTGTAGAAGTAGCAAACTTTTCAAGAAAAATATTTACATTATTATTGTAATTAGCTTCTTCCTTCTTGATTTCGGAAGACGACTTTACATTTTCGGCTACCGAAGAAACTATTAACTTTTTTACATTTGTAAGAGCATCTTGCTGTGCTGCTTGTGCATCGGGGCCTGTGCCGGTTACAATAATATAATCCTTCTCTAATCCGTTAACCCATTTGGGTTGCCTGCCACTTTTTTCGAGCAACTTATCCTGCGAATAACTAGTAAATGCTATACATGCAGTTACTAATAGTAAAAGGAATTTTTTCACGAGAAAATATTTTAATTAAGTAAATGAAAACAGTCAGAAAATTTTCGCTTTTCAATAAAGGAACTCTAATTTATTAATGGCAAACAAGTAAGTAGAGTTCTCGGAAAAATCAACAAATAAAAACTCTTAAAGTTTTTCTCTTTTTATGGAATAAAAATCAGCAACCCTTGTGTGGGTTGCTGATTTAAGTTACAACATTTTATTGTTGATCTTTTGCTAACTTGTCCATTTCTTCGTTAAATACTTGCTCGAATTTCATCTTGTCGTAGTCAAGTTTTAACTTATCGTCCTTCGAAATACGATCCTTAATATTATTCAAAACTTCATCCTTAGCAACTTCCAAAGCTTGGAAAACTTGATATTTTCCTTCTTTTTGGAATGTTTTGCTACAAGCAACAGCAACATTGTTGAGCTGTTGATTGATGACTTCACGAGTCATTTGATCGAATTTCTGTTCAAATTCCGAAGCTTCACCAATTTGACGTTCGTTAATATACCTGTCGGCAACCGATTTCATGGTTGTGCTAATGCTTCTGGACAAGTTTGTTTGAGCATCAATACGAGCTTTACTTTTAGCAGTACTCAAATCCATGCTTATACCATTACCTGTGCCACGAAAATATTTAGCATCGGAATGATATTCATCGTCGTTACAAGGTAAGTTAACTTCCTTACCAAGACCATTGTCAGTTGCTTTTTTAGAACCACCACAACTAGCCAGCATAAAAGCAAATGCAAATGCGCTAACAACTAATAATGTACTTTTCATTTTCATAACATATAGATTTAGGGTTTAACTTAAATAATAAATTGTTTTACTTGTTATTGCCAAATTTCGTGCCAAATTACTTTTTATATAACCAGGACCAATCCCAATTAAAGTGTTGTGCAGCGCCCCAATAAGCCCAAGAGATTGCAACTTCTTTACCTGCTTGAATCATCATTTTGTCCTTTTCAACAGAATCGTCGTACTGTTTCATTTTGAAATCCCAAACATTGGCACCATCGGCCAGTTGTTTCTGTTTAATTTCCTCAACAAGCTGAACAGCATCGTTGTAACATTCCATATCAGGAGTGATTTTACCAAGAAATTCAGCAGCCTTATCGGTATTCATGTTAGCCCAAGCGGCTTTTGCTCCTGCCATATACTCGGTACATTTATAGTTTGCATACTGCTGATAAATTTCCGTTGAAAGATCCATACTCTTGTCAAAGCACTCGCGACAAACATCGGGAACCGAGAGTAAAATGTACAAAGCCTCTTCGTACTTTTTCTGACCAGCTAAAGCCTGTGCACCTTTTAAAACCACATCGCATTGCGAATTGTAATATTCAATTATTTTCTCTTTCCCTTTTTCAACAAATCCTCTAAACTGACCTGCCTTTACGTTTACGCCCTTTAAAGCTTGAATAAATGCTTTATCTTCAGTTTGTCCAACACCCTTAACAGTAATGCTGGTTTGGCTAAAGATATTTTGGCTAGCAGCATCAACAATGTAAAAAGTTACTTCCAAATTCAAAGCCTGCATTGGAGGCGCTGTTGGAGTAATTTCCTTGCTAAGAACCGTAACTAAAGGAACTATACAAAAACGAGGGTTCTCTGCACTAGCACCCAAACCGTTTTGAGTTGCTACTTGGCTCATTTTATTTACAAGCATTTGTTTAGCTCCTTGTGGAATTCCCTCTGCCTGATCGGGAACCAATGCAGCAAGTGCAATACGCCCTAAATCGTCGGTTTTCCCTTGGCTATTTTGAGCTACCGCGCCATAACTAAACGCAAATAACCCCAACAGCGCTAAAACAACTATCTTTTTCATGTCTTATACTTTAAATTATTTTTCACCTAAAATAAGCCAAGCCTCGCCCAAACCTCTTAAGTACAACTTAGACGGAACTCCTAAGTCCTTAAGATATTTCGACAAATCTCTAACAAACGAACGGGTATCGACTGCGCGAGAACGTCCCTTATCATCGGTTTTCATCATAGGAATACGAACCTGTTCGAATTTCATAAAGTTTTCGGTAGCATCTGAAAGGTTGAAACGACCTTCAACACAATTATCGTAAAACCAATCCTCTATGATCTCGGATAGTTCTTTGCCATCATCACCAAATTCCGATTCTAATGTTTCTCCCCAGTTTGTCCAAACCCTAATTTGTACTTTAACCTCACGTCCTTTGGCAAACATATCCTCGAAATGACTCATCAATCCAGCATTGAAATTATCCATTTGGCTAATTACCGCCTCTTCCAATAAAAGTTCCGGAGAAGCTGCTGTTGAAGGACTTCCTGCTCCTGCTACACCCGATACTTGTTTTGCAGTATATGCATCCAAACCCTTTAGGTTAAAAACAATGTACTTTTGTGGCCCTTGACGTTTAATATCGAAATCCAAGTCCAAAATGATATCAGCTTTTGCTACCCGCTTCAACATGTCGATGGGACTTTCAGCCATATCGGAACCAGAACTTGAACTGGTTAGCATCGAAGCTTCGGCGCGTTCCTGCTCTAAATTTTTTAATTCCTGTTCCAAATCTTTTAAGGGAAATCCTCTATCGGCCATAATCTGTCCCATCTTGGTAATTACCAGCCGCAAATCGGGATCGGTTTGTAAGGCTGTTTTATAATCGGGAAGTGTTTGGGTCATTCCCTGATTATCGAATGTCATTTTGTAACCCCTACTAATACAATACTGATCGCTTGGCACAACCATAATGGTAGGCTTTTTAGCCTGACCAAACGACATTATTGCCGGAGCAACAAACATTAGGGATAATAAGAATTTCTTCATCGTTAATTTTATTAAGGGTTAAAATTAAAATCCTGCATCAAGCCTGCGAGCAATACCATCGGCTTCGAGCTGTTTACGCAAAGCATCGTACATTACCTGAACATAAATGGCAACCTTATAGCCCTTTTTAATTTTAATACGATCGGCTCCGGCAGGATCTCCATCGTTGGTAACAGCAATATACTGAAGATATTTTCCGCCTACAGTAAAAAAGTTATCGAAATAATCGGCATGAGTAACCTCTGCATTAGGTTCAGAACAAATAGGGGGCGTTGTTGCAGAACCTGCGCCACCTGGTAAGCCTTTGAAAATACACGCAGCAACGGCAGCCTGTTTTGCATTCATAACTGCATCGCCAACCTTTTTGCCATAACCCCATACCTTAAATACCTTTGTACCATCTTGTCCTACACCAACCGGTTCAATTTCGTAATTGTACTGGCTGTTAAAAAGAATTTTCCTTTCTTTACGGCTTTGTGCATTAGTCGGAAGAACCATAACCATAGCCAACAAAGCCAAGAGAGTATTAGCAAATAATTTCTTCATGATTTTTTGTATTTGGTTTAGAACATAATTTTCAATCCAAACATTGCCGATGCACCTTCACGTCCATCAAAAATATCAGTCCAACTTGTTTCAGTATCGGTGTCCCCATTTTGAGCATTGCCAATAAACGAGTACGAGCCAATACCTCCCATAAGTTGGATATTATGACGCAAATTTAATGCCAAGTTTGCACCGACCTTCAAATAAAGAACACTAAGACCTTCATCGCTACTAACCCTTGAGTCTGAATCAATATCGTCACCCGAAGCTTTTTCCTCTCCTAAACCAACGTAAGGGCGTAACTCTATATTCCGGGTTAGCATAAACCCTTTTGCAAGACCAGCACCATAATGCATGAATGAGATATCTTTAAACGATGGATAATCGGCTGTTTGAGCACCAAATTCTCCATAAATAAAAAACTCCCTAATTCCAATAAACCTTCCGGTTCTCAAATCTGCCCTTGCGTAAAAACCACCTACTTCACCAGATTCAAAACCAACTAAAAACTCTATTCCAAAATCGTTTTGCTGACGTAACAAATAGCCCTCGCTTAACTTACGACCTGCTGTTTGATAGAATTTTGAGGTTGGCGTTTGACCTGTAGCCACTTGCCTATTATCGACAATGCTCGAAGTTGCCCTAATTACCCCTCTGAACTTAGGCTTTGCAGAATTTGTTTTTTCATCGTAAACATACTCATACGCAAAATAACGGTTATCGCACTTAAGCCCTTCTTTCTTCCCTATTTTAGCCCTTATGGGTTTGGTTTGATAAATGGTAGTTTTTACCATAAAATCTTCATAATTCTTTTCAAGATAATACAAAGACTCATCGTACCCCTTTTGGGCCAAATCCATTAAAAGTTGATCTTCTGACTTTTGCTTAACAAACTTTCCTAACTGAGAATCTTCCGAAGGCTGAGAAGCCGTAACATTTACACTTGTTTGTGTTACAAAAGCAACAGGGATTTTAAGGTCGTTAAACTTTTTAATCTTCTCTGCCTTAACTTCAGGAGTATCTTCCGGGTAAATCCAACAATCGTAAAGGGCATTTTGAATTTCCGTATCGTATTGAATTTTATAAAGGTATGCTATTACAGTTGCTTTCCATCCCTTCATTTTTTCAATTTTAGCCTCTTTCATTGTCTGAACATTCTTATAATCAAGAATAAGAATGTAACTTTTTTCGATTAAACGATTTCCATAATCCTGCAATAAACTATTGCCACGCTTGGTTGCTTGAGCCTTTATGTAAGTAGCATCGGTAGCGTTAAACATTCCACGATCGAAAATTAAGTCCATCGACATAGTTCCATCATCGGCACGTTGATACCACCTGCTAATAATTTGTTTTCCAACACCCTTATCGTTTAAATAGTTCAAAATGGCATTGCTTGCCTTCACCCCCCTAAAATCAGCAGAAGGTGCATTAAGTACCAATTCATCAAAATTGTTGTTATTGTACTTATCCGTAAACTGAATTCCGCCAATTTTTCCACTTAAATCATCAACATGTTTATCTCCAGCAAACTTCATAAAGTAAAAAGTGATAGAACTCCTATCGTAAGTTGAAGGAATTTTTGTCATACCCTCCTGAGCGGATGTTGAATAAACAACAAAAAAAGTCGCTACCAAAGTCAATAAATATTTTGCTTTCATAGGTTTAATGGTTAGTTTTAACATAATAATTTTGAATAAATTTATAACATTTTTCAATACAAGTCCATTTAAATATCTAGGCTTGACAACAACTTCTCCTTTCAAAACAGTTATTAATCAGGTTCAACTAAGTACTTATCATGTTTCACAAAACTTTTATCAAAAAATAAAGGAGCATTAACGCTCCTTTACTTTAAACCGGTTACTCGAAGTATTTTTTTCGGAATATCCGTATTATCAAGCATTGTATCAAACAAATCTGCCCCTACACCAATGGCAAAAACTGGAACAGGTTCGCCTGTATGAGCGGTACTAGTCCAGCCAATACCCGCCTTTTTATCCACTATTGATATCGCTGAAGAAGCCAACTCATCTGTATCGCTATACAGGTAACGAGATTTGCCAATGTTATTACTGCCACAAAAGACTTTCTTATATGCTAAAGTCAACTGTTCCAACTCATTCGGAGTTAATGTTGATTCCCCTGAAGCATTTAACCCTGTTTCTGATGAAATCAACTTCAAAACCTGAGAAAAAGAAGCATGAGGATTCTGCTCCTTATAAGTATAAATTTCTCTTGATAATTTTTCCTCTGAAACTTTCTGATTTTGTAATAACTTCAAATGCAAATCGTAATGATTATCCTTGTTACCTAACGAAAGTCCTCCCGTAGCATGATCGGCAGTAACTATAATCAGCGTTTCTTTCGGATGCTTTTTATAAAAAGCAATAGCCTCGTTAACCGCATCGGAAAATGCAAGAACTTCATGAACCGTTGTAGCCGCATCGTTGGCATGACAAGCCCAATCTATCTTACCCCCTTCGACCATCATGAAAAACCCAGTTGGATTATAAACAGTTTCTATTGCCTTACGTGTTATCTGGGCTAGTGTAATGTCATTATCCCCTTTATCAATATCATACTGTAAAGAACTTTCGGACGCCGAATTTGTGGCAGAATAAACAATTTCATCAATTCCAATATTTTTAAGAGAATCTACCTCTGCCAAGGAGGTTGCAAAACTATAACCCTTTTCTTTCCCATATTCCAATAAAGATTGTGCAGAACTATCCTCCGGATTGGTTATCTGCAGAAAACCGCCTGAACCAAAAAAGTTGTATCCGGTAGAAAACAATTGTTTTCCAATATTATAGTAACTTCCCCGAGAGGAAACATGAGCGTAAAAAGCAGCAGGTGTAGCATGATTGATACTTACACTAGTAATAATTGCCACCTTTTTACCATTATCCTTAAATCGCTTGGCTATACTATATAATGTGTCGGTATAATTTGCCGATAACCCCAATGTTCCAATTGATGTTTTTGTACCCGTTGAAAGGGCCGTTCCTGCCGCCGCCGAACCTGTAATGTAACGAGTTGCTGCAAAAGTTTTTGCCAATGAAACAACAGGGAAATCAGTAAATTTCATCCTTGAAGTATCGTTTAAAATACTATCGGCATAAACTTGAGTAGTAAAAACCTGAGATAGTCCCATTCCATCGCCAATGAACAAAAAAACATACTTTGGCGTGCTTTCTTTTACAGCACCTGTACAGCCTAAAAGTGCTGTAACAATAAGCACCAATAACAATTTAGTATTCAATTTCATTTTAATAAACTATTTATATTGATTTATCATAATTACTCATTTTTAATTGCAATGCTTTTAAATAATTGTTAAAAGAAAGAAATTTTTAGGTAAAAAAAAAGGAGGTATAAACCTCCTCTTTTAACTGTCTAATATTTTTTACTCTTTTCTGCGTGCAGCGTAAATCATTTTTAACGCACTTGCTTTACGCAACTCCTGCTTAATATCAGTAACAATACCCATTCTGGTATTTTGGTCAATTTTAAGCGAAGTTGTAAGTAATGGTCTTTGGTCTTCCTTCATTGCATCGCGTTCCGAAGAAATAAAATCGCGAATATCTCCTAATGTTTTAAAAGAATCGTTAAGCTGAATACGCGGTTCTGTTCCTAACTTAACTTGATATTGAAGCATTGGAGGACCAACATAAATATACGAAACCAACGATTTCTTTTCTAACTTGGTAACTTCAGTAGCAAATGGAAGGTTGGTTCTTACCATAAGTGTTACTTCCCTCATGGTTGTACTAACCATGAAAAAGAATAGTAGCATGAACACAATGTCAGGCAAAGATGCTGTAGAAATAGCCTGCAATTCTTTTTTCCCTTTTCTCGAAAATTTTGCCATATCTACTTTCCTCCAACATTTTTGGGTTCAGCTTCTGAAATACGAACTGGAATGGCTTTAGATACTGCATCCTGCTCGTCTTGTGTTAACTTATCGAACGGCTTACCAAAAAGGCTTCTCGATAAATTATTACGAAGTTCATCGTAAGCAGCAACTAATTCGTTTTGAACTTCCATGTACATGTTATAAGAAGTACCTCGGTCGTTCTGCAACGAAATCACTCCTTTCGACACCCTATACTTTCCTATCAAAGGAATATCTTTTTCATCCTGTTCCGATAAGTTTGGATCATTATTGGGATTAACAATAAACTCTTTTGCCTTTTCACGCAAAAACATTGCATCCATTGGTTCTCCCCTAACCAGTAACTTATCGTTCATATTTATAAGAACAGGGAAAATATTCCTTTTCTTCACCTCTACATCTGCTTGTTTTTGATTCTTTTCCGGCATAGGCGGTAACATTCGCGCTAAACCAGTATCCACATTCATAGTAGTGGTAACAAGGAAGAATATGAGGAGAAGGAAAGCTATATCGGCCGTCGAGCTAGCGTTTACTTCTGGGACTCGTCTTGCCATTTAAATTTTATTTTTAATGGGATAGTCCAAAATAATCGAACTATCCCGGTGAACGACTATCGATTAAATATACCTCTAATTCCAGTATAGAGTAATAACAACAATGCTACTCCAAACATTAAATAGGTGGCAATAATACCAGTATCCGAGATAATTAACACTGCATGGTTAGATAAATCGGGATTATTGGTTGGTGAATAAATTGGAGTTGGATCGGCTAATAAGTATCCTACAAGGAAGAAAATAGCCATAACTCCAAGTCCAAGCAAAGACTTTAGCGCGTTTTTAGGGTTTCTTATAAAGAAGTATAAAGGAAATACAAGTGCTAACAACGCTGCTAATCCAAAAAGAAAATAAGTCCAATCGATAAAGAGTTCTGGATCTGGTTTTGGATTCTTGCTAGCATCAATGTAAAAAAGAATAGCAAATAATATAGAAACTCCCATTAAAACCCACGATAGAACCTTTACTATTTTAGATGTTATAGTATCGGACATGGTTTATTATTTTTTAAGGTTATACTTAACAAGAATATCCATTAAACCAATGGAAGCATCTTCCATATCGTTGGTAATCTTATCAATTTTGGTAAGTAGATAGTTGTAGAACACTTGAAGTATAACAGCAACAATAAGACCAAATACAGTTGTGATAAGAGCAACTTTAATACCACCTGCTACCAACGCCGGAGATATATCGCCAGCTGCTTGGATAGAGTCGAAAGCGCCAATCATACCAATTACAGTACCCATAAATCCAAGCATAGGGGCAATTGCTATGAAAAGAGAAATCCAGGTAAGTCCGCTTTCCAACTGTCCCATCATAACCGAACCGTAAGATACAATAGACTTTTCGGCTACCTCTATTCCTTCGTGAACTCTATCGAGTCCTTGATAGAAAATACTAGCAACCGGACCACGAGTATTGCGGCAAACTTCCTTAGCAGCATCAACGCCACCATTTTCCATTGCTTCTTCAATCTTGCTTAACAGCTTTTTAGTGTTAGTTGTAGCAAGGTTTAAATAAATAATACGCTCAATAACAATTGCTAAACCAAAAATCAAAGTTAAAAGGATAGAAGCCATAAATTGCGGACCACCTTCAATGAACTTGGTTTTAATTGCTTTGTGAAGAGGTTGCTCTTGAACTGTAGCAGTCGTCATATCAACGGCGGCAGTATCCTGAGCAGCAACAGAATTCTGCTTCGAAGAATCCTGCTTGACATTTTCGGCATTTGTCTGAGTTGACTCATCTTGTGCCATTACATAGGATGGTACTCCTATTGCGAGCACTCCTAAAATTGCTACTAATGTAAATAGCTTTTTCATGGTTTGTTTGTCGTTAAATTATTACTAAGGGTTTTGTTTTAATTTATTATTCAATTTGATTAAACCTAAAAAAGCGGAGAAAGTGGGATTCGAACCCACGTTACGCTTTTGGCGTAAACACACTTTCCAGGCGTGCGCCTTAGACCACTCGGCCATCTCTCCAAAGATATAAAAATTTCAAAAAAACTCTTATTCCAATTGTGGCGCAAATTACAAAAAAAATATTGAAAAAAACAATGACTAAAATGGTGTTATTTCCCCCGCTATCGATTTTGTGAGTTGCAAGGCTAATTCTTTTCCATAATAAGCCTCTCCCATTAAAAACATAAGCTTCGCTACTGCAGCTTCGTAAGTAATGTCAAAACCACTTACCACGCCAATGTTCTTCAATATTAATCCATTTTCGTACTTGTCCATATTAACGCTACCCGCTTTACACTGAGAAACGTTAAGAACTACAATGTTATTGCTAATAATTTCAGCTAATTGATCGATAAACCACTTTTGACTTAGCGAATTTCCCGACCCATAAGTTTCTAAAATCACAGCCTTTATGCCTTGTGCACCGGTAACCGACTTTACAACGTCAGGTGTAATACCCGGAAATAACTTTAATACCGCAATATTAGCATCCAATTCCGTATGAACTATCAACTCTTGCTTGGTTGACGGATAGTGTATAAAGGGGAAATTATACTTAATGTTAATTCCCGCCTCTGCAAGAAAAGGGTAATTATTGGAACGAAAAGCATTAAAATGTTCTGCATTGTGCTTGGTTGTTCTGTTTCCACGATATAACCTATTCTCGAAAAAGATTGTTACCTCCGGCACCATCGGCTGCCCATTTTGTTGCGCTGCAGCAATTTCAACCGCGCTAATAAGATTTTCTTTCCCGTCGGTGCGAAGCATACCTATTGGAAGTTGAGACCCTGTAAACACCACTGGTTTCGATAAACCTTCCAGCATAAAACTAACGGCAGATGCAGTAAACGACATAGTGTCCGTTCCGTGCAGTACTACAAATCCATCGTATTTATCGTAATTTTCACCTATTAACTTGACCAAATTGGCCCAAAACGATGGTGTTATATCCGATGAATCTATCGGAGGATCGAACGAATGGGTGCTAATGCTAAAGCCAAACTTACGTAACTCGGGAACCTCCTTTTCAATTTGATCAAAATTAAATGGAGATAAAGCCCCCGTTGCGGGATTTTGCTTCATGCCTATTGTTCCTCCGGTATATATAACTAATATCGATTCGCTTTGCTCCATTCTTTTTACATTATAGGTAAGTTAAATAATTCAACTGCATTGGCAAATGTTATTTCTTTCACTTTTTGTTCAGAATAACCAAGCACTTCGGCAATTTTAGCCACTATGTAAGTTAAGTTAAACGGCTCGTTTCGCTTTCCCCGCATAGGAACAGGAGACAAATAAGGAGAATCTGTTTCCAGCAACAGCAACGAAGTATCCATGTAAGGTAGCAACTTATCTACACCCCCATTTTTATAAGTTACAACGCCTCCGATTCCAACCTTAAAAGTTTTATACCCAGTTATTCGTTTATAATCATCGATGGTTCCTGTGAAACAGTGAAACACGCCCCTCAAATTCTCGTCTATCTCCGAATCTACAATGTCGAATATTTCTGCAAACGCATTCCTCGCATGAATTGCTACAGGTAGCTTAAATTTCTTGGCTAACTTTAACTGATGCCTAAAGGCAACTTTCTGCTGTTCTATATAAGTTTTGTCCCAATACAAATCCATTCCAATTTCTCCAATGCCCCAAAAAGTATTGGTAGAAAGCATTTTCTCCACATGTTTCAATTCCTCCTCCAAGTTACTGTTAACAGAAGTCGGATGCAATCCCATTAGCGGGTAAAAGTTTTTACTTTCTCCGGAAATCTTCAATAACCGATCGGACGTTGATGAATCTATATTGGGAAATATATGATAATTTATTCCAGCCTTTGCTGCTCGCTCAACCACCCCCTGCCTATCGGCATCGAACTCTTCCAAAAAAATATGTGAATGTGTGTCGATTATTGGCATACAGAAAGTTTTTGTCCATTTACAGCAATTACATGCCTATTTTCCTGACTTTCGCCCATCCCTAATTGAGAAATCAACGATTCTTTAACGATTAAAAAGGCAGCCAAATTTTCCGGATGAATGGGTTCAACGGGTGGCGCTTGTACTTTTAGCGGATCGACTGGTTTCCCATTTTTCCAAAAGCGAAAATCCAAATGAGGACCCGTGGCATAGCCTGTTTTACCTACATAACCAATTACATCGCCTTGCTTTACACGCGCCCCTACCTGCAAACTTTTAGCAAAACGCGAAAAGTGATTATAACCTGTTGTATAAACACTGTTATGCTTAATTTTCACATAATTGCCGGCAGCATAGTTAAAACCCTTGGCAATTATAATGCCATCGCCAATTGCCATTACGGGAGTTCCTGCTGGTGCTACATAATCGACTCCAGTATGCGGACGATAAATACGCAATACAGGATGTAACCTATGGCGGCTAAACCGACTGCTAATTCGGGAAAACCGTAACGGTGCTTTTAAAAATGACTTACGAAGCGAGTTCCCATTCTCATCCCAATAACCAGCAACAGAATCCTGTTCGAACCTAAAAGCGTAAAATCTTTCGGATTGATGTTCGAACCATGCAGCATAAATAGTTCCCAACCCAACAGACGTACTATCAATGTAAAGTTCGTCGTAGATTACCTCAAAACTATCGCCCGGATACAAGGCAAAAAAGTCGATAGTCCATGCAAAAATTTCCGAAAGGTCCAACGCCAGTAACGGGTTTATATTTTCGTTCTTCATTGTTTCCCATAGCGAACTGGAAATAGTTGCCCGTTTTATTTTGCGTATTGCCTTTATATTTTTTTGAAATGAAGAAATACTTAACGAATCGCCAATGCTAAAAACAATAGATTCTACAGGATTTTCGATATAAACCAAGTATCGTAAAGTTTGAGAAGAATCCTTGGTTCTAAAAAGTTTATAATTATGCCCTGCTTTAAATTTCCGAGGATCAAAACAATTTTTCCCGTTTGTTAACTCAGATACCAGTTGAGCCGAAACATTATTCGATAATAAAATATTACCGATAGTCTGCCCAAATTTTATACTCCCTTCTTCCGTATAAAACGAATCCACAGGAATTCCATATTCCGTTATAACGCTCTTTTCGGTTTGTTCCGGTTGATTTTGGTTTGATATAACTAACGGTTCCGATGTCCCTACAAAATAATCGACTACAACTACAGATAGAATTGATATTAATGTAATTATCAAATATTTATGCTTCATGAATTAAAAGTTTTCTGTCTCAAAGCTATCAAAAAGAATTTTAAAAAATAAGGGTATTTGTCCTTTTTACATTAGGTTTGTAAAAAATTAAGTTAATGAGCAACAAAAATAAAAGGACTGAACTATACGAACTGGGTGAATTTCGGCTAATTGACAGGCTGACCGATCCATTCAAAAAAAATCAGCCTACAACAATAATGGGTGTTGGCGACGATGCCGCTGTGATAGATGCCGGAAATAAGCATATTGTGATTACAACTGATCTGTTGTTGGAAGGCATTCATTTCGATCTTACCTACTTTCCGCTAAAACACTTAGGGTACAAGTCGGTTGTTGTAAACCTAAGCGATGTTTATGCCATGAATGCTACACCAACACAAATTACGGTATCGTTGGGCATTTCGAAAAGGCTTTGTGTTGAAGATTTGGAAGAGTTTTACGCCGGAGTAAAGTTGGCTTGCGAAAAGTACAACGTCGATTTGGTGGGGGGCGATACCTCCGCATCGATGACCGGTTTTACCATTAGTGTAACGGCAATTGGCGAAGCCCCTAAAGGCAAATTGGTTTTCCGTAGCGGAGCGAAGGTTAACGACCTAATTTGTGTAACCGGCAATTTGGGCGCCGCCTACATGGGACTTCAACTTTTAGAAAGGGAAAAGAAAATATTTCAATCGACATCGGGCACAAAACCCGACTTAACGGGACACGAATACATTCTTGAGCGAATGCTTAAACCCGAAGCACAAGTTGGCCTTTTAACACAACTAAACGAAAAAGGTATTAAGCCAACATCAATGATCGACATTTCGGATGGGCTATCGTCAGAATTACTGCATATCTGCAAAAATTCGAAAGTGGGATGCCGAGTTTACCTCGAAAAAATTCCCATCGATCAAGAAGCCTCAAACATGGCAGCCGAATTTGGAATAGAACCAACCATTGCAGCCTTGAATGGAGGTGAAGATTACGAATTGCTATTTACCGTACCCTTAAACAACTTGGAAAAAGTGTCAAGCATCAAAGGCATTTCGGTAATTGGACATATTACAGATGAAAACGCAGGAGCCTACCTTGTTCCCGAAAATGGCGATGACATTAAAATAGTAGCGCAAGGGTGGAATTCCTTAAAAAAAGAGTAGCAAAATAAAACCCCGAAAATTTCGGGGTTATTTATTTACTCGTTTGTTACCTCCTTATACTGTTCCGGAGTTAAAAGTTCGTCGAGTTCGGTAGGATTGGAGATTTTCATTTTAATCATCCAGCCTTCGCCATAAGGATCTTTGTTAACAATGTCTGGTTGGTCGGCAAGAATAGGGTTAACCTCTAAAACTTCACCTCCAACTGGCATAAACATGTCGGATACGGTTTTTACTGCCTCAATTGTTCCAAAAACCTCTTCCTTGGCTAAAGTTTCGCCTTGTGTTTCGATCTCGATAAATACAACATCACCCAACTGGCTTTGAGCAAAATCGGTAACGCCAACTACAGCATTGTTACCCTCAACTTTAATCCATTCGTGATCCTTTGTGTACTTTAGATTTGATGGAATGTTCATTTCGAAAATATTATTAAGTTTTAGTTTAATTTGAAATATTTGTTCAAAAGTACAGAATTTTACTTTAGTAGAAACTGATAACTGTCAAAAAAAAATGAAAGTTAACAAACCTACTTAACCAACTCAAATCTAACACTAAATCCAAAGTTTGTATTAGTTGTACGGTAAGTGCGCGAAACTTTGGGCGCATTTAACGTCCGGTCGAAATATAAACTTACGGTAACCTGCTCGTTTATTCGATAATCGGCAGATGTTTTTATGGTTTTAATGAGTTGCCCTGCAATTATTTCGTTAGAATCCTCAACCAACTTGCGTAAAACCGTAGTGTTGTCGCGAAGCGAAAAATCCAATGTTAACCGCAAATCACTAGTAATAGCCTTTTTGCCGCCACCTTCGGCTTTAAATATTAAGGGAACATTTTCGAAACGATAGCCCATTCCAATAACATACTCATTTCCATAAATCTCCGTAAGCTGGTTGTTGGCAAAGCTCATGGCCAAGGAACGCGTTGTTTTCAACTCAATTTTTGAGGTTAAGTTATTTTGCCAATTTGCATCAATACCAATTAATGGAGAAAATTGCTCGTTTATGGCTACGTTGGTAATTTCGTTTTTAGAAATAAAGTCGTTATTAATATTTCGAACATAATTATATCCGTCATCATCAAGGGAATAAGTCGTACTTGTAGTAAATGCGCCAATAGAGTAAACCGAACGGTAACCATGAGTTAGCGTAAATGTTTTAAATAACCGCTTAAACGGACTCAACTTCGATAACCCATCGTAGGTTAACTGCCAGTTAGGCATTGGAATCATTGGAAAATCGGAAAGCCCAACTTTACTTGGAGAAATTCCGGTGTAAGCCGAAAAGAATGATGTACGAAGAACATCCTGCGATAACGGCCCATATCCATCAGGAAAACCTGTTTCGGGATCTACAGCAGTTGGGTCATAATTCTCCAATGGATTAGAGATTCTTTTACTGCTCAATCTATTAGCTATAATCAGCCTATTAGTCTTAAACGCTTCAAAAGCTTTTGACGACTTTGCTCTATTCTTCCCTTCGAAGGCTGTATTTAGCGTGATAACGCTTATACTAAAACTACCTGTAGTAACCGGGCTTAGCAAATGGAACGTACCAAATTCATCGGCCCTGTAAGTTTCGCTTTTGCTACGGGAAAACGAACGCGTTGCCGTTAACTCCAAACGAAAACCGGGTATAGGCTCTATGCTACTACGAAAATTTAAATTCTCGTTATGGGTAAACATGGTTGCCGTGTTAAACGTGGTGTCTGTAGTTAACCATCCATTATTTGCTGCTTTCCACGCAATATCAGGATCTTGCCATCCGGTAACAAATGCCCAACCCGGAGTTTCCATACCATTATATTTATCCATTCCCAAATAACTCGATCCGGGTTTATACCCCGGTAGCAGGGTTCCGTTAGTTTCGGTATATGATAACGATAAACTACGAACGCTCATTAACAACCGCACACTTCCCTTTAATATAAAAACCAAAGGATTCATCCTGTCCGCAACCTTACCCTCTACCACAACCTTACAATTTTTATATGTAGAATCGGCTTTTAATGCAACCTTTGTGTCTCCCCGAACCGAAACCTTAACAGGAACTTGTTTCCCTTTTTCGTCGAACACTTTAACGGTTACCTTTTCCGTTTTCAACTTGTGGACTATGGTTTTATTGGCATTTTTTCGCAAGGTTACCCCTTCTTGCTCATACTTAACCGTTTTTGTCGCCTGAGTGCTCCCCTTTGCCCTTTGATCGAACTCCTGATTTATTCTCTTTAAATACCCAACTTTGTTAAAAAGAGAGTTTATATTCACCTGTCCATTCAGTTGAATTGTATTTGAGTTTTGCGCTGTATTCCCGGGGTCGTAAGTAGATGTATCCGCTAAAACAGCGCCTGCCTGCCACCTGTACGTTCCCGTATAGCGAGCATTTGCCGTAGTCCAATCGAGCAATGGAATTTTACTTAATGGCAACGTATAGGTTACATTGAATTGATGGTTGTATAAAGTATTTCTCCCCAAGTTCTTAATATTAGTCCAAACCGAATCTCTCCAATGCTTGTAACCATCGGGGTCGCGTTGCCTATCGACCATTCCTTCCGGTTCATCGATACGAGCTGTATTGCTAGCGGTAAAATCGAATTTCAGCGCACGGGTAATATCCCAATTCAACGCATAATTTCTGTTCCACAGAAAATCCTTAGAATAAGTAGGCACTAGGATCATGTTTGTATTGCTGATGTTCCTATACAACTGCTCATAGTAACTTCTGTCTAAATCGGTACGAAACGAAAACTGGCTAGGCAAAAGGTTAAAATTAAAGTCCTTTATTAACCGAAAATAGCTGGAACCTAGCCATTTTATCTTAGCAAAAGGAGCTATGAACTTTGCCTGCTTATTATAGTTGTAGGTTAATGCACCCCGAAAGTTTCGTTGAATATTATGATCTACACTAACGCTTCGCGAATAGAGTTCGCTATACGAATAACTTAACGAAAAGTTCGACAAACTCCACGGATACACCTTTCCCTTTAAATTATCTATTTTAACGTTTGTAAAGTTGATGCTTCGCCTACGTGAATAATCCTGTACAATATGTTTTATAGAATCGCGCTCCCTTGAGGTTAAATTTTTTAATGAATTTTTTAACGTCACATCGGGATCTAATGGATTATATTGAGGATTTGATATAGATTCACTTAACCCCACATACATAGGTATTTTTACATTCAACTTTTCAGGGAAAAATTTCCCTAAATTTAATGACGAACTCACATCGTATTGATACAGGTTTTCAGTGCTTCGTTCATTTACCTTTTGTTCAATTGATCCAAATCCTGCCGTCATTGTTGTTCCAGCAAAAGAAACGGTTCCTAAATCAGCCAACTTTGCCGATAATCTCGCATTGGCAGCCCATCCTCCCTGGTCATTAAAATTGGTAAGTCTTAACTCATTTAACCATACATCCACAGATTTAGGTAGCCCATCATCATCGCTGTTCTGGCTTCTTGCCGGATTTCTAATTCCAATCATCAAAACCTTAACGTTACTCAAATTGGGATTTCCTTTTACTTTTAACTTCTTATCGCCATCGGTAGAAACATATACGGTATTATAAGTAACAGTAGCATTGGCTTTACTCATTGCATTGTTTCTTGCAAGTTTTACATTAACAAGATCCTCAAGAGTAATGTCAATAAGATTATCCCGAGGCCAAACAGTTTCCCGATCCGAAGTACGACTGTTATAGTAATAGCCATAAGGAGTAAGTTTTAATGGAATTTCGTATTCGTAATAGTTACTAGTATAATCGGAACCTAAGCGAATAAATGCCGTAACCTCATCATCGCTAAGTGCATAATTTTCGATTTTTTCTGCATGAATATCCATCTTTAGGTGCTTATACTGTCGTATGTCAATATTTACATTTTTAAACGCTGCACACGCATCACCATCGGCAAGATCGACAATGCGATATTCCATGGCCTGTTCGTTAAGTTCTGTAATTTGAGATTGACTAGGATCTATTACCCTATCCACTCCGGGAGGTAAGACATAGTTTACCGGCGTGCGTTTGTCATTTTCTTCAATATTAACGGCCGATATGGAAAATGAACTGGTTGGCAAATCGATTACAGGCATTCCTTCCTGTCCTTCGATAAGATTAGAACTATACTTACGCCACTCACCACGAACCAAGTCCAATGTTGCAAAACGTAAGATTACCGTATCCGTAAAGCCCCTAAGGAACATACGCATAAAACGTATTGACTTAAAATCGTCGATAGAGCCAATTTTGGATTCGAACTCCGAAATAGGAACTTTAAACTGGTACCACTTTACCGCTTTGTTTTTAATTTTATCCTTATCACCGACAACCACATTGGTAATAAAATTATCGCCAACTACCATATCATTCGGACGAAGTGAAATTCTATACTGGTAGTATGTTTCGCTCTCGTTCATGGTGTTATCCGAGTTCAACTCCTCCACATCAGGCGTAGAGTAACTTTGTTCCGATGTTGTACCTGTTGTAACAGGAGAGTTCCCCTCCATGTTGTTAAAGTACTTGTACCTGTCGAGAATAGTAGATTTCTTTTGGTCGAATTCACTATTTAGGTAATGCAAAAAGTTATCGCCAGAAGGGTCGCTATCGAACCTGTCCATCACCTCCTGATTGCTGATTCTATTTCGTAAGCCGGAAAGATAATTTGCAAAAAACGATTGTTCATCAGGAACACCATCGCCATCCAAATCCTGATCGGCCAAGCCATCCAATCCAACATCCTGATACTTTCTGTTACCCTGATCGTTATCGAAACCTACCGGCAAATACTGTCCTGTTGGAACTCGTCCCCAAACCGTCGTGTCGATTTTGGTCATATCCGACGAAGTTGGCAATCCGTTTTCGAAAGACTTTCTTCCATCCTTTAAAACATCTTCGGAAATATTCCCCAAATCAATATAAAAATCACCACCGGACGACAGCGAGTCATAAACAAAAGGATCCATTAGCCAAAACTCGACATACTCAATGTTAGCCGTTTCAAAATCGGTGGTTCCCAAACTTCGAGTTATTCCACCCCACCTATTCTGAGGGTTAAGTAGGTAACCATCGGAATCTATATTCTCATCGTCAAAGTTATAAGGGCCGCGTTCTTTAGGATAAAAGGCCATGTTTAAAACCGAAATATTTGTCGCCTGACCCTGCGGTGTATTCTTATTGGGAAATAACTCTTTCTCATAAATTTCACGAACAAAATGGCTTCCCTGCAACGATTTATTATTTCGTATGTACGAAGGCGTTAGCGAGGTATTCCGAAGAAATAAGGGGTCAATATAGTACCAAGCCAACTGTGCCCTATTATACCCGTACTTTAAATCGTTGTTTGCCGAGGCTTCGGGAAATAGTGCCGGCTGTCCCTGAGGTGTTGCAGCCAACCTCCACTCCACCCATGAATGTATGTCGATAGAAGTACTGCTTCCTTCAAAATCGTCGAGGTAAACCGTCCCCGATTTTCCTATTGCCTTGGAATGACCGGGAATAAAATGGGCAAACTCTGCATCGAAGGTAATTGTCGATTTTTCTTTAGTTTGAATAAATGGTAAAAAATCGACCATTTTGGTAAGAAACTCCGATTCTGTTTGAAACGAGGTGTTCAACCCCCAAATTGTATTGGATATTGCTTCGTTGCCAAAACTAACCTTTTGCGTAAGCGGTCGTTCTGTAAGATTCATAATAGTTGCACCAACATTAAAGTTGTCGGAAATTTGATAATCGAAGTGGCTTCCAACCAACGTTTTTGTTTGCATACTAAAGAGAGAGTTGCTCTCTACCGAAACCTTAATTGTTGTTCCCGACTCAAGTAATCCCTGATCTATTATTCGTACCGTACCTAAATTGTAATCAACAATATACTGAACATCCTCCTGCAACTTTGTTCCACCGGCAGTTACCACAACCGAACCTTTCGGAATATTGGTTGCATTTAAGTAGATTTCCGATCCTCCCGAAGATTGATATGAACCGCTAAGTAAAAATTTATCCTTTTCGGCCATCTGCTTTGCCTTGGTTAACGTAGAATCGTACAGTTCCTGAAATACGTATTTTGAGGCAATTCCCGAATTTGTAAAATGTGAAGCCAAATCTTTACCAAAAGGCTCTAACACCGGAAAAATGATTTTTCCACTCGAAGCAAGGATGGTTACTCCCTCAATAAAATCGAATACTCCATCGGATGTGGCATCGAGCTGGCTATTTAAGTTATCGAGATTAAGCACCTTAATCAAGGGAATATTTGCAATTGCACCTTCTTTTATGTAGTTAATAGGCGTACCCGTTTCATCATCCTGATAAAGGACGTCAAGACGAAATTCATCACTGCTTACCTGATATGCGTTTAAGGAGTAAATATTTTTCATCATTAACTTCCACGTAGGCAACTTGGGACTAAGATTTGTTCCCTTAAGAAGCTTAAGAATTAAAGTTTGTGGAGCCGTTACTCCATCTGTCGAAAACTCTCCAACCTTGTAGGTTTTCCCATCCTTTGTATATTCATAGGCAACAGCTAAAACCTCGTCGCTGGTAAGAGCGGACGTTAACGAAATGTACCCTAATTGAGCATTGAGCGTATATTCCGTTGACGAAAGTTTACGGGCATATTCAACCTTTTCGTAATCCCTGCCAGCATAAAACCCCTGAGATTCCAAAGGCGATAAAACATTGTTTACTTCAGAAAAATCCCTAATACCGGCATAAGTACTCGTCATTAACGCATACAAATTGTTCAGCGAGTTATCGGTAGAGCCTGTTCCCGTTTGTGTAAAAATATCTTTGGCAAGAATGTTATTGGCATCTTCTCCCAAATCGATAAATGCTAATACATTACGTGCGTCCTCAAAATCCGCCTGCTTATTGGTAACCCAAACTTCCACCCGGGTAATAGTTACCCCTGAATTTACTACGGGAAGATTTTGGAGAGACTTGTTGTAGTTATTTCTAAAATATTGCGAAAGGAAAAAGTGTCGGTTTGCATCGTACTCGTCTGCACTTATTTCGAAGTCGCGAACCTGAGCTCCGCCTTTAATCTCCACAACCTGTGTTTGCCCATTTTGCTTGGACACCACACTTGTAACATTCAACTTTCCAAATTTCAACTGCGTTTTAAAACCAAAAAGGCTCTGACTTCCGGTAATAAGAGTTCCGGGCAAGGGCAAAGAAACGTTACCCGCTTCAATTTTCTGAATAATTTCATCCTCATTCCCATTATACTCTACCTTAACATTGTTTTCAAAATCGAATGTTGCCTCGGTATTGTAATTAACCTCCATTTTCAACTTTTCGCCAATTTTACCGGCAACGTTCATTTGAATTTTCGATTGAAAATCGAATGTTGTATTTCTGCGCTGATCTATTGGCAAAGATGGATTATCGGTTTTTGAACTGGCTATCCCGAAAATCAACTCTGCGTTACCCTGCGGAATCACTTCAATGGTATTGCTTCCAAATACCCTGTCGAAGGCCTCGCCGCCAACCTGCAATCGGGGAAGAATCCCATTTCCCTTTCCAACCGTTTCGCCCGATTGTTTTTGTCGCCAATATTCCCTTATTGATTGCTGAATACGGTAATCCCGATATTCTTCAACACTCATAACTCTCGGAGGGGCAATGCTATACCCACCAACCTTACGGTATAAAATGTATTGTTTTTTTACGGGATCATATTCAACTTCATCCTGTATGTTCGATGGGTTATTCAAAAACAACGGCGATTGCTCTTCCTGATTGCCCAATAAATCGGATTGAGGAATTGGCAACGGCAATTTTGTTGTATCTTGAGGCAAAGGGGAAACTGCAAATGCGCTTTGCACATTTGTAAAAAAAAGAAGCAGGCAAATGGGGAAAAAAAGGATAAATGCTCTACAATATTTCCCTGTACAACTCAATTTCACGCTAAACTCAATTTGTTACAACTGTTTCAATGCTAGCTTTATAAGGGTTTCTACCGAAACATCTCCCTCTTTTTTAGCTATTTGACTAAGGACTTTTTCGGCAGCCGAACGGGCAAAACCCAACATCACCAATGCAGATAACGCTTCGTTTAGCGAAGTATTGTTTATTTGACCAATAATTTGATTCGGAATTTCACCAATAGCAATAACTTTATCCTTAAGATCGACAACCAATCGCTGTGCCGTTTTAAGTCCAATTCCCTTCACTTGTTTTATTACGGTCACATTCTCGGTCGCTATGGCCGCTTTCAACTCATCTACCGTTAACGAGGAAAGAATTAACCTTGCGGTATTGGCACCGACTCCCGAAACACTTATTAACAAACGAAAAAGATTTCGTTCCTGAATTGTGGCAAAACCAAAAAGCAATTCAGCATCCTCACGAACCACATGATGAAGGTAAAGTTTTACCTCTCCTTTTCCTTCTAACTCCGTAAAAGTATTAAGCGAAATGTTAACATGATAACCTAACCCATTAATATCAACGACTGCATAAGCTGGGGTTAAATCGGTTAAATTCCCGGAAATATACTCGAACATTGGCTATGTGTTAACTTTTATACCGCATTAGGGTCATGAGATACTAATGGATCTGCTGTTAATTCTCTATATTTTTGACGGTTACGGTAAATATCAACGGCTAAGTACAAAGCATGACGAAACGAATTTGGACTAGCAATGTTTTGTCCGGCTAAATCGTAGGCAGTCCCATGATCGGGCGACGTTCTAACAACAGGCAATCCTGCAGTATAGTTTACGCCGGTTTCAAAGTTAATAACCTTAAACGGTATTAAACCCTGATCGTGATACATAGCAAGCACGGCATCAAACTTTGTAAAACTATCGGAGCCAAAAAATCCATCGGCAGGGTAAGGTCCTAGGGCAACAATATCCTCATCGTTAGCCTGCTTAATTGCCGGAATAATAACATTTGTTTCTTCTTCGCCTATAACACCCTTATCGCCGGCATGTGGATTAAGTCCTAATACTGCTATTTTAGGTTTACTAACACCAAAATCTTCCACCATGGTTTTATTTAACAACCTCAGTTTCGTAAGAATAGCCTCAACGGTAATAAGCGAAGGTACTTTCGAAATAGGAACATGACCGGTTACAACACCAACCCTTAACGTATCGCTCACCAGTAACATAAGCACATCCTTTGCTCCAAACTCATTAGCCAAATACTCGGTATGCCCGGGAAAACTAAAATTTTCACTTTGAATATTTGCCTTGTTTATTGGGCCGGTAACCAAAACATCTATTTTGCCTTCCTTTAAATCGGCAGTTGCTGCTTTAAGCGCAAGCAACGAACCTTGTCCTCCATACTCTGTAGATTTTCCCAACTCCACACGAACTTCATCGTCCATACAATTAATAATATTTGCCCTTTTGGGATTGGCCTCAGAAATATCCTTTATATGATTTAAACTGAAGTTTTCAACATTCAGCGCTTTTCTATGGTATGCTGCAACCTTTGGCGAACCGTAAACAATAGGAGTACAAAAATCCATTACCCGAGAATCCATTAAGGTTTTAATGATTACCTCGTATCCTATTCCGTTAATATCGCCTTGCGTTATTCCTACTTTTATTTTTTCTTCGCTCATGAATAACTTGCCAATTTGGTTAGTTAAATATGCAAAAGTAACAAAAAGCAGGAAACCTTTCGGGAAAAAGATAAAATAATTGCCCGAAACTGCATGAGGTTGAAGTTGCTAACAATTTGTTGTGTTTTAAATTTTCCTTGCATTAATTCAATTATTAATACTTTTGTAAAAACAGCATATCGATGAATTTACCAATACTTTACAAAAAGGTTCTTAATAACGAATGGCTTTCGTCCAACGAAGGTTTATACCTGTATAGCAATGCTCCAACCGAAGATTTGATTTATTTGGGGAATGAACTTCGAAAATTTCACGTTAAATCGGGTAAAGTCACATGGCAAATAGATAGAAATGTGAATATTACCAATGTTTGCATTTCGGGTTGCAAGTTTTGCAATTTCCATTGCACCCTCAGTTCCGATAAAGGCTACATAACCAGCGTGCCCGAATATCAACAAAAAATTCAGGAACTTGAACGATATGGAGGAAATCAACTATTGCTGCAAGGCGGCCTTCACCCAAAACTCGGTCTGGAATTTTACACAAAACTGTTCAGCGAACTAAAATCGATGTTTCCTAACATCAAACTTCACGCGCTAGGACCTCCCGAAGTTGCCCATATGGCAAAAAAGGAAGGATTGCCCTACCGTGAAGTTCTCGAGAAATTAATAGAATCGGGCCTTGACAGCTTGCCCGGTGCAGGAGCCGAAATTTTGGTTGACCGAGTTCGTAAGTACATTTCACCCGGAAAGCCAGACAGTCAGGCATGGCTCGACGTAATGGCCGAAGCGCACAAGTTAGGGCTCAACACATCGGCAACAATGATGATTGGACACATCGAAACAATGGAGGAACGCATTGAACACCTAATAAAGATTCGCGATTTACAAAGCCGAAAACCCGAAAATGTTCCCGGATTTATGAACTTCATTGTATGGACATTCCAAAGTGAAGGAACAAAACTCGAAGCCGAAGGTGTAAAATCCCATGTTAACGCCGAGGAGTACATTCGTACCATTGCCATCTGTCGAATTATGCTTAACAATATCAATAATATTCAGGCATCCTGGCTAACCGTTGGTGTTGAAACGGCTCAAATTTGTTTACATGCAGGAGCAAACGACATGGGCTCTATAATGATAGAAGAAAACGTTGTTTCCTCGGCAGGTGCAAAAAACAGGATGGATGCGTATGGCCTTCAAAAGGCAATTGTAGATGCAGGATTCGAACCGCAACTCCGTAACCAACGTTATGAGTACATAATTCTTCCCGATTGCGAGTTCAGTAAAATATATTCCATTGAGGAGCTTAAACACCGACCAAACTCCAAGTAAACGTAAACAAAAAGGGTTGGAGCAACTCCAACCCTCTTCTCACAGAAAGAAATCAATTATGACGGATTGATTTATTACTTACTATTTAACAGTTGTTTATCGATTATATCCTTAAACATTTTCTTGGTTTCTTCAGGCGTACGAGCAATACCCGACGACGCAAACGGTTTACCGTTAAGCGGGAAAAATATAAACGTAGGTATGCTTTGAATGCCCAACTCGGCAGCAATTTGCTGCTCGTTTTGTGTATTAACCTTGTAAACTACAATTTTTCCATCGTACTCTTTTGCCAACTCTTCCAATATTGGACCGGCAATGCGACAAGGACCACACCAACTTGCCCAAAAATCTACAATAGCAGGTTTGTCACCTAAATACTTTACATTTTCGCCTTGTTGCGTGTAATCCATAATTCCCGCCAAAAAATCGGCACGGGTTATTTCCTTTACATATTTTTTCTCGGCATTTTCCTTGTTTTTTACTCCTTCTACTTTGGGATCACCGCCAGTTTTAGGATTAGCAGCACTATTCCCGTTGCAAGCCTCGAGCGATAACGCTAAAAACAGAAAAACGGGTATCGACAATAATAACTTTTTCATATTCTTAATCATTTGGTTTCTATTTCAAAGTAAAAGTTTAAACATCAACAACAATTTTTCTTATAATGTTCAATGAACTTCAAAATTACAGAAGCAAAAGTAATATATTTTCATATATCAATATGTTAATTTATATTGATTTATATCAAAAAAAGGGGCATAAGCCCCTCGTTCTGCTGATAATCAAAACGTTAATTTCCACCCTTTAGTCGAACTTCGTACGATTTTCCATTACGGGTTACCGTGGCAACATTATCGCATTCGCCACTTCCATAATCTAAAGTTCCCGATTCGTTTCCTACGGTTAACTCAATGGTTCCTTCAAC
>ERZ795053.517-NODE-517-length-49753-cov-33.333796_pt1 | contig 49753 bp, 46 predicted proteins | sample MGYA00375137_ERZ795053 | MGnify/ENA primary metagenome ERZ795053 (study PRJEB30182, sample SAMN05720284) | activated sludge metagenome | isolation source: Anaerobic digester | place: Hong Kong | collected 2014-12-17 ...
CCATGCATCACACTTTACCTGCTTTGCGAATCTTCTAACTGACGATACACCCTAATAGCGATCAGCATGCCATTTGACCCAGTAGGCCATCCGACAAACGGGAATCATAGGATCAGGTCTTATATTTTTCGGCTCTATTCCCTACCCACACCAGGTCCCTACCCACACCAGGAATGTCGCCCAGTAAACGGATCACCCCTACAGGTTCAACACTTCCGCCGCCACCACCACATTGGCCCGCAGATGCGCCGGATTCAGCGTGCCGACCAGCACGCTGCTCACGCCCGGTTCGGCGAAAATCAGTTCCATCGATGCCTGTATCGGATCAATGCCTGCCCTCCGATCCAAGTGGCCACTGCGCAGACCTTTCTTGATCAACACACCCCTGCCGGCGGCGCGGGCAGCCTGGATGACCGGCCATTCCTCGCGCTCGGACAGGTTATAGGTGAGCATCACCACATCGCAGCATTCCAGCGCCCGCAGCCCACCGGCCACGGTTTTGGTCGACATGCCAACCGCCCGCACCCAGCCTGCTCGTTGCAAGTCCAGCAAGACCGGCAACACCTCTTCCCGCTCCAGGATATGCAGATCGTCGCCGCTGGAATGAATCAGCACCGCATCCAGCGTATCCACGCCCAACCGTCGCAGGCTGCGCTCGACACTGGCGCGGGTCGCGGCGGCGGAAAAGTCGAAGCGCGATTCCCCGTCATGGAATTCCTCGCCGACCTTGGTGACGATCACCCAGTCCCGCCGACACCACCGCAGCAAGCGACCTAGCCGCTCCTCACTTTCACCATAGGCGGGGGCGGTATCCAGCAGATTCATTCCCAGATCCCAGGCCAATTCCAACAACGTCAACGCTTCCCGATCCGACGGCAACTCGAACGGCCGGGGATACTTGACCCCACGATTGCGCCCGAACTTCACCGTCCCCAAACCCAGCGGACTGATCCGTAATCCGGTCGACCCCAACGCTCTCAGCTCCATTCCAGATCGTCCCGATCCCAGGGATAGACGGCGATCTCCGGCCGTGGCCAGTCCGTCAGCGCCCGCAGATCGGTCGGCCGAGGTCGCACCTCCAGTGACCGCAGCACCTCCTCGATCTGTTCGGCCAGCAGTGGCGCCAAGGCCAGTTTGGTCGGCCAGGCGGCGATCACCCGCCCGTCGCGGAACACGCCGGGTCCGGCTGGTCGGCCGTCGCCGGGTTGCTGGGCCTCGGCGCGCTGGATGGTGAAGGTCGCGAATTCCACCGGATTCCAGTCCACCCATGGCAGCAGTGTGCTCAGTTCCCGCCGCGCCGCGCGGATCTGCTCGTGACGATCACGCTTGATCCCCTCTTCCGCCAGCCCACCGCCCAGATACCAGATGAGCCGACCGTCAGCATCGAAATGGCTGGTCACGGTCAGTCGCGGCAGATCGCTGGCACCCAGACAGTGCGCGTACAACGATCCGGGCAGATTGACGCCGCGCGCCAGCACCATGTGCAGCGGGCGTAACTGCTGCGCCACCCACGGCAGTCCAATGTTACCCGCGCCGGTGGTAAACACGGTGATCGCCGGGCGGAGCACTTGCTGCGGGCACCCGACACAGTGCAGGGTCATCGTGCCGTCCGCTTTCAGCGTCACTGGCCCCTGGCTGCGCACGATGGCGTCACGGTAACGTTCGGCGAATGCGGTCAGGACCGAAGCCACCTCCAGAACCGGCTCGTCCAATCGATACACCGTGCCATGGAACGCCGGGTGGCGCAGCGCCATCGGCACGGCGTCGCCCCCAGCATCCGCCACTTTGTCCATACGGCTACGCATCAGCTTGCTGGCGAAAAACGCCGCCAGTCGCGAAATGGGGGCACCGGTCGCCCACAGATGCTGGTGTTCGGCCAGCAGTCGCGCGCCGCGAAGGTCGATCGCGTCTTCACCTCTCAGGCAGCGCCGCCACAGTTCCGGCATCCCGGCGACGGCTTCGGCGGACCGGCTGACTTGCCCGTGCAAGCTGTACTTGGCGCCACCGTGAACGATGCCCTGGGCGCAAATGGTCTGACCTGCGCCCAGCCGCTCGCTTTCGATCAGCAGCACGCCGTAACCCCGCTCGCGTAGCCGGGCCAGCAGCCACAGCCCGGCGATGCCGCCGCCGCCGATGGCGACATCCACGTTCAGGATGCGTTGGATGGCGCTCACGGTCGCTTGAGAATGCGGGCAATGGTGCTGGTGGTGGAGCAACCCTCGATATAATCCATCACCACCACCTGACCGCCGTTGTCCCAGACGCAGCGGTTACCGGGAATTTTCGCCGGATCGTTGTCGCCGCCCTTGATCAGATAATCGGGCTTGACCGCGCAGATCAATCGCTCCGGCGTATCTTCGTGGAACGGCACCACCCAGTCCACCGCCGCCAGGCCGGCCAGCACCCGCATCCGCTGTCCCAGCGGGTTGACCGGCCGGTCGGCGCCCTTGAGATGGCGCACGGACGCATCATCGTTCACCGCCACGATCAGCCGGTTGCCCAGTCGCTTGGCCTGTTCCAAATAGGTCACGTGCCCGGCATGCAGGATGTCGAAGCAACCATTGGTCATGACGATGGTCTCGCCGTGCGCCTTGGCGTCGGTCACCACCGACAACAGTTGCCCCTCGTCCAGCACCCCGCGCGGCGGTTCGTCGTGTTCATATAGCGCCCGGCGCAGTTCGGAAACGGTGACGCTGGCCGTACCCAGCTTGGCCACCACGATGCCCGCCGCCAGATTGGCCAGCACCGTCGCCGCTGGCAAGGCCAGTCCAGCCGCCAATCCGGCGGCGAGGGTGGCGATCACGGTATCGCCGGCACCGGTCACGTCGTAAACCTCACGGGCGCGTGCCGCCAGATGCAGCGGTTCGGCGCCGTCCCGCAACAGGGTCATGCCTTGCTCGCCGCGGGTAATCAGTAGCGCCGCCAATTCCAGCTCCCGACGCAGCACCTCACCCTTGTCGACCAATTCCGCCTCGTTGCGGCAAGGGCCGACGACCGTTTCGAATTCGCTCAGGTTAGGCGTCAACAGGGTCGCGCCCCGATAACGGTCGAACTCGCGACCCTTGGGATCGACCAGCACCGGCTTGCCGGCGGCGTGGGCCAGCTCGATACAGCGCTCGATCGCGCGCAGAGCACCCTTTTGATAGTCGGACAGCACCGCCACGTCGGTTTCCGGCAACCAGGCGGTGAAGCACTCATCCAGCGCACCCGATTCGAATCCAGGGAAGCCGTCCTCGAAATCCAGCCGCAGCAATTGCTGGTTGCGGCTCAACACCCGCAGTTTGGTGATCGTCGCCTGGCCGGGCTGCCGGATCAATTCACAATCGGCGCCCAGTCGCCGCAACTTGGTTTCCAGCACCGTCGCGGCCTCGTCGGCGCCGGTCACGCCGAGCACCCGGACCCGCCCGCCGAGGGTAGCGATGTTGACCGCCACATTGGCCGCGCCGCCCGGACGTTCCTCGACCTCCTCGACCTTGACCACCGGCACGGGCGCCTCCGGCGAGACCCGCGAGCAGGGGCCGTACCAGTAGCGGTCCAGCATCACATCGCCGGCGATCAGCACTCGGGCTTGTTCGAAATGGGGAATTTGCGATTTCATGGGTCGATTGGGGGATGTTGCGCGATGGTGCATGATAGCATGGTCCAAAATGGAGCTTGGTCTGATTCCCGCCCGCACCTGGCTTGCCCCCGACCCATCTTACATTCCAAACGATGAACAGCAAGGATCTCTATCTGCGGCTGCTGCGCTACGTCCGGCCCTATCGCCGCATGTTCGCGCTCTCGATCCTGGGCACGACGGCGGCGGCGGCCACCGAGCCGCTGATTCCCGCGCTGATCCAGCCGCTGCTGGACGGCAGCTTCGTCGCCAAGGACCCGCATTCCATCCGGTTGATGCCACTGTTGATGGTGGCGGTCTTCATCGTCCGTGGTATCACCAGTTTCATCGGCACGCTGGCGATGAGCTGGATCGCGCACCAAGTGGTGACGGATTTGCGCGATGCTTTGTTCGCCCGACTGCTGGCACTGCCGACCCGCTATTTCGACGATCATTCCGCCGGCAGCCTACTGTCACGCCTGACCTACGATGTTAGCCAGGTAATGACCGCCACCACCCAGGCGCTGGTCACCCTGGTCAAGGATGGGCTATCGGTGATCGGTCTGTTGGGCTGGATGTTGTACCTGAACTGGAAACTGTCGCTGCTGGTCCTGCTGATCACCCCCGGCATCACCATTATCATGCGCTTGGTCAGCTCGCGGCTGCGGCGGCTCAGTCGCGAGTTGCAGGAGCTGATGGGCGGCCTCACCCACGTCATCGACGAGGTGCTGCAAGGCCATAAAGTGATCAAGATCTTCGGTGGCCAGGACTACGAACGGCAACGCTTTCACCGGGTTAACAACCGAGTTCGTCAGTTCAATCTGAAGCTGGCCGCCGCGTCCGAAGCCAGCGGGCCGCTGGTGCAACTACTGGCGATCATTGCTCTGGGCGCGGTGATCTATTTCGCCTCGCTGCAATCGGCCACCGATCAGATCACCGTCGGCGGTTTCGTCTCCCTGTTCGGTGCCATGGCCATGCTGCTGACGCCGATCAAGCGACTGACCAAGGTCAACGAACAATTGCAGCGCGGGTTGGCGGCGGCGGAAACCATCTTCGCCCTGCTGGACGAGCCACCGGAACCGGATCGAGGCATCCGCGCCATCGGCCACGCCCGTGGCGAAGTCTGCTTTCATGCGGTCAGCCACCGCTACCGGGACGACGGCGGTGAGGTGCTCCACCAGCTCGAACTGGACGTGCGCCCCGGCGAAACCATCGCCTTGGTCGGACCCTCCGGCGGCGGTAAAACCACCCTGATGAGTCTGCTGCCGCGTTTTTACGAACCGGAGTCCGGCGACATCCTGCTGGATGGCGTGCCGATCCGCGAGCTGCGACTGGCCGAGCTGCGCGCCAACATCGCCTACGTCAGTCAGGATATCGTGCTGTTCAACGATACCGTCGCCGCCAATATCGCCTACGGCGCTGGCTTCCAGGTCGGCGAGGACGACATCCTCAAGGCCGCCGAAAGCGCCCACGCCATGGAATTCATCCGTGAACTGCCCCAAGGCTTGCAGACCCTGATCGGCGAGAACGGCGCGCGACTGTCGGGCGGTCAGCGCCAGCGTTTGGCCATCGCCCGCGCCCTGCTCAAGAACGCGCCGATCCTGATCCTGGACGAAGCCACTTCAGCGTTGGATACCCAATCCGAACGCAAGGTCCAGCAGGCCTTGGATGCCCTGCGCCAGGGTCGTACCGCCTTCATCATCGCCCATCGCCTATCCACCATCGAGAGCGCCGACCGCATCGTGGTGCTCGACCGCGGTCACATTGTCGAGAGCGGCACCCACGATGAGCTATTGGCTCGCGGTGGGTTGTACGCCAGCCTGTATCAGATACAAATTCATAGTTAGTCAACAACAAAGTTGCAAAATCAATAATTGTATTGTCTAATAAGCAACATTCCTGTTCCATGTGGGTCCAAGATAGCGGTTTGGATTCGGAGAACTTTCTCTGATGCACGGCAATATCGATTCTTCAAAAAAGCTGGCGCCGATGGTGCGTCGGGCTTTCCGACAAGGACTTGAAGCCGCCAGTCAAGGCGAGGATCAAAACCCTTACGTCCCGGACAGCTATCTGTATCATGCCTGGATAGCGGGATGGGCGGCGTTGGCTCGCGGCTGGGATAACGCCGAGGATCTGCGGCTTTCCTGAAACGCCTTTCTTCCACTCGCGGCAGCGTACGCCCGGGTTTTACTGCTTGCGGCCGATGCCAGTACCGACGCTGCCGGCCCTTGAGCCTGGCCGGGGTACTTCGAAGCGGGCTTACACACCCTCAACACAGGGCAACCCTTCAGCGCCCTGGCCGCCCGGTGGACCCGAACGAGGACATCGTTATTCCCTTCTCGCGGTAGAGGGTAGCTGTGGCCACCGATGCCTCCGCCATCGCGCTTCCGGTCGATCCGGGCCGAACCAAGGCGGCGCGGCTGGCCGGCGGAATGCTAAACTTGCTCCACCCCTATCCACATCGATCGATGACCTTGAGTATTCATCCATGAACAAACCGTTATTGCTACTGCTGGCGGGCAGCCTGCTGAGCGTCGCCCCGGCCTGGGCCGACGGCGACTGGGACCGGGCCAGAACCGCTCACGAACGTGGCGACTACGCCGCCGAGGTGGCGCTCATCCGCCCCTTGGCGGAGAAAGGTTTCGCCTTCGCTCAGTTCAATCTGGGCGTGTTGTACGACAACGGCCAGGGTCTGCCGCAAGACGACGTGCAAGCGATATCCTGGTATCGAAAAGCGGCCGAACAGGGGTTGCCGCAGGCGCAGGTCAACCTGGGCATCATGTACGAGCAGGGCGAAGGTGTGCCGGCGGACAAAGTGGAGGCATACTTCTGGTACGCGCTGGCCGATTCCCAAGGCGACGGTCAGGCGCCACAAGCCAAGCGGGACATCGCCGAGAAGATGAGCGCGGCCCAGATCGAGGAAGCCGAACGGCGGCTCAAGGAGTTCAAGGCCAGCCATTCCTTCACCGTCCCGCCCATTCCCGAAATCGTCCCGGAAACCAAGCACGGCAACGGCTGAGTTTCGGCTGACCCGCGACTCCAGCTTACGAGGCGGGATATACGGTCAGTTGTTGGCCGGCTTTCAGAGTGCCGCCGGCGCTCAGGCCGTTCCATTGCGCCAGTTGCCGGGAAGGAACGCCGTGCCGCTTGGCGATCTTTTCCAGGGTGTCTCCCCTCTTAACCGTGTACTTACTGGGCCCCACAAGGCGTGCGCCCGGCACGCTCGCAACCAAATTCCGGGCCTGCTCCCAGGGCAACAGGAGGGTATAGGCGCGGGCCGGTGGCTCGATCTCCGTTTTGAAGCCCGGATTGAAGCGTAAAAACTCATCGATGGAGATACTGGTAAAGGCCAGGCTGTCGAAAACCTTGACGTCCGGCGTCGTCACAACTCTGAACAGATAGGCTCGATTGTCGATGGGCGGGAGTTGCACGCCATAAGTTTGGGGATCGGCGACCATCTGGGCCAGCGCCAGTATCTTCGGCACATAATCCTGCGTTTCCTTGGGCAGTTGCAAATCCCAGTAGAGCGATTGCGGCCGTGGGTCGGAAACGGTGGCCACCTCGGGATCTCCGGCGGCGGACTGGGCTTCCGCGCTTGGTCGGACCGCCTTACTGGCCTTGATGGCCTCCTGGACGGTGCCGGGGCCGGCATTGTAAGCCGCCAGCGCCAGCAACCAGTCACCGGCGAACATTTTGTTCAAATCGCGCAGATAGCCCAGCGCGGCATCGGTTGAGGCGTGAATGTCGAATCGACCGTCGTAGCCGTCGGCGATCAGCAGACCGCGCTCCTCTCCGGTGGCCGGAATGATTTGCCAGAGACCGGCGGCTTCCTTCGGGGAGACGGCGGTCGGCTCGAAAGCGCTCTCCACCATGGGCACGAACACCAGGTCCATCGGCAAGCCACGTCGGTGGATTTGCTCCACCAAGTAATGGAGGAAGGGCTTGGCACGCCGCGAAAACAGATACAGGTAAGCGGGATCACGCTTGAACGCCTCGATTTGTGCGGCGACTCGGGGATGTTGCACGTTGGCCAACCGCAACTCGCCGCGCACCCGATTCCAGAGATCCTTCCCGTCGGCGGCAGCGGCCGATCTAGACAAACTCTTGCCCGTTTTACGGTTGGCCAAACGCGAATTCCGCTTGGCCGTGCTGGTTGCGACCCGCGTGGTTTCAACGACCGCTGCCTCGGGTTTCTTGGGGGGATTGCGCGCCACCACATCGGCGGCTTTTCCCGACCGTACCGGCACGACCACCCGAACTCTGGACCCGGCGCTCTTTTCAGCCGTTCCGACGCTCCGGTCTTTTCCCTGGATGACGACATCCTGAGATACGGCGACGGGTTGGCGGTCGGCAGTGGCGATTCCAGCACTCTGGCTTCTTCCCTGGATGACGGCATCCCCAGACTGAGCGACCGGTTGGCGAACAGCGACCGCATCGCGCCGGTATTCCGACGGATCGCGGGTTTGCCAGTAGTCCACATAAGGCGCGGGAACCGTCGCCGCTTGCTCGGCGGCCGGCGCTTCCGTCAAACCGCTCAGCGGTTGCCAAGCGGCACAGGCGCTGAGGCCCAAGGCGATGAAGAGTGTCGCAAAAATTGCGGGGATGGGTTTCGGCATTCTTCGTTATTCCCGGCTTTGGGTCGAAAACGTGAAAAAGGCGCGCCTCAAACCGCGCCGACGGCGACCGCTCGCCGGGGGTCGCGAATCCATTCGCTCCAGGAACCGGCGTACAGCCGCGAGCCGCGCAAACCGGCGGCTTCCATCGCCAGCAGGTTGTGACAGGCAGTCACCCCGGAGCCGCAAGCGTGGATCACGGTTGCCGGCGCCCAGTCGTCCAGCACCGCCGCAAATCGCTCCCGCAGTGCGGCAACGGGTAGAAAATGCCCTTCTGGCGTCAGATTGCCGTCCGTCGGCAGGTTCAACGCGCCCGGAATGTGGCCGGCGACCGGATCGATCGGCTCCATTTCTCCCCGGTAGCGCGCCGCTGCCCGGGCGTCCAGCAATACCTCCGTCGCCGACAGGGTCAACACCTGCTCCGTGCTCATCCACAAGCGGTCGTCCGGCCGGGGCACGAAGGCGGCCGGCCGCGCGGCGGGCATCTCGGCGGTCAGCGGCAAGCCCGCCCGCCGCCAAGCCGGCAGGCCGCCATCCAGCACCGCGCAGGCGGTATGGCCCAGCCAGCGCAGCAGCCACCACAACCGCGCCGCCGCCAGCATGCCACCCATGTCGTCGTAAGCCACGACTTGCGTGTCGTGATCAATGCCCCACGCACCCAGCTTTTGCGCCAAACGCTCCGGATCGGGCAGTGGATGCCGCCCCGTGGTCGGCGTGATGGGATCGGACAGATCTTCGTCCAGATGAGCGTAATGGGCGCCGGGAAGGTGGCTGTCGCGATAGGCCCGGCGGCCGGCCTCGGGATCGGCCAGACTGAAGCGGCAATCGATCACGACCCAGTTCGGGTCGTTGCGGTGAGTGTGCAGCGTGCTGGCATCGATGAGAGTGGTATGGCTCATGGTTTTCGAAGCGCCGGTTGTCGGATATCGGGAGAGGGTGGCTAACGCAATCGCCGAATTCTAAGGTGCCGTCGCCAACCATTCCAGTCGGGTTTGACCGTGCTCGCCAACGCGCAGCGCCTCCAATAGCTCCGGCAACAACCGGTTCAGCGTTTCATCGAGCCGCCACGGCGGGTTGACGACGATCATCCCGCAGCCGTGCATCCCCAACGGCGCATCGTAGGGATACAGGCCCAGTTCCGCGCACAGGATCGCGGGAATGTCCGATTCCCGCAGCATCCGCTGAAACCGCAGGCTGGGGGCGCGATCGAGGATCGGGTACCAGATGGCGATCATGCCGCCGGCCCAGCGCCGATGAATAACCCGGATCGCTTCGATCAGCCGCTCAAATTCGTCTTGCCGTTCGAAGGCCGGATCGATCAACACCAGACCGCGCCGCTCCGGGGGCGGCAGGAACGCCTTGAGACCGACGTAACCGTCCATGCGGTGAACCGCGACTTGCCGGTCACCGGCAAATTCCGCTTTGAGTGGTGGATACTCGGCGGGATGCAGTTCGGTCAGAATCAGCCGGTCGCCCGGTCGCAGCAGGGCGCGGGCGATGCGCGGCGAGCCGGGGTACCAGCGCAGCGCGCCATCCAGGTTCAAGGCCCGGACCTCAGCCAGATACTCGGCCAGTTCCGGCCCCAGCCCCGGCCGATGCCACAGCCGGCCGATGCCGGCCGCGTGTTCCCGGTTCTTGCGGGCCACCGCCGATTCCAAATCGTAGCGACCGGCGCCGGCATGGGTGTCGAGCAGGCAAAACGGCTTGTCCTTGCGTCGCAACGCGCCGACCAGTTGCGTCAGCAAAACATGCTTGAACACATCGGCAAAGTTGCCGGCGTGAAAGCCGTGCCGATAGCTCAGCATCGCGGATCAGTGCGGCAACCCGGACACCGGCCGGTCAGTCGGCATACTGTCGAAGGCGCACCGGGCGCCGCCGCGCCCCCCACAGCCCAGGCTGCGCTTCGAATACCCCGGCGCAGGGCGTGCCGCAGGTTTTGCAGTGACCATCGGCGGTCAGATTCCAGACTCCCAGGGTGTACCAGTCGCGGCCGATCAGTTTTTGGCCGCACTGGTGGCAGTAGGTACTGTCGCCCTTCTCGTCGTGCACGTTGCCGGTGTAAGCGTAGCGGATGCCGTTCTTCATGGCGATCCGTCGGGCCCGGCTCAAGGTCGAGGGCGGGGTCGGCGAATGATTCAGCATCTTCCAGTCCGGGTGGAAGGCGGTGAAATGGATCGGCACGTCCGGCCCCAGGTTTTCCATCACCCACTGCGTCAGCGCCTCCAGTTCCGCATCCGAGTCGTTCTCGCCGGGGATCAGCAAGGTGGTAATCTCGAACCAAACGTTGGTTTCCCGCTTCAGATACACCAGAGTATCCAGCACTGGCTGCAAGTGGCCGCCGCAGATCTTCCAATAGAAGTCCTCGGTGAACGCCTTGAGGTCGACATTGGCGGCGTCCATGTATTTGAAGAAATCCCGCCGTGGTTCGTCGCAGATGTAGCCGGCGGTGACCGCCACCGACTTGATGCCGTATTCCCGGCAGGCGGTCGCCACGTCGATGGCGTACTCCATGAAAATCACCGGGTCGTTGTAGGTGTACGCCATGCTGCGGCAACCCAGTTCATGGGCGACCCGAGCCAGTTTCAGCGGCGACGCTTCATCGGCCAGGGTATCCATCTCGCGCGACTTGCTCATGTCCCAGTTCTGGCAGAACTTGCAGGCCAGGTTGCAACCGGCGGTGCCGAACGACAGCACCGGCGTACCCGGCAGGAAGTGATTGAGCGGTTTCTTCTCGATCGGGTCGATGCAGAAACCGCTGGAGCGGCCGTAACTGGTCAGCACGATCCGTCCGTCGTGGCGACCACGCACGAAGCACAAGCCCTGCTGGCTTTCATGCAGCTTGCAGAAACGCGGGCAGACATCGCATTGCACGCGGCCGTCGTCGAGGACGTGCCAGTACTGGGTAGGGAAAAACTCGTTGGTGGTGGTAATGCTCATGGTGGCCTCCTTCGCAAAGGCTCTCGTCGTTATCGAATCGGTTTTGTCGCCGATTGCCATAAAACCTTTGTTGAATTTTACCATTTTGCGACTAATTCCAGGTTCTATACTCTAATGTGACTAATTCCAGGTTCTATACTCTAAATATGCCGATGTTGGCAAACTCATCGGGAGGGCGTCGTCATGCAAACCGTGCGTACCCCCGCCGTGGCGGGGTTGTTCTATCCGGCGGATGCCGCGGAGTTACAAACCCAGGTTCGGGGATTCCTGAATCAGGTCGAACCACCGGCCGAGCCGCCGCCGAAGGCGATCATCGTTCCGCACGCCGGTTATATCTATTCCGGCCCGATCGCGGCCTCGGCCTACGCCCGCCTGCGGGCGGCGCGCGACGTCATCCACCGGGTCGTGTTGCTGGGACCCAGCCATCGGGTCGGTTTCCGGGGCATTGCGGTGAGCGGCATGGAGGCGTTCGCCACGCCGCTCGGCCGGATCGCCGTCGATCGAGCGGCGGTCGAACAGCTGGAGCAACTACCCGAAGTCGGCTGCCTGGAGCAGGCTCATGCGCGGGAACACAGCCTGGAGGTTCATCTGCCCTTCCTGCAGGAAGTGTTGGGCAGCTTCAAGTTGGTGCCGCTGGTGGTCGGCGAGGCCCAGCCGATGGAAGTCGGCGCGGTGCTGGAAGCACTGTGGGGCGGGCCGGAAACCCTGATCGTCATCAGCTCCGACCTCAGCCACTATCACGATTACGCCACCGCCCGTCTGTTGGACGACACCACCTCCAAGGCCATCGAGGCACTGCGCCTCGAAGACATCGGCTATGAACAAGCCTGCGGGCGCAATCCGGTCAACGGTCTGTTGTGGGTGGCCCGGCGCAAGGGTCTGCACGGCGAAACCATCGATCTGCGCAATTCCGGGGATACCGCCGGCTCACGCGACCAGGTGGTGGGGTACGGCGCCTATGTCTTCCATTGAAACGCTGTCGAAGCCGGACCGCGCCGCTTTGCTCGACGTGGCGCGCGCCTCGATCCGGCACGGCTTGCGGCACGGCCAGGCGCTGGAGGTGGACCCGGCCGACTATCCGGAAACCCTACGCCCACTGCGGGCGACCTTCGTGACCCTGGAAACCGGCGGTCAATTACGCGGCTGCATCGGCGCGCTGGTGGCCCGTCAGCCGCTGGTGCAAGATGTCGCCGCGCACGCCTTCGCCGCCGCCTTCGAAGACCCTCGTTTCCCGGAACTGCGGGAGGACGAGTTCCCGAAGTTGGATATTCACATCTCGGTGCTGTCACCGCCAGACCCCTTGTCATTCAGTTCCGAGGAAGCGTTGCTGGCGCAACTGCGGCCGGGCGTGGACGGCTTGATCATCCAATTCCGCCATTACCGCGCCACTTTCCTGCCGGCGGTGTGGGAACAGCTACCCGACCCCTACGTATTCCTGGCTCAGCTCAAGCAAAAAGCCGGCCTGCCGCTGGATTTCTGGTCGCCGGAATTGAGTGCCGAGCGTTACACCGCCGAGTATTTCGGCGATGCCGATGTGATCGACTCCCCAGCCTGAACTCGCCGTAACCGGCGCAGATCGGCCGGCGTGTCCACGTCCCAGCCCAACGACAATTCGGCCCAGTCCGCTCCCAATCGACGCAGCCGGCGACGGGTCGCCGCCAGCACAGCCGGTGTACCCCAAGCGATGCCGCGAAACAGCGCCGGTCGAGGCTGGCGCAGGCCGACCAGCAGATAGCCGCCGTCCCGCGCCGGTCCCAGCACCGCATCCCGCCCGGTGGCCAGCCGAGAAAAGGCCGCGCGCAACTCCGCCGCGCCCAGTGATACGCAATCGCCGCCGATCAACACCGCGAATCGATGCACGGTCAGTGTCTGATTCAGCGCCTGGTTCATACGCCGGCCCAGATCGCCGCCGCATTGTCGGCGTAGCCGCACACCGTACTCCCGTCGGCAGGCGGTGAAAAATCCATGTCGTCCATCCGGCGCGCACCACAACTCGACCGGGCACAACCGCGCCACGTGGGCGATGGCCAGGGTCCGGCGCAGCAGCTTCTTATAGAGCGCCGCCGCGCCACGGGCTCCCAAGCACCCGGCCAACCGGGTCTTGACTCGTCCGGGAACCGGCGCCTTGGCGAAAATCAGCAAGCGGGCAGCGGGAAACTCGTAGTCGTGGGGCAGATTCATCGATAATAAATCCGAGCCAACCGCGCCGGATCGGCGCCGAGGAAATAGGCCAGTCGCAATCGCCACATCAGCAAAATGGTGCGCGAGATACCATCGCGCTCCCAACGCCGACTGGAGGTTTGAAGTCGTTGTCGCAGGCAAACCGGCCGGCCGTGTGGTTTCAATCGCCGACACAGGGCGATGTCCTCCATCAGGGCAATGGACGGATAACCGCCGATTCGCTCGAACAGCGCGCGCCGTATGAAAATCCCCTGATCACCGGTGGCGATGCCAGTGAGCCGGGAACGGAGGTTCATCAGCGTTTCCACCATCCGTAACAAGGGCTGGCGGCCGGACAGACGCACGTCGAAGCGACCCCAGTGCCGGCCTGGGTTGGCCAGGGCGGCACGGATCAGGCTTGCGGCGTCCGGTGGCGGCAGGCTGTCGGCGTGCAGGAACCACAATACTTCGCCACCGGCCTGGCACGCGCCGGCGTTCATCTGCGCGGCCCGGCCTCGGGGACTGCTCACCAGCCGGTCCGCCAGCGGCTCGGCCAATGCCAGGGTCCGGTCCCGGCTGCCGCCGTCCGCCACGATCAGTTCGCAACCTTGTTCACGCAAGGGCTGCAAGGCCCGTAGGCAGACGGCGATCTGGGCTTCCTCGTTCAGAACGGGCAAAACGATGGCGATATGGGACATGATTTTTCGAATTCGAGATCTAGCCAATGCCGATTGAAGTTTGTATGATTTGCAACCTACTTTAGTTTTGGGGCGGTAGCTCAGCTGGGAGAGCGTCGCGTTCGCAATGCGAAGGTCGAGGGTTCGATCCCCTTCCGCTCCACCAATTCGATTCAAGCGGCCTAGTGCCGCTTTTTTGTTTTCCGTCGACCGCGCGAGACCAGAGCCCATGATCTACGGATTTACCTTGCGCAATCACCGTCTCGAACAACTCAACCTCGAAGCGGATTCGACCACGCTGAACCAGGCCATCTGGATCGACCTGCTCAAGCCCGACGACGAGGAGCGGGAACAGGTCGAATCCATGTACCGGCAAAACCTGCCCGAGCCGGAAGATGTGGAGGAAATCGAGGCCAGCGCCCGCTTTTTCGAGGATGCCGACGGCCTGCACCTGCATTCGTATTTTCTCCATCGCCAGGACAAGCGCATCAGCAACTCCACGGTCGCCTTCACCCTCAAGGATCAGCGGCTGTTTACCCTGCACGACCATGAATTGCCGGCCATTCGCATGTTTCGGCTGCGCGCCCGCCGCGAGCAGGGCTTGGCGAAAGATGCCTTGTCGCTGATGATCACCTTGTTCGAAACCAAGGTGGAAGAACTGGCCGACATTCTGGAAGAAGTCCAGACCGCGCTCAACGCCGTGAGCACCCAAGTACTGGAAAGCAACGACGCCAGCTTGGAAGACTCCATCGACGAACTGGCTCGCCAGGAAGACATCAACGGCAAGGTTCGCTTATGCCTGATGGATACTCAGCGGGCCTTGACCTATCTGTTGCGCCGGGCGCGGCTGGGATCGGCCCAAGCCGACGAGGTACGGGAGATCCTGCGCGACATCGAATCGCTGCTGCCGCATAACAGCTTCCTGTTCGAGAAGGTCAACTTCTTGATGGATGCCGCGCAAGGCTTCATCAGCATCGAACAAAACAAGATCATCAAGATTTTTTCCATCGCCGCCGTGGTGTTTCTGCCGCCGACCATGATCGCCAGCATCTACGGCATGAATTTCCAGATCATGCCGGAACTCGGCTGGGAGTGGGGTTATCCCTTGGCGATTGGCCTGATGATCTTGTCGGGGATCGCGCCCTACTGGTACTTCAAATACCGAGGCTGGCTGTAGTCTTCACAGCAGGCCCATCATCACCAGGGCCACGAACACCCCGAACAGGGCAAAGTGGCTGATGCCTTCGATGGCGTTGGTTTCGCCGTCGTGCGAGTTGTTCATCACCGTCAGCAGGGTCAGCAGCAACAGCCCCGCCTGCATCGGCGTCAACGCCATGACGATGCGCTCGCCGGTAAACAGGGCGATGCCTTCGATCACCGGCAGGGTCAGCAGCACGGTCGCCAGCGATGCCCCCAAGGCGATGTTGACCGTGGTCTGCATCCGATCGTGCCGCGCGGCGTTGAGCGCGGTGAGAATCTCCGGGCTGGCGGAGATCAGCGCTACCAGCACCGCTGGCAGGGTCTTGGGTAGGCTGCTGCCGGCCAGTCCGGCATCCAGCAGCACCGACAGCACCTCCGACAACAGCCCCACCAGCACGATGGCGCCGATCATCACGGCGATATGCTGCATGTTCGGACTATGGGCCACATCGTGGGCTTCTTCCTCCAGTCCTCCCGCATGCTCGAAGAATTGGCGATGCTCGACCGTCTGCAAGCGCAGAAACGCCAGATACATGATCGCCATGATTCCCACCGAGAACAGGGAGTACAGCCGCCAGTGGCTGTCCGGCACGAAGTCCGGGATGAACATGCCGATGCCGACAGCCACCAGCAGCATGGCGACGAAGGCGTTGGCGGAATCCAGGTTATATTGCGGCGTGCCGTGCTTGAGGCCCCCGATGATCGCGGCCAATCCGAGAATGCCGTTGATGTCGAGCATGACCGCCGCGAACACGGTGTCGCGCGCCAGGGTCGGATTGGGCGAGCCTTGCAGCAGGACCACCAAAATCATCACTTCCACCGACACTGCGGCGATGGTCAGGATCAAGGTGCCGTAGGGTTCCCCCAGCCGCGCCGCCAGCACTTCGGCGTGGTGGCTGATGCGGAAGGCGACGCCGATGATGGCCACCAGAATCACCAGCAGCAGGCCCCATAGCAGGATGCCGCCGTGTTCGACCGCCGCGTGTTCCAGGACAAAACCCAGCCCCAGCACGACCAAGGCGACGGCGATGGGAAGTTCAGCCTTGAGGTATTTTTGCATCTCGGACAATCGCTCATTCGACGTAAGGGAAACGGATTTTCTATCTGGAGTTGACTTGACCAATCATAGCAACCACCTGTGTATTATGGTATTTCGCCTGCCAACAAGGATAGACAGCCGTTGCCCAGAACACGAAAAAACCATCATCCATTGGCATTGTGCTTGGTTTGCGACTGTGGTGCGGAAAGCCTTAGTATTCCGTCGCCTTGGATGAATGTTGTAATGACATAACCAGGATGGTCGGCTATAGACTCGTCGTTCTGCTACATATTATCACTTTGGCGTTGTGCGAACAGCATCCCACTCGTAGAATCGCTTACCTGTTATATAAATTTGATTCGTGACCTTACCGCATATCATTACCATTAAGTTATGCAGAACCATATAGTTACTGGTTGTTGCGGACGCTTCGCACCCTCCGAGTCCTCATTATGACTGTAACTCTCTCTTCCAAGGTGATGCGCGCAATGGGCTTCCAGCCATTTGAAGTTGGTGAGTCGATTAGCGCGTCTTTCGTAAGCTTTTCTGTCTACGAGATACGGGGCATAACCCTCCAATCTGGTTCGCCCCAGATCACAGCAGGAACAATTGGTAACGCTAAGTACCATATAGCTGTGGGCGCTAAGCTCAATGAAACTTGCTACGCACTCGCGGGCAACCCCTACGTTGAAGACGAGAGTGCTTGGACTAAAGGAAAGGGCTCTTCCGGACCATTTCTGATAATCCAGCTTGGCCCAACACAGATGTACACGATTACAGAAGGTCAGATCAAGATTGAGACGGACGGTAGCGTAACAACTTTCGACTCATTTTCGAGCTTACGGACTGACCTCGCATCGCTTGAAACAACCACACTACCTCAATTGATCACATCGCTAGCATGCCAACTGGCCGGGCCTAATCAGTACCTAGAGCTACGCAGACTCGATCACACGAGCGTAGGTCGAACTACCAGCGGCAAAGTTTTGCATGACATTCGTCACGAACTGTCTGCTCATGGGTATGTTTCTCGCTGCCTTCCACCAGACGCACTTTCTGACGGTCTTAAGGGTGCCGTTACGCTTGCGCCGTGCCTAAACACGAAAGCCGCACGCTTTTTCACACTCGGCATGGCAGAAAAAGATGAACTAAAGAAGTTCTTGTACTTTTTTCTTGCGCTTGAAGTAGAAACACACGCTGTCTTTAGGCGGATTGACCATGCGCAAGCGCTCCGCAAGCTGCTCGATCCTGCATTACATCCAACACCCACCACCGTTGCGCTACTTCAGAGACAGGCTGATCAACTTCGCAATCTTTCTGACCGGTTTGTTTGGTGCGCGACGTGCGTCTGGAGTGGCATCACCGAAGCCGATGTTGGCCAATTCAAGAGGTTGAAAGCCACTCGCAATGACATAGCACATGGCACGATTTCGGAACCACCTGGAGGGTCCGCCCAATTGGCACAGCAACTCGCCCGCAAAGTGCTGCAACAATGAGAGCGGCGATTCCTAACCTCTCTCTGCACTTAGTGTGCCCGCAACAATGGAGCGGTAGATTCCAACCTGCTGGCTATTTAGCACTCCACACAGCACACCAGTGGATCAAACCGACATCGGTCGTCAAAGCCTTCGGATATTCCACTCTCACAGTTTACCCGCCACTCTTTTAAATATAAAACATGAAAAAACATGTCATATTCTTATTAGTCATTTACTCATCATTCTCCTTAGGCGACACAGCGTCCATGGAAATGCTGGTCCAAGGGAAATACATACTTGTAGGCAAGGGACTGGATACGGACAAAACATATCTCGGCAAAGTAGAAATCAGGCCCATCAAAGATCATTTGATTGTTGAACGTGAGATCAACGGAAAATCAGTCAAAGGTTCGGCATCTATCGAGTCTGCGGCCGGTGGTGATGCACAAGTATTGCGGATTAGATTCACAGAAGATGGTAACAGCTACGAGCAAACCTGCCTTGTCAATAGTGACTTAGACAATTACGCAAGAATAAGCTGCTATTTATACAAACCAGGCATTAAAACCACGCAGCCCGGCCTTGAAGTTCTTTTCCATGATCACACTGCAAAATAAGTGTGTGCACTCAAGCGAAAACAATCCCTAGCCACGCTAACGGACCCATCATTTATCCCATCCACCGAAAAAGACTGTTACACCTCACTAAAGCCTGACGTATCGTCATCCGCCAAAGGCTCGGAGTCACTATAACCATGAATCAAACCCCACCTTCTCCAACTCGGGGAAACAACGCTGAAAAACCCTGTGCCCGCGTTTTTCGCGATCCCATCCATTTTCTCGCCCTCGGCTTTGGCGCCGGCTGCGCGCCCAAGGCACCCGGCACCTTCGGCACACTGGCGGCGATTCCGCTGTATCTGCTGGCGCAACCGCTGCCGCTGTGGGCTTATCTGTTGCTGACGACACTCGGTTTCATAGTGGGCATCTGGATCTGCGACCGCGCCGCGCGTGACTTGGGCGTCCACGATCACCCGGCTATCGTCTGGGACGAAGTGGTCGGCTATTTCGTCACCATGATTGCCGCGCCAGCCGGTTGGCTGTGGATCGTGATCGGCTTCGTCCTGTTTCGGGTATTCGACATTCTCAAACCGTGGCCGATCCGACGAGCCGATCAACGCATCGGCGGCGGCTTCGGCATCATGTTTGACGACCTGCTGGCGGCCGGTTACGCCTGGCTGGTGTTGCAGGCGCTGGCTGGGTTGTTCACGACCACCCCCTGAGATGCCGCCAACAAGGCGGTCGTTCGATGGCGTGGTCAGTGCTGGACCGCGATGACGGTCAGGCTGGGAAAAATGGTGAAATCGGCGGGATTGGCGGTGAGCACGGCGAACCCATGCCGCAAGGCCGTGGCGGCAATCAGCGAATCGAAGGCGCTCGCCGTGAGATTTTTGGGCAGCGCGGCAATCATGCCGGCGTGAAGCCGCGCGGTTTCCAGATCAAACGCCAAAGCGGGTATCGCCGCCAGAATGCTTTCCACGAATGCGAGACGTTTCAACCGCCGCTCGGCGGTATTGGCGCGATGGACGCCGACCAGCAGTTCCGAAGCGGTAATCGCGCTGAGATACAAGCCGCCATGCGTCTCGTAATCGCCGAAACGGAAACTGCCCGGCTGGCGTTCGGCCTGAATCAGAACATTGGTATCCAAAATCAATCCCATGACCGTTCCGATCCGTCCAGTTGCGCCCTGGCCGCCCGAATATCCGCATCGAAGCAGGCGGCTTCCTCCATGCCCAGATGGGGAATCGCGTCGGCCAACAGACGATCCAGTTCGGAACCGGTAGGCGCGGTGGGCGCGGAAGCGGGTTCGATGCGCGCGACGCGCTCGCCACCGCGCAGAATGACAAAGGATTGATGCGCGTAGCGCACCCGATTCAACAATTCCGAGAAAGCCCGTGCAGCCTCGGTGGCGGTGATGGTCTGTATGGTCATACCTCTGCCCCTCCGCGAATCAGAAAATCTGATCAGTTATACTGTACTGAGCCAGCCCACGGTTTACCAGCAGCGCCGTCCCACTGGACATTTCCTGATTCCCCCGTCCAGACTTTGTAGGTCCACGACCACTGAAGGGAATACAAACCAATGAAAATCGAAACCATCGCCATCCACGGCGGCTATACCCCGGAACCCACCACCAAGGCCGTTGCCGTTCCCATTTACCAAACCACCTCCTACGCGTTCGACGACACTCAGCACGGCGCCGATCTGTTCGACCTGAAGGTGCCGGGCAACATCTACACCCGGATCATGAATCCCACCACCGCCGTGCTCGAACAGCGCGTCGCGGCCATGGAAGGCGGGGTCGGCGCGCTGGCGGTATCCGCCGGTTCGGCGGCCATCACCTACGCGTTGATGACGATCGCGGAGGTCGGCGACAACATCGTCACCACCTCGACCCTGTACGGCGGCACCTACAATCTGTTCGCGCATACCCTGCCGCGTTTCGGTATCGAAGCGCGTTTCGCCGACTATCGCGATATCGACGCCATGGGCCGCTTGATCGACGGCAAGACCAAGGCGGTATTTTGCGAATCCATCGGCAATCCGGCGGCGAACGTGGTCGATTTCGGCGCCTTGGCCGCCGTCGCCCACGCCCAGGGCGTACCACTGATCGTGGACAACACCGTGCCGACCCCGTATCTGTGCCGGCCGTTCGAGCACGGCGCCGATATCGTGGTCCATTCCTTGACCAAGTACATGGGCGGCCATGGCACCAGCTTGGGCGGCATCATCGTCGATTCCGGCCATTTTCCTTGGGACCAGCACAAAGAACGCTTCGCCCGGCTGAACGAACCGGACCCGTCCTATCATGGTGTGGTCTACGTCGAGGCGCTGGGACCGGCGGCCTTCATCGGCCGGGCGCGAGTGGTGCCGCTACGCAATACCGGCGCGGCAATCTCGCCCTTCAACAGCTTCCTGATCCTGCAAGGCATCGAAACCCTGCCGGTGCGGATGGACCGCCACTGCGAGAACGCCGTCAAGGCCGCCGAATATCTGCGCGATCATCCGCAAGTCACCTGGATCAAATACCCGGCGCTGGCGGACAGTCCGGAAAAACCGCTAGTGGACAAATACATGGGCGGACGCGGTTCTAGTATCCTCAGTTTCGGCATCAAAGGCGGCCGCGAAGCCGGCGCCAAATTCATCGACGCGCTGCAATTGGTGACGCGGCTGGTCAACATCGGCGACGCCAAGTCGCTGGCCTGCCATCCGGCGACAACCACGCATCGGCAATTATCGCCGGACGAGTTGGCTAGAGCCGGCGTCAGCGAGGACCTGGTACGGCTGTCCATCGGTATCGAACACATCGACGACATCCTGGCCGATCTGGAACAAGCCTTGGCGGCGGCCAAGTAACCACGTTATTACCCATCGAACCCTCTGCAGGAGAGTAGCTCTATGAAAGCGCGCGCGGCCGTGGCCTGGGAGCCAAGAAAGCCCCTGGTGATCGAGGAAATCGACGTGGAAGGCCCCAAGGAGGGTGAGGTTCTATTGAAAGTCGTGGCCAGCGGCGTGTGCCACACCGATGCCTTTACCTTATCCGGCGACGACCCGGAAGGCGCGTTTCCCTGCGTTCTGGGTCACGAAGGCGGTTGCGAGGTGGTCGAATGCGGCCCCGGCGTCAAGGGGCTTAAACCCGGCGACCACGTCATTCCGCTCTACATCCCCGAATGCGGCGAATGCGAATACTGCCACTCCACCAAGACCAATCTATGCCAATCCATCGCGGCCACGGTGTGGACCGGCTACATGCCCGACCATACCCGCCGCTTCTCCCACAAGGGCACGCCCTTGTTTCACTACATGGGCTGCTCGACCTTCGCCGAATACACGGTGGTGCCGGAAATCGCCCTGGCCAAGATCAACCCGGCCGCGCCGCTGGATAAGGTCTGCCTGCTGGGATGCGGCGTCACCACCGGCATCGGCGCGGTGCTGAACACCGCCAAGGTCGAACCGGGTTCGACGGTCGCGGTATTTGGGCTGGGCGGCATCGGCCTGTCGGTGATTCAGGGCGCGATGATGGCCAAGGCCGGACGCATCATCGCCATCGATCTCAACCCCGACAAATTCGCCATGGCCACCGCCTTGGGGGCGACCGATACGCTCAATCCGGCCGAAACCGGCGGCGATGCGGTCGAGGCTATCAAGGAGATGACCAACGGCGGCGTCGACTACTCCTTCGAGTGCATCGGCAACGTCAAGGTCATGCGGCAAGCCCTGGAGTGCTGCCACATGGGTTGGGGCGTCTCCACCATCATCGGCGTGGCTGGAGCCGGCCAGGAAATCCAGACCCGGCCGTTCCAACTGGTCACCGGCCGCACCTGGAAAGGCACGGCTTTCGGTGGCGTCAAGGGCCGCAGCCAGTTGCCCGGCTATGTGGAAAACTATCTCCAGGGCCAGATCGAACTGGACCGCATGGTGACCCATACCATGCCGCTGGAAGACATCAACACCGCTTTCGATCTCATGCACGAAGGTAAAAGCATTCGTTCCGTCATCATTTTCTAGGAGAATCCCGCCGGTGGAGCACATCGAAGCAATCAAGGAATTCGGCGGTTGGTTGAACCGCTACCGCCACCGTTCGCAAGTCTGCGATTGCGACATGACCTTTTCGGTCTATCTGCCCCCCGCGGCGGCGCAGGAAAAGGTGCCGGCGGTCTACTGGCTATCCGGCCTGACCTGCACCGACGACAATTTTCGGGTCAAGGCCGGGGCGCAGCGCTACGCGGCGGAACTGGGGCTGGCCCTGGTCATTCCCGACACCAGCCCGCGCGGCGCGGAGGTACCGGACGTGCCGGAACGCTACGATCTCGGCCAAGGCGCCGGCTTTTACGTCAATGCCACCCAGGAACCGTGGTCGCGGCATTACCGGATGTACGACTACGTCACCCGCGAACTGCCGGCGCTGGTGGAAGCAAATCTGCCGATTACCGAAGCGCGCTCCATCACTGGCCATTCGATGGGAGGTCACGGTGCACTAATCTGCGCATTGCGGGAACCGGAACGTTACCGTTCCGTCTCCGCCTTCGCGCCAATCTGTCACCCGATGGCCTGTGGCTGGGGCCAAGGCTGTTTCAAGGCTTATCTCGGCCCTAACCGTGAGGATTGGGTGACTTACGATGCCGTTCGGTTGATCGAGGAAGGCGCGCAAGCCATTCCGTTACTGATCGATCAAGGCACCGCCGACGAATTCCTCGCCCAGCAGTTACATTCGGCGTCGCTCGAACGGATCTGTGCCGCCCGCGATTTTCCGCTGACCCTGCGGTGGCAAGAAGACTACGATCACAGCTATCACTTCATCGCCACCTTCATCGGCGAGCATCTCGCCTATCACGCCAAGGCGTTGCGTGGTGCTTAGTGTCGTTGCGCGCGTCATTCGGGATTTTTCGTGAAACAGGATCTACTGAAACTCTTGCAAAGCCTGCTGCGGGGCGAATTGAGCCGCGCCCGCCGCCGTCGGCGGAACCGTTCGCCGTGGGCGATCGGTGGGCTAGTCATCGGCATCGCCGCGATCAGCTACTTTCTGCACGAGCCTAAGGCGCCTCCTTCGTCGATACCCAGGGGCGCGGAATTGAACTGTACCGTCAAATCGGTCTACGACGGCGACACCCTGACCGCCAGTTGCCCGGAGGGCGTGGTCAAGGTACGAATGTTCGGCATCGACACCCCGGAGATGGGCCAAAAGCCGTGGGGCGCCAAGTCGCGAGACGCGTTGCGCGAGCTATTGTCCCGTAGCGACATCACGCTGCGGGTGCGGGATCAGGACCGCTACGGCCGGACAGTCGCCCAAGTGTTTGTCGGGCAAACCGATGTGGGTTTGGAAATGGTCCGGCGAGGGCAAGCGGCCGTTTACGAGCAGTACAACGATTCGGCCGCCTACCGGCAGGCCCAGACCGAGGCGAAACGGGACCGGCGCGGCATCTGGGAAAAACCAGGCAGTCAACAGGACCCAGCCGCTTGGCGGCGGTTGAACCCACGCTAAACCCGCCCGCGAACCACGATCTTGCACGATGATGGCATCCACATCGATTCCGCTCGCCAGCGGCGATAGTGCCGCCATCCGTCGCGACCAGGGCCGCTACCGCTGCGAGGGCCGCTGGACCCTGGCGGGCATCGAGACGCTCGACGCACAACTGCAAGGCATGCCCTGGGCGACCGGCACGCTGCAACTGGACGGCTCCGGCATTCAAGCCATCGACACCACCGGCGCGCTACAACTGCTCAATCTGGTCGCCGCGCTGGAACGGGACGGTCGTCGAGTGCAACTGGTTGGTTTGCACGAGGAACACCGCGAACTGTTGGAGCTGGTGCGAGAGCGCCGCGCCGCCGCCGGAGAACCGCCGCCGACCACGCCACCGAGGAACCGGCTGGAACGGCTGGGTCGCTGGGTCTGGCATCATCTCAGGCGCGGCGGCGATTTTCTGGCCTTCGTCGGCGAAGCGGCGCTGGCGTTGGGCCAGTTGATAGTGCACCCCAGGCGGTTTCGCTGGCGGGCGTTGTTCGGCAACGTTGAAACCGCCGGCATTCATGCCCTACCCATCGTCGCGTTGCTAGCCTTCATGATGGGCGTGGTCATCGCCTATCAAGGCGGTCGCCAATTGGAATTCTACGGTGCCAATATTTTCATCGTTGAACTGGTCTCACTGACCATGCTGCGCGAGCTGGCGCCGTTGATCACAGCCATCATCGTCGCCGGCCGCACCGGTTCGTCCTACACCGCCCAGATCGGTACCATGCAGGTCACCGAGGAAGTAGACGCGCTGCGTACCATCGGCATCCCGCCCATGAATTTGCTGGTACTGCCCAAACTGCTGGCCCTGGTGGTGGCCCTGCCGCTGCTGACACTGTTCGCGGACGCACTGAGCGTGTTCGGCGGCATGGTCATGGCGCAAATCATGCTGGATGTGAGTTACGGCGATTTTCTCGATCGATTCCCGCAAGTGGTGACACTGACCTCGTTCTTGATCGGGATCGGTAAGGCACCGGTATTCGCCGCCATCATCGCTCTGGTGGGCTGCTATCAAGGTTTCCAGGTGCGCGGCGGCGCCGACAGCGTCGGCCGGCAAACCACGGTCAGCGTGGTGCAGTCCATTTTTCTGGTGATCGCCACCGATGCTGTGTTTTCGGTGATGTTGGGTAGTGTCGGCTTATGGCGCTGAGCATGGGTCCGGCGGAGAAAGTGATCAAAATCAGTGGCCTGCGCACGCGCTTCGGCGAGACGATCATTCACGACAACCTGGATCTCGATATTTCCCGAGGCGAAGTGGTGGCCCTGGTCGGCGGCAGCGGTTCCGGCAAGACCACCTTGGTGCGAGCGGTGATCATGCTGCTGAAGCCGGCGGCAGGCTCCATCAAGTTGTTTGGAGAAGAGATTGTCGGGATCGGCGACGGTCCGGCGTTTCGGCTACGGCGGCGCTTCGGCATGCTGTTTCAGCAAGGAGCGCTGTTCGGTTCGCTCACGGTGCGGGAGAATGTGGCGGTGCCGCTGCGCGAGCACACTCGGTTGCCGGCCCGGCGAATCGCGGAAATCGCCGATCTCAAGATCGCGCTGGCGGGTCTACCGGCCGACGCCGGCAACAAACTGCCGCGCGAGCTGAGCGGCGGCATGCTCAAGCGCGCGGCCCTGGCGCGGGCGCTGGCGCTGGACCCGGCGCTGCTGTTTCTGGACGAGCCGACCTCCGGCCTCGATCCGGTCAGCGCCGGCGCCTTCGACGAACTGGTGGTGCAGCTCAAGGAATCACTGGGACTGACGGTGGTCATGGTGACCCACGACTTGGATTCGCTGTGGCACGCCACCGATCGGGTGGCGTTTCTGGGTGAAAAGCGGGTGATCGGTTACGCGCCGATGGCGGAGTTAGTGACGGCCGAACATCCGCTGATCCGGGCCTATTTCGAGGGACCACGCGGCCGCGCGGCGCGGGGACAAATATGTACAGCAAAGTGAATTACGCTCTGGTGGGCCTGTTCGTCGTCCTGTTTGGCGCGGCAGCGGTGGGCGTGTCGTTCTGGCTGACGATCGGGGTCGAAAACAAAACCTACGACCGCTACCGGGTGTATTTCCACGAATCGGTGGCCGGTCTGAGCCTCAAGGCGGCGGTCCGCTATCGCGGCGTTCAGATCGGTCAGGTGGAATCCATCCGGCTCGATCCCGCCAACCCTGATCAGGTGGATGTGGTGCTGAACATCGAACGCGGCACGCCAATCCGGCGCGGCACCATCGCGACCCTGTCCAAGCAGGGCCTGACCGGCGTGGCGTCGGTGGAACTGAGCGGCGGTGGTCAGTCGCTGCCCTTGGAGAAGCAACCGGGGCAGGAACTGCCGGTGATTCAAGCCGGACCGTCGCTGGTGGCCCGCCTGGACGACGCTTTCAACAATATCATTACCAATGTCGACAACCTGTCGCGGCGCCTCGAACGCTTGCTGGGCGATCAAAATCAGACGGCCCTGACCCAAACCCTGCAAAATCTCAGCACGATCACCGGCGCGGTGGCCGACCGCTCCGACCGCATCCGCCAAACCCTGGATCATGTAGCAGTCTTCACCGGCACCTTGGCGGAACGCTCGGGGCAATTGGGCAAGGCGCTGGATCAACTGACAACGATGTTACAGGGCACCGGCGACTTGAGTGCACGGGTTCGGGCCACCCTGAGCGATTTTCGCGCGGGTGCCCAAGCGGTGCGTCGGACGGCCGACACCTTCAACCAGACCAGCCGGGACCTGAGCGGCCTGGCTGAGGTCGGGCAACGGGAATTGCGACAACTGGGGCAAAATACCGTGCCGGAATTCAATAGCCTGCTGGTGGAAGCCAACGAACTGGTGGTAGTCCTACGGCGGTTGGCCGAATTGCTGGAACAGAACCCGCGCGCCCTGCTGGTGGGCAAGCCCAGCGGCCGACCGGGTCCTGGGGAACAGTAAGGGCGCGAAAAGCGGGTCAACAACGAATAAAAGTCGAAAAGGACGGAATGTGCGGAATCACAACGTAGGGTGCCTCGAAGGCGAACGCAGGCGACGGTGGGTCTGGATTGGGGGAGTGCTACTGGCCACGCTGGCGCTGAGCGCTTGTCTGCTGCCGCAGGACAAATCGCCGCCACGACAGGACTATCTATTGGAGGTCACGAGCTTCGCGTCACCACCGGCTCGACGCGCCAGCGACAAGATCCTGCTGGTGGCGATGCCCAAGGCCGCGCCGGGATTCGATTCCAACCGTATCGCCTACAGCCGGGAACCGCTGAAACTGGACTACTACAACGACAGCGGCTGGAGCGATACACCAGCCAAGATGCTGCTGCCCATTCTGGTGCGGGCGTTCGAAACCACCGGAGCGTTCAAGGCGGTGGTATCGCCGCCGGCGCCAGGTTTGGCCGACTTGCGGGTGGATGTAGATCTAATCCGCCTGCAGCAGGAATTCATGACCCAGCCCAGCAAGGTGCGGTTGACCGTGCGGATCAAAGTGCTGGATATGAAAAGTAGACATGTGCTGGGAACCCAGGTATTCGAGGCGGTGGAACCGGCTCCCAGCGAAAATGCCTACGGCGCGGTCCGGGCGACGAACGCCGCCGTGCAGAAAATTCTGGGAGAGATGGTGCCGTTTGCGCTGCAATATGTGGGTTGACTCGCTTGACGCCCCCTCTGTGGCCTCTACGGACTCGTCCCTTTTCATACCATCGATCAATCCCTCGACCTCCACCGGAGACACCCATGAATTTTGGCGACATGACGATCGAACAGACCCGCGATTTTCCATATCGATCTGTTGAAGCGGCTGGCAACCGACTCATGGAGCGCGCGCCATGATGTACTTCTCCGGGACCATCGCCGACGTGATCGAAGACGGCGCCACCGCGACGCTGATTCTGGATACGGGTCGAATCAAGCACCAGTTACACGCCGATTCGCGCCTGCTGGCCGAGGCATTGACCGCGCTCTACGGGGATGACTGCATCGGTAAGCCCGCCGCGGTCCAATGCGATGGCTCGACGCTCACCAGTATCGAGATTCCCGGCGCGGCGCCGAACTATACCATTTGATTTGGCCGAAGCCTACCAGCGGCTCGCAGGCCGCGAACCGTTCGAGCAGACACTGCACGTTTCATGGCGCCGCGCCGACGGCGCACCACGCTGGTGAAGCAACTGGCGGACGTGGGCCTTTGGAAAAAGCGGTAACCGCTGGCCGCGCCGACGCTCGCCACGCTACACTCTTTCCATCGAACCGGAAGGAGGGTTCCCCATGCGTTGGCGTGATCTGAGGCGCAGCAGTAACGTGGAAGACCGGCGGGACGAGTCGCCATCCGTCCGTCGTGGCGGCGGCATCAAGCTGGGTGGCGTCGGGTTGGTGCTGGTGATGGTGGCGAGCCTGATATTCGGGGTCGATCCCACGCAAGTGCTGAGCCTGCTGGGCGGCGGATCGACGGCGACAGCACCCCAGCAGACCCAGCAGCGCGCGGATTTCGTCGCCGCCGTCCTGGGCGACACCGAGGATACCTGGAGCCAGTTGTTCCAGGCGCAAGGCGGCCAATACGCGCGACCGAAGCTGGTCCTGTTCCACGATGCCGCGCAATCCGCCTGCGGTTTCGCCAGCGCCGCCGTGGGTCCCTTCTACTGTCCGGGCGACCGCCAGGTTTATCTCGATCTCTCTTTCTTTCAGGAACTGTCCCAGCGTTTTGGTGCGCCCGGTGATTTCGCGCGCGCCTACGTGATCGCCCACGAGATCGGACACCACGTCCAGAATCTGACCGGTATTTCCGCCAAGGTGCAGGCGCAACGGCGACAACTGCCCGAGGCACAGGGCAACGCACTGTCGGTGCTGGTGGAATTGCAGGCCGATTGCCTAGCGGGCGTGTGGGGCCACTATGCACAGCGGCGGGGCGTGCTGGAACCGGGTGATATCGAAGCGGCGATGAAGGCGGCCTCGGCCATCGGCGACGATCGCCTCCAGCGCCAGGCGCGCGGCTATGTCACACCCGACTCCTTCACCCACGGCACTTCCGAGCAGCGGATGCGCTGGTTCAGCCGGGGACTGAAAACCGGCGACGTCAAGGAATGCAATACTTTTGTGGCGCAACGGCCCTGAGCGGATTTCACCCGGCATGGCCGCCCGCATCCTCTTGGTCGAGGACGAACCCACCATCGCCGAAATCGTCGAGTTCGCGCTGGCCGGCGAAGGGTTCCAAGTCGCCTGGCGTACCCTGGCCCGCGACGCCGAAGTCGCACTGAGCGCCGATGCCCACGATCTGCTCATCCTCGATATCGGGTTGCCCGATGGATCGGGTCTGGAGCTGCTCAAGCGGATAAGACGCGATTCGGACATGCCGGTGCTGATCCTCTCCGCTCGCAACGCCGAACTGGATCGGGTTCTCGGGCTGGAACTGGGCGCGGACGATTACGTCAGCAAGCCGTTCAGCCCGCGCGAGCTGGCTGCCCGGGTCAAGGCCATCCTCAAGCGCAGCGTTCGAAACCACGCCATCGCGACAGGGCCGGCCGCCGGCGAACCCGCTGACTCCAACGGATTCGAGGTCGACGAGGCCCGCGCCACGATTCGGTTTCAGCGCCGACCCCTGGACTTGACCCGTTACGAATACCTCATCCTCAAGACGCTGCTGACCCAACCGGAACGGGTGTTCTCCCGCGCCCAACTGATGGATCGGGTTTGGTCCGACCCCGCCGCCAGCTTCGAGCGCAGCGTGGACACCCACATCAAGACGCTACGGGCCAAGCTGCGCGAGATCGAACCGCGCTTCGATCCGATCCGCACCCATCGCGGTTTGGGCTATTCGATCCGAGTCGCGGACCGACCCTGAAACCGCGCCACCATGCGTCTGGGTCTCAAGCTGTTTCTCGGCTATTTCCTGATCGTCGGGCTGGGCGTGTATTTCTCCCTGAACATCTTCGGCAAGGAACTCAAACCGGCCTTCCGCCAAGCCACCGAGGACACGCTGATCGACACCGCCAACCTGCTGGCGGTGCTGGTGCGCGACGACCTGCTCGACGGCGGTATCGCCGACGGCCGCTTCCAGGAGCGGCTGGCGGAATACGCCAATCGCGCGCCCAATGCCCGGATTTGGGATATCGCCAAACAGGCTTTCGATCACCGCATCTACATCACCGACCAGCGGGGCGTGGTGCTGTTCGACTCCAGCGGGCGGGATGTCGGTCAGGACTATTCCCGCTGGAACGATGTCCATCTGACCCTGCGCGGTCAGTACGGCGCCCGCACCACCCGCGACGACCCACACGACGAGCGGACCTCGGTGATGTACGTGGCGGCGCCGGTTCGGGACGGCGAACGCATCATCGGCGTGCTGACCGTAGCCAAACCCGGCGCCAGCGTTCAGCCCTTTGTGGATCGGGCCGAAGCCAAGCTGTATCGCGCCGCCGCCGTGCTGGTGGCGGTATCCCTGACCGTGGGGCTGGCGTTCTCCTGGTCACTGGCCCGTTCCATTGGCCGGCTGGCCGGCTACGCCCGCGCCGCCGCCGATGGCCGGCGGGCTCTCGTGCCGAAAGGCGGCGGACCGGAATTGCGCGCCTTGGCGGAAGCGGTGGAAACCATGCGGAGCAAGCTGGATGGCCGGGATTACGTGGAGCGCTACGTCCATACCCTGACCCACGAAATGAAAAGCCCGCTGGCGGCTATCGCCGGCGCCGCCGAATTGTTGCAGGGCGAGCTGCCGGGACCGCAACGCGAGCGTTTCGCCAACCTGGTCGCCGGGGAGGCCGAACGGCTCCAGCAATTAGTCGAACGCCTGCTAGCGCTGGCCACCGTCGAGCAGCGGCGCGAACCGCAGGAGCGGCGACCGGTCGAGCTGCACCGAACCGTGGAGGAATGGCGGACCGCCCGCGCACCCGCCATCGCTCGCAAGGTTTTAGGGATCGACAACCGGGTTGCCGAGGGCGCGGCCTTTCTAGGCGAACCGTTCCTGCTGGTTCAGGCCATCGGTAATCTGCTCGATAACGCACTGGATTTCACGCCCGCGCACGGAACCGTGATGATCGAGGTCGATCTGGTCGGTGGCGTCTGGCGGCTGAGCGTGACCAACAGCGGTAGCGCCATTCCCGACTACGCCCGCGAGCGGCTGTTCGAGCGCTTCTATTCCCTACCCCGCCCGGACACCGGCCGCAAGAGCACCGGACTGGGGTTGGCCTTCGTCCGGGAAGTCGCGCAGCTACACGGCGGAACGATCACGGTGGATAACGTGCCAGATGCCGATGGCGCTATCATCGGAGTGGTTGCCCGACTGAGCCTGCCGGCGGCCTGACTCCCGCTCGATCAGCGTTACCGGCCGCTTCACTCAATCCTCACACTTCCCTCACTCCCCGCGCATCAGGGCCTCAATTCACCGGTTTAGGCTGGCCTCGTCATTCATTTACCCGAGGAAGCCCCGATGAAAAACCCACTGTTCGTCAAGGTGGTTCTAGTGTTCCTGGTCACGGTGGTGCTGGCCACCGGCCTGTCGCAAATCGATTATCTGGTGCGAGAGCGGACGCAACGCCGCGATCAGGTCGTCGCCGGCATCGCCGCCGCCACCGCTCGCGACCAAATCCTGGTCGGGCCGTTGCTAGTCATTCCCTACACTCGCATCGTCAAGACGCAGAAGCCCAGCGAGAAGGACGACAACAAGATGATCGAGGTCGAAACACGTTATGCGGACTGGCTGTATCTGCCGCCAGCCGAGCTGGATGTCCAGGCCAACCTGAACACCGAACAAATTCGCCGCAGCCTGTATTACGCCGTGGTGTTTAGCGGTGCCGTTTCGCTCAAGGGCCGCTTCGCGTCCGATGGCGAATTGCTGCAACCCGGTCCGAACGAACGGATCGAATTCGGCGATCCTCGCCTGATCGTCGGGATCGGCGATCCGCGCGGCATCCTGCGAGCGCCGGCGCTGGTTTGGGCCGGACAACGGCTCGATTTCCTGCCAGGTACCGCCGAGGAAAAAATGCCTAACGGTATTCAGGCCCGCCTTATGGGTCTCGACCTCCAGCACGGGTGGTCGGCCGAGTTCGAATTCACGCTCGACCTGCGCGGTACCCAGTCCTTCGATGTCGCGCCGGTGGGCGACACCACCCACATTGACGTGCGCGGCAACTGGCCGCATCCCAGTTTTTATGGCCAGTTCCTACCGGAATCGCGCCAAGTGAACGACGCCGGCTTTTCCGCCGCCTGGTCCACCACTCGGCTGGCCACCAACATGCTCCATCAATTGTTCGAACATCTGCGTAACAACCGCCCGCTCGATACTCTGATCGGGGTGCGTTTCGTCGATCCGACCGACAGTTACACCCAGACCGACCGCGCGATCAAATACGGGCTGCTGTTCATCGGTCTGACCTTCGCCGCCTTCTTCCTGTTCGAGGTGCTCAAGCGGTTGGCGATCCATCCCTTTCAGTACGGCTTGGCCGGCACTGCGCTGGTGTTGTTCTATCTGCTGCTCCTGTCGCTGTCGGAACATGTGGGCTTTGGGATCGCCTACGCGATCGCCACCGCCGGCTGCGTGGCGCTGCTGGCCTATTATCTCAGCCATGTGCTGGATAGCCTGGGTTGGGGTTTGGGTTTCGGGGCGCTGATCGGCGCGGTGTTCGGGATTCTGTACGTGTTGATCAGCCTGGAGGATCTGGCGCTGTTGGCCGGCTCGGTGACGCTGTTTGGCGCCCTGGCGCTGGTGATGACGCTGACCCGCAAGGTGGACTGGTATCAATTAGGGGAGGCGCTGGGCACGCGACGCGGCAAGGGATCGAACGGCGCGTGAGACAGGCCCTGACCCATGTCCTCTCTCCCGCAAGGAGAGAGGATTGTGGGTCGAACTCATGGGCGAACCCTGATGGCAAGGCTGCCTGGATCGGCGCTCAAATCGTGCCGCCGCCAGGCATCCGGCGGCAGCGCGGCGGTCGCCAACTCGCAGAGATGGCCGTGATGGGTGAAAAACAGCACCTGTGCGCAGCGGGCCAATTCGGCCAACACCCCCAGTGTCGCCACGGCTCGGTCATCGTCGAACTGCACCAGCAAATCGTCGATGGCGATGGGAACGGCCTCGCGCTCCCGCAGATGTTCCTCAATGGCCGCAATGCGCAACGCCAGGAACAGTTGGTCGCGCGTGCCTTGGCTCAATCCATCCATCCCTACCTTGACCTCATCCGGCCGTTTCCCCACCAAGATTTGCCGGTCGTCCTGGTAATCCATTTCCAAGCCGCTGAAACTACCCAGGGTGATCCGGGCGAAGATCTCGCTGGCACGGCGCAGCACCGGTCCCTGATGTTGCTCCCGGTACGCCTGCACGACCCGCGACACGACGGCGCCGGCCAGCCGGGCGCGGGCGTAGGCGCGGGATTGCCGGGCGATACGGGCGGCCGTCTCCTCGGCACCCTGTTGCGCCTGTGCCGCCACGTTGCCGCCGTCGATGGCGTCAAAAGCGCGGCGTGCGTCCAGACAGACCGCATACGCGGTTTCCAGCTCGGCTTCACCCTCGCGGATCGTGGTTTCCAACTCATCCAAGCGGGCATGGGTGGCATCCAGATCCTCGCCCTCAATCTCGGCCAATACTTCGGCCAGCGGGCGAGCGGCACCGCGCACCAGTTGCTCCTCGATCTCGATCACCCGCTCGGCCAACCGCCGCTTGTGCGTCGCTTGTTCCTCGACCGCCGCCAGCTCGTCCGGCGATTCCACCCCGGCACGCCGCAGCAGTTCGGCCAAACGGTCGCGCTGACTCGCGGCGGCGGCCTCCGCTCGGTCGAGTCCGTCCTGTTCCCGGACGATGGCGGCGTCGGCCTGCTTGCGCCGACGGTCGGCGTCGCGCGCTTCGTTCAAGGCGGTGTACAGCGTGTCGGCGATCCGGTCGGCCGTCCGATCGGCGGCGGCTTCGCCGACGGCGCGCGTCAATTCGGCCAGCGCGCTTTCAAAGTCGGCACGGGTCGTCCGTTCCCGCTGGACCTCACCGGACAAGCTTTCCAGCTTTTGCAGAGTCTGGACAAGCCGATCCCACTGATCGAGCCGGACTCGCGCCTCCGCCGGCAAGGCTTGGGGCGACAGCCGCAATTCGCGCATGGCGGCGTCCCATTGCGTCCGCCAGACCGCCTGTTTCTCGGCCAGTCCGGCGCGCTTCGCGGCAACTTCACGCCGTTCGGCTTCGCATTGGCGGATGCCGCTATCGAGCTTGGCGCGTGCCATGGCGGTTTGGCGGCCCTGCTCGATGGCCACCTTGGCACGGCCGAGCGCGACCGACAGGGCTTCGTCTTCGCTCAACGCCGGCAAACCGCATTTCCGCAAGGCCCGATCCAGCGTTTGACGGGCCACCGCCAGTGCCGCGCCGATCTCCCGTCGTTCCCGTCGCAAGGTTTCCAAATGAGCGGAACGTTCGACCAGCAGCGCCTGTTTGCCCAGCCACTCCGCCGCCGCGCCGGGCGAAAGATCGGGCTGACGCAAGGATTCGGCGATCCCCTTCCAACGCGTGTCGAGCTGGTTGCGTTCGGCCGCCAGCGTGGCGAACTGGCTCGCGCAATCCGAGCGCGCCCGCTGCATGTCGGCGATGCGCTGGCGGAGGCTCTCGACGTTGGCGGCCCGCGTGGCGTCGGCGTGCAGCAAATCGGCCAGACGGTCGGCTTCCCGCATGGCCGCCTCGAAGGCATCGAGCGGCGACTGTCCCGGCACGGGGTCCATCGTGCGCTCGACATAGCCCCGACGAATCCGCCGCCAGTCTTCGTCACGCGTTTGACGGGCTTGCCGCACCTGATCGTGGGTCACGATTTCGGCGACCGCCGCCAACTCGCACAATTCGCGTTCCCGCTCACCGATATCCCGTTGCAGGATTCCATCCTGGTTTTTGAGCGAACGTTCCGCCTCGGCCCACTGCCGATAGCGGTCGGCTATCTCGGTCACCGTGGCCAAGGGCGGCACGCGCAGCGCGATCAACTCATCGAGCGTCCCCTCCCACAACGACGCGGCCTCGTGCACGAGCGCGGTTTCCAGTGCGGCGATTTCTCGCGCCAACTGGATGCACTGGCCGGTGAGGTCGCCGGGCGCGGCCGCCTGCTCACGCGCCTGATCCAGCGCCTCGAAGGGCACGGGTATGGGCTGGGTTTCCAGCTCATCCCGCAGTCGTTGGCGCATGTCGGTCAGCTCGCGCTCTCGTTCTTCCAGTTGCTCGCTCTGGACCGACCGTTTGTCGCACTCCTCCAGCAGCGCCTGTACCCGCGCCCGCGCCGTGGGTACGGGCGCCAGCGCACGAGTCCGCTCCGACAGTTCGGTGGGTGCGAGATCCGCCGCCAGCGCCGGATCGATCTCGGCAAGCTGGCCAACGCAAAGCTGGCGCGCGGCATCGAGATCCGCTTCGATAAGGGGCAGGCGTTCCAGCGTACCCCGGTAGTCGTTCGCGGCGTGATGCAGCCGCTCGATGGCGCCCGCATGGCTCAGCAACGCTTCGCGGACCACCATCTGGGCGCGCTGTCGGCGCAACTCCTCCAGCGCCGCTCGGGCTTCCCGCTGGTTGTCGGCGGCGGCACGCAGGCGTTCCTCGGTTTCGATGCGTTGCTGTCCGGCCTCCGGCGGCAGCAGAGGAATCGTGGCCAACGTGGCCAGTTCCCGAAGTTTCGCCGCGCGCTCGGCGGCCAGCGGCAGGTGGGCGATGATCCGGGACAAGCGGCGCTGCTCCTCGCGCCAGCGATTCAGTTCCGCGCGCAGCTCCGCATGCTTCTTCTCGGCTTGACGCTTGGTCCGCTCGGTCTGCTCCCAGGCCGAGGAACGCACCGTGGCTTCCCGTGCCCGCTTGCGCTGCTCTTCCAGCTCCTTGAGGGCGACTTGAATCTCGCTTTTTTTGCCACGCGGGTTGAATAGGTCGGAGGCTTCGACCTCCAGCTTGCCCGACAACTGACGCAGATCGGCCAACCCCGCCGCCGCCGCGAACAAGCTCTGGCCGATGTCCCCTTTTCCTTCCAGCAGCGCTTCGCCGCCGCGTATCAATTCATCGTGGTCGAGCCCGAACAAGGCGCGATACAAGCCTTCATCGAGACCGCCCAACAGCCGGGTCAGCAAATCCTCGGCCAGCGGCTGGTCGGTCCGTTCCTCGCCGCCGACCTCGTCCAACGCGAACAAGGTTTGCTTGCGCCCCTTGCGCCGCATGATCGCCAGCCGTCCGGCGTCGGCGGTCGCCAGCGCGGCGCCGATCCGCAAGTTGGGTTTGGAATGGACGAAGTCGTCGACGGTGCGTTCCTCGATCCCGAACAGCAAACCGATCAGGGCACGCAAGGTGGTCGACTTGCCTGCCTCGTTCGGGCCGTAAATGACATGGAAATCCGGTCCGCCGGTAAAATCGAGCTGGCGTTCTGAGAACGCGCCGAACGCTTTGAGATAGAGACGCTCGATTTTCATCAGGCGCCTTCGTCCCCGGACAGTCGCGCTAGCAGATCGGCTTCCACCTCGCCCAGCAGTTCGAGCAAGGCATCGGCGGTATCCAGGCGCAGGGCGTCGCGGTCCTCGCGGAGTTCCGCCGGCAATTTCCGCTGCAACTCGCTCAACGCCTCGTCAGCCACGTCGCGCAGCGCGGCTTCGTCCGTGGCGAGCCGCCGCAGCTCGCGCACCAGCAAACCGATGGGATCGTCGCGTTCGGCGATGCGGTCGAGATCCAGCAATGGACGGGTGCGGAACTCGATTTTCTCGATCCAGGCCCGCCCGTTGGTGGCCTCGACTGCGACGCCACGCAATTGCTGCTCCACGGTTTCGGGTTGCAAGGCGAGCTGGCGATGCAGGGGACCACTGCCTCGCACCTGAACCCGCACCGCCAGCGCGCGATCCTCGGACCCGGCGAGCCGCTGACGCAAATCCAGCTTGGCCACGTCCAACAACGCCTCCAGATCGGGCAAGCCATCGATGTCCAGTGTCAGGGTGTCCCAACGCATCACGTCGAGTGCGATGAATCGCTGCGAAATCGCCTCGTCCTCGACGGTCACCAGCGTGCAGCCCTTGGCACCCATTTCACGGATATGGCGGCCCTGGGTATTACCGGGATACACCACCCACGGTTCGCGGCATACGATTTCCGCCGCATGGACATGGCCTAGCGCCCAGTAGTCGTAACCCTTGCCGCGCAGCACATCGAGCGTGGTCGGAGCGTAAGGGTCGTGACCGGGACGACCGTCGAGCGCACTATGCAGCAGACCCAGGTTGAAATAGCCGGCCAGTGGGCGAGGATAACCAGCGGCCAGGTCATCCGTTACGGCGGCGGTCGCGAAACTTTGTCCGTGCACGGCGATACCGATGTCGGCGAAGGGCTTGGTTTCCGGGCCGGCATCCGCGAACTGATGCACGTTCGCCGGCAGGCGCAGAGCTTTGGTGAGCCGGCTGGCCGCGTCGTGATTACCCCGGACGATGGCGACCGGGATGCCTTCCTCGGCCAATTGCGCCACGCCCTTGATGAAAAACAGCCCGGTGTTGTAATCGGGCCAGTCGCCGTCGTACAAATCGCCAGCGATCACGACCAGATCGACTCGTTCGCGCCGGGCGACGGCGATCAGGTTTTCGAAGGCGCGACGAGTGGCGCCACGCACCTCGTCCACTGGAGCGCCCTCGTAACGGTCGAGACCGCGCAAGGGACTGTCGAGATGCAGGTCGGCGGCATGCAGGAAACGCATGGCGTGGCTCACCGTGCCGCGAAATCGATGCGCGGATCGACCAGGTGATAGCTCAGATCGCTGACCAGATTCAGCAACAGCCCGATCAGGCTGAACATGTAGAGCGTGCCGAACATCACCGGATAATCCCGGTTGACCACGGCCTCGAATCCCAGCAAGCCCAGTCCATCCAAGGAAAAGATCACCTCGATCAGCAAGGAGCCGGTGAACAGCATGCCGACCAGTGTGGCGGGAAAGCCGGCGATCACTAGCAACATGGCGTTGCGGAACACATGCCCGTACAACACGCGATGTTCGCTCAGACCCTTGGCGCGGGCCGTCACCACGTATTGCTTGTTGATCTCGTCCAGGAAAGCGTTCTTGGTCAACATGGTCAGCGAGGCGAAGCCGCCGATCACCATCGCCGTCACCGGCAGGGTCAGATGCCAGAAATAATCCACGATCCGCGCCGGCCAACTCAAATCCGCCCAGTTGTCCGAGGTCAGCCCCCGCAGCGGAAACCAATCCAGATAGCGCCCACCGGCAAACAGGATGATCAACAGGATGGCGAACAGGAAAGCAGGGATCGCATAGCCCACGATCACCGCCGCGCTGCTCAACACGTCGAAGCGTGAGCCGTCGCGCACCGCCTTGACGATGCCCAAGGGAATCGAAATCACATAGATCAGCAAAGTGCTCCACACGCCCAAGGAAATCGACACCGGCAATTTATCCACCACCAGGTCCCATACCTCCCGATCGCGAAAATAACTCTTGCCGAGATCGAAGGTGAGGTAATCGCGGATCATCAGGCCAAACCGTACATAGGCCGGCTTATCGAAACCGAACTGGCGGTTCAACTCCGCCACGAAAGCCGGGTCCAATCCCTGGGCACCGCGATAGGCGCCATTCCCACCCGTCGCCGTGTTGCCGCGTCCCGCCTCCGCGCTCTCCCCGCCGCCCACCCGGGCGGTGGCGGCCACGGCGGTATTTTTCAGTTGCGCCAGCAATTGCTCCACCGGCCCGCCGGGCGCGATCTGCACGATGGCGAAGTTGATGGCGATAATGCCGAGCAGGGTCAGGGGAATCAGCGCCAAGCGGCGAAGGATGTAGGCGAACATGAGGGAAACAAGAGGCCAGATGGTCTCACAAGGCTATCACGAAAACCCGTGCTTGAAGCCGTCCCGATCCTGAATGTCTAGGTGTGCACGGCCCGCGCGAATGCCTCGGCAGCCCACTGATTGATACTCTTACCACTCGCTTGCGCGGCCATGGCGACCGCCGCATGGATCTCAGGCGGCACGCGCAGCATGAGCCGGCCTGAATAGGGCTTCTGCGGCGCGCGATTCAGCTTCTCGCAGGTGGTCAGATAATCCTCCACCGCTTCTTCAAACGCCGTGCGCAGTTCGCCCACCGACTCGCCGTGAAACCCAACCACATCCTTAATGCCAGCGATATGACCGATCAAGCATCGATCTTCCTCGCTGTATTCGATTCGGGCCGCATACCCTTTGTAAATCATCTTGTTCATGGTTTGATGCCTGCCTGCTCCAAGAAACATCGCGCATCGCGCACCTGGTAGGGCTTCGCCTCTTTCCCTGGGTGGGGCCGATGGAACGTCGCTACAACACCCTGTAGCTCGAAACGCACCCGCGACCCGCTCCCTTCCACCGTCCGTGCGCCCACCGCCAGGAAAAGCGCTTCGATATCACGCCATGCCAACGAGGCGGGTACCGGTGTTTGAAAAACCTTATCGAGGGTGTCGCGATGGCGTTTATTCATTAGTTAAATGATAGCATATTCTGCTATCAAGTTATCCGATACCACCAGCCCGCGCGCGCCGCGATAGGCACCCACGTCGCTGGGTGTCGGCGACGCGCCCGGTCCCGATTCAGCGCCATCGCGGCCACCAACCCGAGTGATACTAGCGAACCTCCACCACCGTCTCCAAATCCCCCGCCGCGACCGCGTTCATGTAGGCGAGAATCAGATCCCGGGTGAGATAGCGGCCAAATTGCTTTTCGTCCTGCTCGCGGACGATGGGAAATTGCGCCAGGATGTAATCGGCGTCGTTGCGATCCAGGCCGTAGAGATGGAAGAACAAGGCGTCCAGCCGCGCCAGGCGGTGACGGCGATCGTCTTCGTCCCAGACAAACGGCTCGCCCCCATAGCCCATGTCGGTGGCGAAGGGCCGCATGTCCACAGCGGTGTAGCTGAGGCGGAGAACCTGATCACGGATGAAGTCGGCGAGGGTTTGGTTGCCGATGGAGTTTTCAAATTTTTGAGGTGAGATCATCGGTATTTGTTCGAGGATGTACCAATTGACATGCGTGCTCTGAACTTTTTGTCGCAAAACATAATCGAGTGGATAGCAATTTAGATTCGCCAAAAGTAATGGCATAAAATTCTTGTAGTTTTCGTGCTCATTATCTAACGGCAGAAGCAAAGGCAATTTGTTGCCCGCACTTGGAAATGGGATGAGAGCAGATATCAAAGTTCGCATATCTGTCGCGCGAGCCACATCGCGAAAGCCAATAACCCATCTTTGGTAATTGCAAGACACCTTGTTACGAGGAACCCAATATTGAGGAGCCGGCACAAACGTAACATTTTGTTTTTCCTGCAAGCTTACAGCATTACTTAGCGCCGGATTATGCAAGCTCGTCTCATTGACCTCGACACCCGCCGCCCGGTGGTCGTATTGATGAATCATACGCCCCACATACAACGGCACATACTCGTCCTGCCCATTGCTCCAGCGATTGCCCTTCACCGGATAGAATCCAGCCGCATCCAATTCATCCCGCCTTTTGAATAGGTGGGAATCGTTGGTCATGTCGAACATGCGCAGGTAACGCACCGGCCAAACCGGCTGGGGCGGATTGCCGCGCCGATCCACCAGCACCGGGCAACGGCTATAAATCGCCTTGGTGATCTCGGCATCCCGCCGATAGCGGAAAATCGGCGCGGTGCCGGTATTGGGATTGACGGCGGCGAAGTCGTCCGCGCTCAAGGTAAATGAACGTTGCGGGTCGTCGAGTTCCGCCACGGCATGGAGAAAAAAGGCGCAGCGGGTTTCGGGAAACCTGCGTTTGGCCCCACCGAATACCAAGCCGCAGAACTTGAAACTCGCGTGGACATCGGGGAAAAAAACTTTCTTGTTTTCGAAATCCAGCAACGCCGCTAACCGTCCGGTGGTGGCGATGCTTTTGAAAAAGGCGCTGGAACCCTTGTCCGAGGCAATCCCGGAGGGCGTCAGCAACCCGACGATGCCTCGCGCGTTCACCAAGCTTTGCGCCCGTTCCACGAACAGCGAGTACAGGTTCACGTCGCCGCCGGACAACAGCGGATACTCGCCACTATCCCGCGCGATCCGGGCAGCGGTTTCGACTCGGTTTCTGGCCTGCTGATAATCCAACCACAAGCGATCGCCCGTTTTCTCCAACCGACCGATCAACCGCTTGCGGTCGGCGGCACGGACGGCGTGGGCGATGTCCGGCTTGCGCGCGGCGAACCATTCGACTTCCTGGAGTTTCATCCGGTCCCACGGCGGATTGCCGATGATGGCATCGAAACCACCCTGCGCTTGACCGCTTTCCAAATGACGCCAAACCGTGGGAAAGGCAATGGCCCAGGACAAGAAACCTTCCTGCTCGACCCGTTCGCGGGTTTGCCGAAGCAATGCCTGGATAGCCCCTGCCTCGTCGCTGGCGGAATCTCCAGTGTCCACCGAACCGGCGTCGATCACGTCGATGACATCCCCGAAATGCCCCGACACCAGATCGGCCCAACCGCGTTGCCGAACCGGATCGTTCGCGGGCAGCCAGCGCAACGCCTGCCAAAAATCCAGCAGCTTGCGCAGCGGCGCCAATTCCGTGTCGATCTGCTCGAACAGATGCCGGGATTGGTGCACCTCGGCGATGTCCACATCGGTCAGATCGGCGATCTGGTTCATGCTGGCGGTGGCCACCGCGATCCGGGCCAGTTCGTTTTTCTGGAACAACGCACCGAACGCGCGCAACTCGTCCAGCACCTTATCGACCCGTTCGCCGTACAAGGCATCGCCAGCCCGCAGGTGATGATCGAGAAACGACAGCGGTGCACCGACCGTGAAGGTGTGCAGCCACAACGCGACCTTGGCCAACTCCACCGCCATCGGGTTCTTGTCCACCCCGAAGATCACCCGCTTCAGGATCATGCGCCGCACGATATGGCGGTCGTCGAGCTGCGCGGTGCTGTCGGCCATGCGCTCCAGGATTTGATCGGCCAAGTAATCCACCAAGCTGACCAGGAAATGCCCGCTACCCATCGCGGGGTCGCAGATTTTCAATTCCAGGATGGCGGCGGCCGGATCGTGGTCCTGCAATTCGCGCAAGCGTTGCGACTTGGGAGAACGCAGACGTGCCAGCGCATCCACCCGTTGCCGAAACGCATCCGCGCGCTCGTCGAGCAAAGGCTCGACCGTTTGCCGAATGAGCAGTTGGACCAAATCGTCGTGAGTGTAATAACTACCGCTGCCCTTGCGAGCGAAAACGGTGGGACTAACCTGGATTTGGCCGGCACCGTCACCGACCACCCGATATTCCAACAGGCGTTCGTAGATGGAACCCAACTGCTGCACCGATAGATCGCGATAATTGATCCAGCGGCGCTCCTGCCCCACCGGGCGACGCGACAGGCCATCGATCAACTCGGCCAGCACGGCGTCGGACAGCGCTAAGCGCGCCAACAACTCATGCGCGCGGTCGTCGAACAAGCCACCGTTGTAGGGCGGCACGCCGAGCGAGGCATCGCCCTGGTTGATGATGCGGGAACAGGTCCTTGAGATCGTTGCAGTAACGCCGGGCACTGGTGCTGAAGACATCGCACGCGTCCAGACGCCGCGAGACATCCTCGCGGATCTTGCGCAAGGAATAGTCGTCGTAGCGGCGGTCGTGAACCGGTAGCAGGTTGCGATCCTCGGCGTAGAGAACGAACAACAGCCGGTAAAGCAAGATCAGCGCCTCGCGGCGCACGGCGTCCAGATCATCCGCCGTAGGCGGTTGGGATGCCGTCGGATCGCGTTGGGCCATCGCCGTGACCAGGCGCGGGAACAAGCGCTCGAAAACCAGCTCTCCCAAATCCTGGGAAACGCGCTCTTCCCAGCGCCGGGTTTCCGCCAGAGCGATGAAGAGAAAAGCCCGGTTCTCGGGGTCCTTGGGCTGAGGAACGAAACCGGCCCGGCCGAATAACAGGTAGAACACGGCGAGGAAATGTTCGGCGTCCTGACCGCTGGCATCGAACAGCTCCACTTGCAATCCTTTCATGCCGGCGAGCAGCGCCACATCGAGTTCCAAAAACTCCTCTGAACGCGAACGCGCGCCTTGAAAATACAGCCGCCAATATCGGCCGTTGGTCAACAGACCCCACTGAATCGCCCGCTCCGAGGCCACTTCCACCCGGCTCAGATAGCGCAACATCTGATTCGACGGCGCATTGGCGTCGAGGGGGTCGGTGCGGTCGCCGCGATCCAACGGGCGTCGCCAGCGTTTGCATTCGACGATGGCGGCACCGTGACGATAGCGTTGTTCGTCCTTGCGTTCCGCCAGCGCCGCCTGCTTGGTGGCGGTATCCGCGAACAGCAGCACATCAGGCACGTCCTGACAGCCTTTGCCGGAAGCCGTTTGCTGCGGCAGAGATGCCCAGCCCAAAGCTTCCAGCACTTTGAAAACGATCTCGGTTTCCGTGACCGCTTCGTTGGCTTGGCTATCGGGGGGAAAGGTGTCGAAGATCGCGCCGATACATTTACGGAATCGGGTCAGCTCATTGCTATCCAGACACTTCCAAGCGTCCGTTTCCTTGATGCCTTCGCGCAGAAAATCTTGGGTGAACAGCTTGCCCTGCATGGATCACCTCCGGTTTATAACCCGTGCATTCGGAACCGATCGGCGCGCGGGTTCGATTGCCCGGACTGGAAGCCGATTGCGAGCTTGGCCGCCGTCTACATTCCCCACACGGTTATCTGTCGGCCTCGTACCGTTTCCTGCCGCCGAAACAGTTTTTCTTCCCAAGTTTTGCCCGGTGTCCGATCGAAGATCACCAGATGACCTTCCTCTGCTCCGCAACGGTCGAGATATTCCCAAGTCTGTTCCAGACCCAACGCCAGCGTCTGCTCCAGGCTTTTATGCAGGAGTTTGAGTTCGATGACGATTTTTTGAATCTCACTCTCACCCTCAACCCTTCGTAGCGGCCACATCACCAACAAATCCGTCCGCATTCGCCCCAATCCGTATTCCCGTTCGATCCACCCGCCACCGTTGACGATGCGCTGCAGAAAAGCCTGCAACAACAATTGCGGACCGGCTTCCTTGTACTGAAATCGTTCAACCCAGTGCTCGGAATGTTCGCGGAAAAATTCTTGAAAAGCCCCCAGCAATTTGGACATATCCAAGCGACCTTCCGGGTCGATGTACCATTGCGTTTGTTGGCTCATCCCCGACTGTATGTTCCAAGCCAGTTCTCGGGGGATCACTTCCTGATAAATGCAATTCGCTATTTGAATTCGACCGTTCACCTGTTGCCGGATCAGCCCCAAATCTTGCGTATAAGCGACATCATCGGGACGAAACTCGACGGCTAGATCATTACCCGCCAACAGCGGCTCAATGACTCGCCGCACCCGCTCTTCTTGCAGCTTGTCGGCCAGTTGATCGAGATGGGTGTCCCGGCGCAAGATCAGATTTTCCTTGGCTGTATCGACCAAGTCCGCCGTAATCGGCTGTTGTCGATCCCGCCCCGCCTTCATGCGAAAACAAGTTTCGTAACCCAAGGCATTCACCAGCCAGGGTTGTCCGCCGCTCAATGCCCAAAGCCGCTCCAGTGCCTCCGAGGTGAAGATTTGTCCGGTCTCCTCGGTATGAACGCGATACAACGTCTCCATTTCCGTGCGGTTGAAATTGCCCAATCGCAACGACTCGGCCTTGATGTTAAAAGCGCTGCCGCCGGTGATGATGGCTTTTTCCCGACTGGAGTGAATGCGGTAATCCCGCACGTCGCGCACACCGCAGAGCACGATGCTCTGCGGGAAATGACCCGGCCGCTGTGGATAGCCGGACCGCAATTGCCGCAACACCGAAATGAGCGTATCACCCACCAGCGCATCGATTTCGTCGATCAGCACCACCAGCGGACGACGATCCCGCGCCGCCCACTGCTTCAACAACTCGCTCAACGCCGTAAAGGGACCACTGTCGGCCAAAACGCGGGTACGAATCGAGTTGAGATAATCGTCGTTCAGAACGATGCGCGCCCACGAACCCAATTCGCTGAGAATCGCCTGCATCGCGCCCGCCACATCTTCCCGCGCCGCCTGAGCGATTTCCACGTTGACATAGATACAGCGGTATTGGCCGGAGGCGTTGAGATACTCCATCAACGCCAGCAGGCAGGAGGTTTTTCCCGTCTGGCGAGGCGCGTGCAACACGAAATATTTCTGCTGCTCGATCAGTTGCAGCACTTCACCCAGATCGAAACGGGTCAGTGGCGGCAGACAATAGTGCAAGTCGGGTTTGATCGGCCCGGCGGTGTTGAAAAAGCGTATGACGGCTGCTCCCAAGTAACAGCGATGCCCGATTACGGCCGATTGCCGGTCTGGCCGCCTCCCGCCAGCGCCGCCGCCTTGGCGGGATCGATCCACCAAGCATCCAATTGCACACCCTGCAACGGTGTCACCGCCGGATAACCGAACTTGTCCCAAAAGGCGATGCGGGCGTAGGGAAGATGCCAGTGCGGAATGACCAGAAAATTCCATTGCAACGCCCGATCCAGCGCCCGTACTCGCGTCACCAGACTGGTGCGATCCGGGGCGGCGATCACCTGATCCACCAACGCATCCACCGCCGGACTCTTCAGGCCGGCAATGTTGCGACTACCCGGCTGATCGGCGGCGGCGCTGCTCCAGAACTCGCGCTGCTCGTTGCCGGGCGATAGCGACTGGCCCCAAACGTTGACCACCATGTCGAAATCGAAATCGCGCACCCGGTTTTCGTATTGCGCCGAATCCACCGTGCGCACGCTCATCTCGATACCCAAGCGTTCCAGATTGCGGGCGAACGGCAGCCCGATCCGCTCCCAGGTCGGATCATCGATCAGCAGCTCGAAGCGAAACGGCTCGCCGGTTTTGGCGTTGACCAGCTTGTGATCACGGAAGGTCCAGCCGGCTTCTTGCAGCAGTTCCAGCGCTCGGCGCAGGTTGGCGCGTAACTGGGTGTCATCGTTCGATACCGGTGGCTGATACTCAGTGGTGAACACTCGTGGCGGCAACTCCTTGCGCAACGGTTCCAGCACCGCCAATTCCTCCAGCGACGGCAAGCCCCACGCCGCCAGCTCGGAGTTGTCAAAATAGCTGCGGGTTCGCTTGTACTGGTCGTGGAACAGGTTCCGATTGCTCCATTCGAAATCGAAGGCGTAGGCCAACGCTTCGCGGACCTTGGGATTCTGGAACAAGGGCCGCCGCAGATTGTAGACAAAGCCCTGCATTCCCGACGGCATTTGGTTAGGAAAGGTTTCCTTCTTCACCAAGCCTTTGGCCAGCGCCGGAAACTCGTAGCCGGTTGCCCACTGCTTGGCGACGTTCTCCACCCGCAAATCGTAGGAGCCGGCCTTGAACGCCTCCAGCGCCACCGTGACATCGCGGTAGTAGTCGTAGCGCAGCCGGTCGATGTTGTATCGCCCCCGATTGACCGGCAAGTCCTTGCCCCAATAATTCTCGTCGCGCTGGTAGACGATAAAACGCCCCGGCTCGAAACGCTCGATTCGATAAGGACCGCTGCCGACCGGCACCTCCAACGTCGTCGCGGCAAAATCCCGATCCTGCCAGTATTTTTTCGACAATACCGGCATTTGGCCCACGATCAGCGGCAATTCGCTATTCTCGCCGGGAGCAAAGGTAAATTTCACCTGCCGTTCGCCCAGCTTCTCGACCTTGGCGACGTTGGCGTAATAGAACCGATAGAGCGGCGTGCCTTTGGTCTTCAGGATTTCGAAGGAAAACAACACGTCGTCCGCCGTGATCGACGTGCCGTCGTGGAACTTCGCCCGCGGTCGCAGATTGAATGTCACCGAACTCCGATCTTCCGGCATCTCCACGCTCTCGGCGATCAGGCCATACTCGCTGAACGGCTCATCGGCGCTGCCGATCAACAGCGTCTCAAACAACTGGCCGATGCCGGCGGCGGCTTGCCCCTTGATATTGAAGGGATTGAAGGTATCGAAGCTGCCGATGGCGGCAAAGCGCGCCTCGCCGCCCTTCGGGGCATTGGGGTTGACGTAATCGAAATGTTCGAAGTTCGGCCCATACTTCGGTTGGCCGTGCAGGGCGATGCCGTGCAGCGGCGCGCCGACGGCAACGGTCGCGAGCAGGGCGCAGACCCAGCCGAACCAGCCAGCCGCCAGCCTGTGGCGGCAACGGTATTTTGCGCGCGTCATCCAATATCCTTTACAGTTCGCGAATTCAGTGACCCGTCTAAACGATACTTAAAACACATAGGAGTTCATTATGGGCTTTCTCGCCGGCAAACGCGCCCTGATCCTGGGAGTCGCCAGCAACCGTTCCATTGCCTGGGGCATCGCTCAAGCCATGCGCCGGGAAGGTGCCGAACTCGCCTTTACCTACCAGAACGACAAGCTGAAACCTCGCGCCGAGAAGATGGCCGCGGAATTGGGCAGTTCCATCACGCTACCCTGCGACGTGGAAAGCGATGCCGAAATCGCGGCGGTATTCGAGACGCTCCAACAACACTGGGATGGGCTGGACATCGTCGTTCATTCGCTCGCCTACGCGCCGCGCGAGGCGCTGGAAGGCGATTTTCTGGAGGGGATCAGCCGCGAAAACTTCCGTATCGCCCACGACATCAGCTCTTACAGCTTGGCGGCGCTGGCCAAGGCCGCCCGGCCGTTGATGCAGGGACGAAATGGCGCGTTGATCGCCATGACTTATCTGGGCGGAGCGCGGGCGGTGCCCAACTACAACGTCATGGGCTTGGCCAAGGCCAGTCTGGACGCCAACGTCCGCTATCTGGCGCAGACGCTGGGACCGGAAGGGATTCGGGTCAATGCCATTTCCGCCGGGCCGATCCGCACCCTGGCGGCGTCCGGCATCAAGAACTTCCGTAAGATGCTGGATACCTTCGAGCACGTTGCGCCCTTGCGCAAATGCGTCACCATCGAGGAAGTCGGCAATGTGGCGGCATTCCTCTGTTCCGACCTGGCCTCCGGCATCACCGGCGAGATCGTGTACGTGGACGGCGGCTTCAACACCGTCGCGCTGGGAGCTCTCGAATAAGCACGCCGCCGGCCGTGCCGACCCAAACGCGCGGCCGGCACGCCGCTCGCGCCCGGCGCGCTCACAACCGGTCGGAATAAACCACAACCTTGGTCTTGGCCCGCAGGCTATCCAGCAATTGCGCGAACTGCCCTGATCCGGCTTGCTGACCCAATTGTTGCCCCAGCGCCTTGCGCTCGTCTTCCGTCAGCGCATCCATCTGGCCGGGCACCACCCGCGCGACTTCGAACACGGCCTGATCGCCACTGGTCAGCACCGTCGAACCCAGCGCCACCTGACCGGCTTGCGGTTGCGGCAAGCGGAACGCGGCGGCCAGTACGGTGCTGTCCACCGAGGCGGCATCGCGACCCACCAGTCCGGCATTTTTGTACTCTCCACCAAATTCCGCCGCTAGCGTTTGCAAGTGCTCGCCCTTGGCGGCGCGCGCCTTCAGCGCCTCGACACTCTTGGCCAGGGCCTCGCGGGCTTGCTGCTGACGCAGCAGTTTGGCGATGTCCTCGCGCGATTCCTCCAGCGAACGTGGGGTGGCGTCCTTGTGCTCTTTCACCCGAACCACCACCACATGCCCCGGCTCCAGCTCAATCGGTTCGCTGTTCAGGCCGCGTGTGAGCACATCCTCGCCAAACGCACTGTCAATCACCTTGGAGTTGGCGACGATCCCCTTCCCGCCTTGGCGACTGAACCAATCACTCTCTTGCACCGGCATACCCAACGCCTTGGCCGTCGGCTCCAAACTATCGGGATGTTCGTAGCTCAGATTGGCCAGCGTCTGACTGATTTCGTAAAAACGGTTCTCGGCCTGTTGATGGCGCAGCTCCTTGGCCACATCCTCGCGCACTTCCTCGAACGGCTTGACCTGTGCTGGGGTGATACTGTCCAGGCGGATGATGTGGAACCCTGACGGCATTTGCACCGGATCGCTGATTTCACCAGGCTTCTTCATGGCGTACAAGGCATTTTCGAACGCGGGGCTGGCAAACATACCCTGGGTGATGACACCCAAGTTGCCCCCTTCCAATGCACCGGATTGATCGGCTTGCGCGTCCTGCAAAACCTGCTCAAAACTCTTGGCGCCGGAATGAATGCTGTCGGCAATCCGCCGTGCCTTGGTACGGGCCTGTTCCACTGCGGACTCGCTGGCGTTCGGCGGCAGTTTGACCAGAACGTACGAAGCCGCGCGCTCCTCGAGTCGACCATACTTGGCGATCTGCTCCTGGTAGCTCGTCCGCAACTCCTTCTCGCCAATCTCGATACCCTCAGCGATTTGCGCCAGTTTCAGTTCGATGAATTGCAATTGTACTTGTTCAGGATTGACGAAACGGTCCTTGTTTTTCTCGAAATAACCCTGGATGGCCGCATCGTCCACATTCGCTCCGGCCAGGTATTTTTCCAGCGACAACACCGTGTATTGCAGGTCGCGCTGCTGTTTGAGTAAGGCGATCACTTGTGTCAATTCGGCCGGAGTGACCAAGGCTGACGCCACGATGCCGTCACGCAGTTGGGCGGTCGCTAGCGATTGCCGCAGTCCTTCCTCGAACACCGCCGGGGTATACCCCTGATTGCGCAACAACCGCTCGTACAGATCCTTGTTGAACCCACCGCTTTGCTCGAATACCGGCAACGCGACCAATGCATCGTGCAACTGCGGGTCGCCGATACGAAGCCCCTGGTCGTGGGCCATCTGGTTCAATACCCGCTCGTCGATCAACTGCCGCAACGCCTGCTGTTTGATGCGCGATCCCTCCAGCAGAGCCGGATCGGCGTTACCGCCCAACATGGCCTGCATCCGCTGGCGTTGCTGCTGGTAGGCCCGCTGGAATTCCTGTAGAGAGATCTTGCTACCACCCACCACGGCGGCATCCGCAGGCCCACCAGCTTCAAAATATTGATTGACACCCCATAAGGCGAACGGAACAGTCAGCAATCCGATGATGATGTAGGCGAACCAGCCTTGGGCATGGTCGCGGATCTTCTGTAGCAGCATGGCGGTTACCCGGTTTCAGGTCGGATCGCTCGGAACGCAGCGGAGCCGCGCGCGCGGCGAGCGCCCATGAAAAAAGGGTGTCTGAACGACACCCCTGGACATTT
>ERZ795053.518-NODE-518-length-49748-cov-11.133963_pt1 | contig 49748 bp, 43 predicted proteins | sample MGYA00375137_ERZ795053 | MGnify/ENA primary metagenome ERZ795053 (study PRJEB30182, sample SAMN05720284) | activated sludge metagenome | isolation source: Anaerobic digester | place: Hong Kong | collected 2014-12-17 ...
CGCTGCGCCTGCGCCGCCGCGTGTTTATCATCGACGAGGTGCACATGCTCTCCGGTGCGGCGTTCAACGCGCTGCTCAAAACCCTGGAAGAGCCGCCCGAGCACATCATCTTCATCCTCGCCACTACCGAGCCGCAGAAACTGCCCGCAACGATCATTTCGCGCTGTCAGCGGTTCGATTTTCACCGGCTCAGCGTGCCGGACATCAAGCAAACGCTTACCGACGTGCTTGCGCGCGCAGGCGCTTCCATCGAGGACGAAGGAAAGCTGCTCATCGCGCGCGCCGCGCAGGGCGGCATGCGGGACGCGCTCTCGCTCGCCGATCAATGTCTTGCCTTCTGCGGCAATCAGGTCACAACACAGGATGTATATAACGTGCTCGGCAGCATGGAGGACGCGTTCCTCTTCGACATGGCGGATGCGCTTTTACGCTCCGACACGCCGGGCGCGCTGCGCATGCTCGACGGCATCGTCCATTCAGGACGCGACCTTTCCGTTTTCTGCGCCGACCTCGCGTCCCACTTCCGTTCGCTGCTCCTGGCGAAAACCTGCGGACGCTGCGAGGAACTGCTCGACTGCACGCCGGACGTGATGACCCGCTGCATCGAGCAGGCAAAACCCGTTTCCGAAGCGCGGCTGATGCTTGCGCTCGACCGGTTGCTCGCCGCACAGAACGACATGCGGTATCTGCCCTCGCCGCGCACCATGCTTGAAAGCGCAATGGTGCATATTTGCCGCCCGGAGGATTCGCTTTCTCTCGCGGCGCTGGAAGCGCGCGTCGACCGCATCGAAACAAAGCTGGAAACCGGCGTTCCCGCGGCAAAATCCGCCACGGTTCCGGTGTCCACCGCGCCGCAAAGCGCGCCCGCAACCCCCGCGCCCGCAGTCCCCGCGGCAAAAGAACCCGCGCCGAAAAAAGAGCGCACGACCGCAAAAAAAGCGGAGCCAAAGCCGAAGGATGCGGAGCCCGAACAGGCCGAAACGCCTTCCGAAGCGCCCAAACCGGCTGCTTCTTCCGCTCCGTGCGAACCGGCCGCCGTTCCGGCGCAGAATCCCTCCGGCGACGCGGCCGCACTCTGGCGTGAAACCATCGCGGCGATTCCGAATATGTTTGTGCAGGCCATCGCGCGCGAAGGCTTTGCGGTCCGGCTGGAAAACGACACTCTGACCGTGGGCTTCACCGAAGCCCAGGAGATCAAGTACAAGAGCATCTCCGCGCCGGTTAATTTTGAGCCCGTGCAGCGCGCGCTCCAGTCGATTCACCCGGAAATCAAGCTCGCGTTCACGCTGACCAAGGCCGCGCCTGCAAGCGACCAGGCGACCGCCATCGCAAAGGAGCTTTTCGGCGATAAGCTTTCAATCGAATAGCATCACTTTTTATTAAGAAGCTTTTAATGCAGCACCGTTTGTTAAAAAAGAACCGTTCCGGCGCTTTGCCGGGCACACCAAACCGAGATCAATTTTTTACTGGAGGTACCAAAGATATGGCAAAAGGCGGATTCCCCGGCGGCGGAAACATGCAGCAGTTGATGATGCGCGCACAGCGCATGCAGCAGGACGTTCAGCGGGCGCAGGCCGAGCTGGCCGAGCGCGAATTCACCGCGAGCGCGGGCGGCGGCATGGTAAGCGCGACCGTGACCGGCAACAAAGAAGTAAAATCCATTGTAATTTCAAAAGAATGCGTCGACCCGGACGACGTGGAGATGCTGCAGGACCTCGTGCTCTCCGCAGTTAACGAAGCACTCCGCACGGCGACCGAGACCGTTGAAGCGGAGATTGCAAAGATCACCGGCGGCCTGGGGCTGGGTCTGTAACTCTATGTACACCATCGACGCCATCGTGCGGCTGACCACGCAGCTTGCGCGCCTGCCCGGCGTAGGGCAAAAGACCGCACAGCGGCTTGCTTACCATATTTTGGATATGCCCGCTTCCCAGGCGCAGGAGCTCGCAGCCGCCATCACCACCGCACGCGAAAAGGTCGTGGACTGTCCCATCTGCGGCACGTATACGGACGTAACGCCCTGCCCCATCTGCGCGGACGAATCGCGCGACGGCAGCGTTCTCTGCGTAGTCTGTGACGCGCGGGACGTGCTGGCCATGGAGCGCACGCGCGAATTCAACGGCAGATACCATGTGCTGCACGGCGTGCTCTCCCCCGTGGACGGCGTCGGCCCGAACGACATCCGCATCAACGAGCTGGTCGAGCGCGTCAAAGCGGGTGGCGTGAAGGAAGTCATCATCGCAACCAATCCGGACGTAGAGGGCGAAGCCACCGCCTCCTATATCGCCCGGCTGCTTAAACCCATGGGCGTGACCTGTTCGCGCATTGCGCACGGCATCCCCATCGGCGGCAATCTCGAATACACGGACGAAGTCACGCTGGCCAAAGCCATGGAGGGCCGGCGGCCGATTCTCTGACAAAAACGTTTCTAAGCCAAAATCGAAACGGCGGCATTCTGCCGCCGTTTCGTCTGCCGATAAGGACACGCTGGAGACTCCGCCTCCAAACCGCCGCATAGAGTCGCAAAACCCTAAAAACGCATTTCTTTTGCAAGCATTCTAAAAAATGGAATTCCCAGGGGACACGTCCCTTGGGTGGGGGCGCTGGGGTAAAGCCCTGCAAAAAGAACTTTTCGATCAACCGGCGCCGCCTTTTATTGCAGGCAGACCCGATACGCCGTCGGCAGCGCATGCGTTTCGTCCAGCAAAACCCAGCCTTCTGGCAGCTGCGCTTCGGCGATTTCCGCGGCGCAGACGCGCATATGCCACTCGATATGCGTGAAGATGTGCTTCCGGGTGTAAAAACGCAGTTCGCCGGCCGGATGCAGCCCGCGCGCGCCGAGCCAGTCCGCCGCCTCCGAATCGCGCAGCGTGCCGGCCGTGTCCGGCAGCTGCCAAAGTCCCGCGAGCAGGCCGGTTTCCGGGCGGCGGTACCCGACCGGGCGGCCGTTTTCCGCGAGCACGAACACCGTCTTTTGCTCGATCTTTCGCGCAGGCTTTTTACCGACCTTTGGCAATTCTGCCGTTTTGCCCAGTGCAAACGCCCTGCAATACGGGCGCACGGGGCATTCGCCGCACTTCGGCGCGCCGCCGGGCAGGCAGACGAGCGCGCCGAGCTCCATCAGCGCCGCGTTGAACTCGCCGGGACCGCTTTCCGGTACAAGCGGCGCGATTGCGGCGCGCACTTCCTTTTTATATGCCGGGTCACGCACGTCCCGCTCGGACGCGGTGAGCCGCGCGTATACGCGCAGCACGTTGCCGTCGATTGCAGGCACGGCCTCGCCGAACGCGATAGACGCCACGGCGCCCGCCGTATATGCGCCGATGCCCGGCAGCTTGAGCAGTTCTTCATATGTGCGCGGCATCCCGTCTTCGTGCGCCGCAACGATTTCACACGCGGCGCGCTTGAGGTTGTTTGCGCGGCTGTAATACCCCAATCCTTCCCAGAGCTTATGCAGTTTCTCGCCGGAAACGCGCGAAAGCGCCGTGACATCCGGCAGTTCGCGCATAAAACGTTCGTAATATGGCAGCACGGCGGCCACGCGCGTTTGCTGCAGCATGATTTCGCTGACCCATATGGCGTATGCGTCGTTCGTTCTGCGCCAGGGTAAGTCGCGGGCGTTCTTTTTATACCAGGCAATCAGCGGTTCAATCCATTCCATGTGACCAGTATAGCACACGCAATTTCCCGCGTAAAAAACGAAAATCCCCAATTTTGCGGAAACTGTGCTATACTGTGTAGCTGAAGGAAAACCGCGAAAGGACACCCCGCAAATGAACTTTACCGAAATTGAAAAACAAGCGGCCCAGGCCGTTTCCATTTTACTCGCGTCCGCAGAGCCGCGCCCGGGCGAAATCTTCGTGATCGGCTGCTCGACCAGCGAAATTCTGGGCAAACGCATCGGCTCCGCTTCCAGCGAGGACGCGGCGAAAGCCGTCCTGGCCGGCGCGCTCCCACAGATTGAAGCGGCAAATCTTTTTCTCGCGGTGCAGGGCTGCGAACACATCAACCGCGCCATCTGTACAAGCCGCGCCTGCATGGAGCGTTACCGCCTGCAGGAAGTATGGGTCAAACCCTGGCTGCACGCCGGCGGCGCGTTTGAAACCGAAGTATACGAACATCTGCCCGACCGCGTGATGGTTGAAAACGTAAATGCGCAGGCGGCGCTCGGCATGGACATCGGCGGTACGCTGATCGGCATGCATCTGCGCCCGGTCGTCGTGCCGGTGCATACCGACCTGCGCAGAATCGGCGAAGCAACGCTGGTCCTGGCCAAGACGCGCCCGAAATACGTCGGCGGTCCGCGCGCGCAGTATGAAAGCGCGGAACCTGCACACCGCTAGCCTCCCGCTCGTCGTCCCGGCGGCGTTCAACGCCGAAAAACGCCCGCCGTTCGGGGAATAATCGTAAATTGTTTATAAAAAAACTATTTGCAATTACTGTGTGACGTGCTCTATAATGAGTTTGGTGTCCGTGAATCGGGTCTGTGGTTGAAAGTCGAAGCCAGTCGCAGGCAAAACGATCCACGTAAGCAGATCAAACGATCTGTGAGCATGGTGCGGTCTAGGAGTAAGTCCAACCGGCGCGTGAAGCGCCGAGAGGAGCAGTAGTGAGAGGCGTTATGCCGGGTAGCGACCCTTCCAGTTGGCGGGTGTGGGGGCAAAAACCAGGTCAGCCGACGCACGGGTATCAAAAAATCATGAACCGAAAAGGGGAAAAAATCCAAATGTTCGAAGACAAGACACTGGTGTGCAAGGATTGCGGTAAAGAGTTTATCTTCACAGCCGGCGAGCAGGAATTCTATGCGGAGAAGGGCTTCCAGAACGAACCCGTCCGCTGCAAGGATTGCCGCGCAAACCGTAAGGCGACCCGTAATTCCGATCGCGAAATGTATGACGCGATCTGTGCAGACTGCGGTGCGCCCACCAAAATCCCGTTCCAACCGAGAAACGATCGCCCCGTTTACTGCAGCGCTTGTTTCCAGAATCACAAGAACAACCGCTAACTCGTTCCCCTTTATTCCGGCAAAATCGGATATAATCGGAATACAAGTTAAACCGACTCAAAAGGCGTTTCGCAAAAAGCGAAGCGCCTTTTCCGATTTTGACGCGCGGCGCTTGTCAGCATCCGGCCGGGGGTGGTATGCTAGCTTTAACGGCAATACAAACCAGAAGAAACGGAGAATTTGCATCAAGATGGAAACGGTAAAAGAACGCTTTCTCAGATATGTAAAAATCGACACGCAGTCCAGGCAGGATATGGACACCATCCCAAGCACAAAAAAACAGTTCGATCTGGCAAAACTGCTCTTCGGCGAACTGACCGCGCTCGGCGCGCAGGATGTTGCGCTCGACGAACACGGTTACGTAACCGCGACGATTCCGGCCAACACAGAAAAGAACGCGCCTGTCGTGGGCCTGCTGGCGCACATGGACACGTCCGACGCGGTCAGCGGCGCAAACGTCAAGCCGGTTCTAACGCCAAATTACGACGGCGGCGACATCGCCATGAGCGAGGGGTATGTGCTTTCGCCCAAGACTTCGGCCGAACTGCTCGATCACATCGGCGAGGAGATTATCTGTTCCGACGGCACGACGCTGCTCGGCGCGGACGACAAAGCCGGCGTGGCCGAAATCATGACGCTCTGCGAGCGTCTGCTCTCCCCCGGCGCACCCGAACACGGAGCGCTCCGCATCGGCTTTACGCCGGACGAGGAGGTCGGCCGCGGCGTGGACCTTTTCGACGTGGCGCGCTTCAATGCGGACCTTGCCTATACCGTGGACGGCGGTGCGCTCGGCGAGATCAACTATGAATGTTTCAACGCTGCAAGCGCAAAAATTCATATCCAGGGCGTGAGCACGCACACCGGCAGCGCCAGGGGCCGCATGGTAAACGCCTCGCTTGTCTGCATGGAACTGCACGACCTACTGCCACGTTTTGAAAACCCCGCCTGCACTTCCGATTACGAAGGGTTTTTCCATCTGGAGCGCATCAGCGGCTGTCCCGATCACGCGGATTTATATTACCTCATCCGCGATCATGACGCGGAAAAGTTCGAACACAAAAAAGAATTGATGCGGCAGGCCTGCAGCTTCCTGAACCGGAAATACGGCGACGGGACCGTCTCGCTCGATCTGCGCGACACATATTTCAACATGAAACAAAAAATTGACCGCTCCATCGTGGAGGCAGCCGAGCGCGCCATGGAAAGCGTCGGTATGCAGCCACGTTTGGAACCCATCCGGGGCGGCACGGACGGAGCGCGGCTCTCCTATATGGGTTTGCCCTGCCCCAACCTCTGCACGGGCGGCTATAATTTTCACGGCAGATACGAGTTCATCAGCGCAGAATCCATGGAGAAGGTCGTAGACATGCTCTCCGCGCTGGCCGCGTCGTTCTGCGCTTGAAAAAACAAAACCGGCCGATGCGGGAGATTTTATGAAAGTTTGCAATTACTGTAATACACAATACGACGACACGCGGACAGCATGCCCCAGCTGCGGTTCAAATGCATTTGACTATATCTGCAATAACTGTCATACCCGTTTCGACACCGGGTTTTGCCCAACCTGCGGCACCCCCGCGGGAGCGCAGCCGCGCGTCTGCACCAACTGCGGAACAAAATCGTTCAGCGCATACTGTCCAAGCTGCGGGCAGGCCCTGCTCCCGCAGAAAGAACCGCCGCAAATCGTCGTCGTCCGGCAGGAAACGCAGGCCGAGCGCAACCGCACGATCGGCATGGTCGTGCTGACGGTGTTTATGCCGTTTGTCGGCGCGTGGATCCTGCTCTTCGGCCGGCGGTACTCCAAAAGTCTGAAACTCTTCGCGCTGATTTACCCCTCCGTCATGGCCGCGGCATTGTTTGTGCAGGGCGCATGGGAAACGGGGCTGATTCTGCTTGCCCCCGTCGCCGGATACGGCGTGAAACTGCTGGTTGAAAAAAACGGCTCGTTCCGGCAATAATAACGTTTCCGTGCGTTTGAATTCCAAACACAAAATACGCCTCCCAACTGGGAGGCGTATTTCTTATGATAAGTCAGTTTTACGCAAACGCGCGGTAAATCGCACGCACCGCGGCTGGCAGGTCGTCGTTTTCGATGCCGACGATGATGTTCATTTCCGAAGAACCCTGGTCGATCATGCGCACGTTCACGCCCGCCTCGTAGAGCGCGCCGAAAAGCCGCGCGGCCACGCCGAGGGAGCGGATCATGCCCTTGCCGACGGTCGCCACCAGCGCCATGTTGGAGTGCAGTTCGATGGACTGCGGCTCGCAGTCGCGCTGAATTTCACGCAGGACGGCCTCAAGGTGTTCCTTGAGTTTCGCATCCGAAATGACGAGGCTCATGGTGTCGATGCCGCTTGGAATATGCTCGAAGGAAATATTGTAGCGGTCCAGCACGCGCAGCAGACGATAGCCGAAGCCCACCTCGTTGTGCATGTTGTCCTTATACACGGTGATGACCGTAAATCCCGTGCGGCCGGCAACGCCCGTGAGAACGCCCTCGCGTTTGTAATACTTGAGATACCCGTCCGGAATAATCATGGTGCCTTCGTCGTCCGGACGATTGGTATTGCGCACGTTGATGGGAATCTGCGCGCGGCGCACTGGAAAAATCGCGTCCTCATGCAGCACGGTCGCACCCATATAGCTCAGTTCGCGCAGTTCGCTGTAGGTCACGATCGAAATCACTTTGGGGTTATCCACAATCCGCGGATCAGCCATCAGAAAGCCGGAAACGTCCGTCCAGTTTTCGTATACGTCCGCCTGCACGGCGCGCGCAACGATGGAACCGGTGATGTCGCTGCCGCCGCGCGAAAAGGTCTTGATGCTGCCGTCCCGCTTGCGCCCGTAGAAGCCGGGTACGACGACGCGCTCGGTGCTGGCGAGCATCTGCGTCCATTTCTGGGTGGTCTCGTCGTCGTAGGTGCCGTCCGAATGGAAACTGACGAGTTCCGCCGCATCGAGGAACCCAAAACCGAGGTAGTCCGCAAGCAGCATTCCGCTTAAATATTCGCCGCGGCTCGCGATATAATCTTCGCTCGCGCCGGCAATGATATTTTTCTTGATCGCGGAAAGTTCCGCCGCAATGCCCGTTTTCAGTCCGAGTTCGGTTTCGATGCCGACATAACGCTCAACGATCTGATCGAACGTTTCGTCAAACGAAAGCCCGCCGGCGTGCTGCGCATAGCAAAGATAGAGCAGGTCCGTAATCTTCTCGTCGCCGGGAAAGCGTTTCCCCGGCGCGGAAGGGACGACGTATTTACGCGCCTTATCGGCCTGGACGATGTCCTTGACTTTTTTGAAGTTTTCGGCGCTGCAGAGACTTGTTCCGCCGAATTTCACTACCTTAACGGCCACCTGGCAATTCCTCCGTTCCATTCAAAGCGCAGTACCCTGCGCAAAAATCCCCTGTTTATTCCTTTTCGATCCTGCGGCACTCCATGTAATAGCGCTTTTCATTCGCTTCGCCCATGGAGAAGGTCTTTCTGGGCAGCGCGCCGTCGTAAATCACGGTCGGGAAAAACTCGCTCTTTCTCATGGCGGGCAGCAAGAACCCGATTGCGCCGCCTTTTTTGGAAAGTTCCTTCACCACGTCCGCGCCATGGATATAGTCCACCTCGGTGCCTGCAATCTCCTTGAGCAGTTCGTCGATGGCCGCCTGCAGCGTGCCGACCGCAAGCTGTGTCTTGGGGCAGGTCACGACGAACGCACCCTCGACCTCGCCGGTGATAAACGGAATAATGTGCTCGTCGCCGCCCTGCGCGCAGGGCATGCGCCCGAGTTCTACGCGTGCGCAGCCGTTCTGCGCCTTGAGATGACGCAGCAGGGTTTCGATCGCGCGGTTCCCGCTTGCGCCGAACACGACGCGGTGAATCGGCTCAAACACGATGCCTTCGTCGTGCACGTTTTCAACCTCCACCAGTGCATACCGCGCAGGATGGTCCGCCCATTCGCTTTCCGGAATGCCCGCTTTAATCTTTTCCCAGCAGGCTTTCGCGGTCGCAAAGCTGTGGTTGCCGTCGCCCATTGCAAAGAGCAGCGGCGCATGCTCGCCGTATTTTTCACGGAACCGCGCAGCGTCCTTGAGACGGCCCAGCGCGTTGAGCACACCGAAAATATCGTCTTCACCCGAAACGAGATGGCCGGTAATATGGCCGCCTTCCTGCATCAGGTCCGTATCGTAAAGCTTTTTAAGTTCGCTCTTTTTGAGTGCGAGCGGTTCGATAACCGTACGGTCCGGGTCGTCGATGAGCACGAGGATATGCGGCAGCTCAATCGGCGCGCCCTCGCGGATGCGCATCCGCGGCGGGATGCGGGAAACGATCGTGCCTTCGCTCGCGCGGATCAGCGTTTCGGAGCCCTTCGCGTAATCGTACGCTTCCAGGTCCAGCGCCATCATCAGCCCCGTGCGGGTGCTGCCGCCGACGGTACGCGTCACAAGCACGAATCCCTGCGGCATTTCTTCCAGCACGCCTTTGTCGAGATATTCATGCATATGCGTTTTGATGCCGGCGATGCGTTCTTCCTCGCCGGGCTTTTCCAGATACGCTTCCGGCAGGATGAGTTCCAGCGTGGAAGGCGCCTTACCGGCGATGCGCTTTGCTTCCTCCCAATATTCCGGCTGAGAAGTGAACTGATCGCACGCAACGACCGCCCACTTATAGTAATTCGTTCCTTTTTTCGGCAGCAGGACGCGCGGCACTTCCACCGCAACATCGTTTTGATACCGTTCTTCCATCTTCCCTTTTTCCTCCATTCGCAGTGAATTCCCAGCGCCGCCGTCCGGCTGAAGCCACCGAACCGGCGCGCACCCCGCAAGAAACAAAAGTCGCATTGCGGGTATTATATCTTAATTATTTTTAGTTTTCAATAATATCTGTGCACAAACCGCCGTTTTTGCAGGTTTATGGGCGGCATTTTACGCGGGGGACGCTGTCATTCGCCGAGCGTCGCGACCATGACCGCCTTGATCGTGTGCATGCGGTTTTCCGCTTCGTCGAACACGACGCTGTGACGCGAGCGGAACACTTCGTCGCTGACTTCCATTTCCCGCAGCCCGAATTTTTCGAAGATCTCTTTACCAACGGACGTATTACGGTCGTGGAACGACGGCAGGCAATGCAGAAACAGCGCGTCCGGGTTGCCGGTCTTTTGCATCAGTTCCATGTCCACGCGGTACGGCTCGAGCAGCGCGATACGCTCGGCAAAGTGCGCTTCCTCGCCCATGGACACCCAAACGTCCGTATAGACGGCGTCCGCGCCCGCCGCGGCGTCGGTCGATTCCGAAAAAGAAATCGTCCCGCCGGTCGCTTCGGCCAGCTTCTGCATTTCGGCGGCGAGGGATTCGTCCGGCCAGAGCGCTTTTGGCGCGATTGCGGTGAACCGCAGCCCCATCTTGGCCGAGCCGATCATGAGCGAATTACCCATGTTGTTGCGCGCGTCGCCCACGTACACGAGTTTCGTGCCGCTGAGCGGCCTGCCCGTGTGCTCCTCGATGGTCATCAGGTCGGCGAGCACCTGCGTCGGATGATAGCGGTCGGTCAGCCCGTTCCAGACCGGCACACCGGAAAACCGTGCGAGGTCTTCGACCAGCGTCTGCGAAAATCCACGGTATTCGATACCGTCGTAAAACCGGCCGAGCACCTTTGCGGTGTCTTCGATCGATTCCTTTTTGCCCATCTGGCTGTTGCTCAAGAATGTCGCGTGCGCGCCTTCGTCCAGCGCGGCCACCTCGAACGCGCAGCGCGTGCGCGTGCTGGTTTTGTCGAAGAGCAGCACGACGTTGCGGTTTTTCAGCCGCATGGGGAAATTCCGCTCCTGTTTTTCGCGCTTCAGCTGAAGGCTCAGATCGAGCAGATACCGGATTTCCTCCGGCGAATAGTCCAGCAACGTCAAAAAACTTCTTCCGTGCAGGTTCATTTGCATCCTCCCTCAGAAATTAATCGCTGAAACCCAGCTTGATTTTTCGGTAAAATTCGCACTATTCCCGCCAAAGCGGCATGCTCATGCAGCGCGGCCCGCCGCGTCCGCGGGAGAGCTCCGCGCTCGGTATCTCGTGCACGCGTACGCCATGATCGCGCAGAATGCCGTTGGTAACATAGTTGCGCGAAAAGGCGATCACCTCGCCCGGGGCGACCGCAAGCGTATTCGTCCCGTCGTTCCATTGCTCGCGCGCGGCGTCGATCGCGCTGCCGCCGCCGCATTCAATCATATCGACCCGATCCTGCTGCAGCGCCTCGCGGAACACGTCGGCGAGCTTATGCCGCTCCGGTTCGACGGAGATTTTTCCGTTTTTCTTAACGAGTGAAAACACCTTCAGCCGCGGCAGAATCGAAGGGTGGATCGTAAATTTGTTCCGGTCGACCATCGTCATGACGGTGTCGAGATGCATATAGGAGCGAACTTTCGGAATGTCGATGGCCAGCACGCGCTCAATCCCCGTCTCTCCATCGATCAGCCGGTCGGCGAGTTCCTCCACGGCGTTCGGGTTGGTGCGCTGCGAAATGCCGGCGGCGATCACTTTGTCCGAGAGCACCAGCACGTCCCCGCCCTCGATGGGGAACGGATCGCTTCTTTGGTGCCACACGGGCGTGTTCCGGTAGACGGGATGAAACGCGAACAGATAGCTGCCGAACAGCGTTTCGCGCGCGCGCACGCGGTTGGCCATGCTCGAGATGCAAACGCCGCCGCCTACCATAAAAAACGGATCGCGTGTGAAATACAGATTCGGCATCGGGTCCACATAAAACGGGTACGCGTCGTCGATATAGTCCACAAGATGCCTGCGCTCGCGTTTGCCGAGCTCGTTTTTGCGCACGCCGCGCACCATGGCCGCGAGCATCTGCGGCACGGGCATCTCCAGAAGATAGGCCCGCACGGCGTCCTCCGCCCCGCGTGCGGAAATGCCCGCTTCCGCAACGAAATCGTCGACGATGCGCGCCTTTACGCCCGTTTCATGAACGGCCTCGGCCGTCAAGTCGAGCAGGTAATCGACCTGTACGCCGCATTCGCGCAGGGTTTCGGCAAAGCGGTCGTGTTCCTCGCGCGCATGCACGAGATACGGGATATCCTCAAACAGCTGCCGGGAAAGATACTCCGGCATCAGATTTTCGAGTTCCTGCCCGGGCCGGTGCAGCAGCACACGCTTTAAACGCCCGACCTCGCTTTTTACTTGAATGGGAGAATCCATATCCGTCTCCAATCGTTCGTGTCCGCCCGCACATCCTCCATAAAGGAAACGGACCGCACCGTTTTTTTGAAAGAGCCTTGAACCAAAAAGAAATTTATCCTTTGCCCCATCGTCTGAAAACGCGGAGCAGAACCATAAATTCCGCTGCTTCTATTGTATCAAGCGCCGCGCCGAATAAAAGAATTTTCCAAAAATATATCATTTTTGCTTGACAAGCCGCCGGAATGATGCTAGATTATCCCCAATATCATATATTCTATATGAAAGGGGTCGCAAAATGCCGCAGGTTTTTGCAATGCAAAACCAGACGAACGCTAAGCCGTATCCGACTACGGCCGCTTTTACCTGCGCAAGCGCCGCCACCATCCTGATTATTAGCACGCTCAACGTTCTTACGTTGAGCGTTTTGTTATTGCCTGTCGCTGTAGCTCTGATTGGACTTACGCTTCGACTGGTACTTACGCACAGAGGCCCAAACGCGGAACAAACCTGAACACCTGTTTAAGGGATTCAAAGGCGGTTCCGTATTCGGAACCGCTTTTTATATCAATAAAGAATCCAGGCGCACCGATCAACAAGTTTCAATACGCAAGCGCGTTTTTGAAAAGAACAATAAAAGCAACCAGGAGGAAACGAACATGAAGAAATTGCTCTGCATCGTATTGGTCATGATGATGGCGTTTGCCACGCTGGCCGGCTGCACGGCGAAAACCGACACGGCCGCGGCTGGCGAAGCTGCGGACACCACCGAAACAGCGACCGAAGCGGCCTCTTCGGACGCCGAAACCATTAAGGTCGGCATCCTCGGTCCGCACACCGGCGACTATGCGGTATACGGCCTTGCCGTTAAAAACGGCGCGCAGCTCTATATCGACCAGGTCAACGCCGCCGGCGGCGTAAACGGCAAGCAGATTGAAACCATCGTTTACGACAACAAGGGCGACTCGACCGAAGCGATCACGGCGTTCACGCGCATGGTCGACGAAGGCATCACGGCGCTCATCGGCGACGTGCTCACCGGCAACACCATCGCGGTCGTCGGCGAAGCGTATCCGATCAACATGCCGATGATCACGGCATCCGCGACCGCGGCAGCCGTCACCTATGACGAGACGACCGGCACGACCTACAGCAACGTATTCCGCACGTGCTTCATCGACCCGTTCCAGGGCGAAAAGATGGCGGAATACGCCGCCGACAAGCTCGGCGCAACCACCGCGGCGATCCTGACCATGACCGGCAACGATTATTCCGTCGGCCTCGCGGACGCGTTCAAAACCAAGTGTGCAGACGTCGGCATCACAATCGTAGCCGAAGAGGGCTATGCCGAAGGCGACGTGGACTTCAACTCCCAGCTCACCAATATCCTCGCGGCCGCCCCGGACGTGGTATTCTGCCCGAACTACTACCAGGACGACGGCCTGATCGTAACCCAGGCGCGTGAACTCGGCCTGACCGCAACGTTCCTTGGCGGCGACGGCTGGGCGGGTGTTTCCGCTTATGCAAGCGCCGAAGATCTCGAAGGCAGCTGCTTCTGCTCCGCCTACGCGCCCGGTTCCACCGACGCGGTCAAGGCCTTTGAAGAAGCCTACACCGCCGCCTATGGCGCGGACACGCTGAACATGTTTGCGGCAACCGCATACGACGCGGCGATGGTGCTGGTTGCAGCCCTGGCCAAGGCCGAGGAGACCGGCGCGGCGCCCGCCAGCGACGAATACAAGCAGGCGATCATTGACGGCATCAAGAGCGAAGGCGCTACCGTACAGGGCATCACCAGCGAATCCGGCTATACGTTCGACGAGTTCAACAACCCGATTAAGAGCGCGGTCATCATGACGGTCACCGACGGCGCGGAGACCTACAAAGAAACCTATTAATCCGCGTTTGTAAGTACAATCGGCAAACATTACGTCCCGCGCCGCAGAGCAAAAAGCGGCGCGGGACGCACCCGTGTTATAACCCCGCGGCGGCACCGTCCGCCCACCGGAGGAAGGTAAGAGTATGTCCGTCTATTCCACAATTTTGCGGCAGATCGTCAACGGTCTGCAGGCCGGCTCGATCTATGCCCTGGTCGCGCTCGGCTACAGCATGGTGTACGGCATCATCACGCTGTTAAACTTTGCGCACGGCGATATCATTATGATCGGCGCATACATCGCCTGGATTTCCATGGCGAAGTTCGCGACAAACCCCGTGTTCGCCATCCTTGCCGCAATTCTCGGCTGCACGCTGCTCGGCGTGTTTATTGAAAAAGCCGCGTACAAGCCGTTGCGCGGCGCGCCGCGAATTTCCCTTTTGATCACGGCAATCGGCGTTTCCTTTTTGCTCGAGAATGTGGCGCAGATGGTGTTCGGAGCCAGCGCGCAGGTCATTCCGAGCTTTTTCAGTATCCCGGCGCTTTCGCTTGGCTCCATCGATATTTCCGGCAATGCGGTCGTAACGGTGATCACCTCCGCCGTGTCGATGATCCTGCTCACGTTTCTGGTGCAGAAAACCAAGATGGGCAAGGCCATGCGCGCGGTCAGCGAGGATACCGACGCCGCGCAGCTCATGGGTATCAACATCAACAGCACCATCACGTTCACGTTCGCCATCGGCAGCGCGCTGGCCGGCATCGGCTCCGTGCTCTACTGCTCGGCTTATCCGCAGGCGACCCCGACCATGGGTGCGATGCTGGGCTTAAAAGCCTTTGTCGCGGCGGTGCTCGGCGGCATCGGCTCCATCCCGGGCGCAATGATCGGCGGTTTTGCCATCGGCCTTGCCGAAGCGCTGGTTTCGGCGGTCGGCCTTTCCGTCTGGAAAGACGGCGTGGTGTTCGCCATCCTGATCATCGTGCTGCTCGTCAAGCCCACGGGCTTTTTGGGCAAACCGATGCAGGAGAAGGTTTGAGGTGGCAAAATGAGTCAGCAATATAAGAAAATCCCGATGCCGCTTCGCTACCTGATCAACGCGCTGTTGTTCGCCGCATTTTTATTCGGCGGCACCGCGCTGATCAAGGGCGGTGCGGTGAGTAATTATTATACGAAGGTTTTGATGCTCCTCGGCATCAATATCATCCTGACGGTCTCGCTGAATATTTCGACCGGCTACCTCGGCCAGCTGCCGCTCGGTCACGCAGGTTTCATGGCGGTCGGCGCGTATGCTTCCGCAATCTTCATGACGCGCGTGGGGCTGGACGCGTCCGTGGCGTTTCCAATCGGCCTGCTGCTCGGCGGGGTCGTCGCCGGCCTGTTCGGCATCATGATCGGCATCCCGGCGCTGCGCCTCAAGGGTGACTATCTGGCCATCATCACGCTGGGTTTCGGCGAGATTATCCGCGTTGTGCTGCTCAACATCGACAGCGTTCTCGGCTTCAAGCTGACATACGGCGCGGCGAGCCTGAAGAGTATCCCGAAAACTACAACGTTTTTCAATACGTTCCTCTGCGTCGGCATCGTGTGCTTTTTAATCCATACGATGATGAAATCCCGCCATGGCCGCGCGATTCTCTCCATCCGCGAAAACGAGATCGCCGCGGACGCCTGCGGCATCCATGTTACCTATTATAAAGTGCTCGGCTTTGCAGCCAGCGCGTTCTTCGCGGGCGTTGCAGGTTCACTCTATGCGGGCTATCTCGGCATACTGAACCCTTCGAGCTTCGGTTTTATGAAGTCCATCGAAATCCTCGTGATGGTCGTGCTCGGCGGCATGGGGTCCATGGTCGGTTCCGTGCTGGCTGCGACGGTGCTCACCGCCGTGCCGGAGATGCTGCGCGCATTCTCGGAATACCGCATGATCGTGTATTCGCTGCTGCTGATTATGGTCATGATCTTCAAACCGTCGGGGCTGATGGGCATGTACGATTTCTCGCTTTCGCATATTCTTGAAAAAATCATCAACTGGAAGCCAGGGCGGAAGAAATCCGCTGGAAAGGCGGGTGAAGAAAATGGATAACCTCGTTCCGCTGCCAAGCCTTGGCATGATTCCGGAGCGCGACCTCGGCGCAATCCCGATTCTCGATATCCACCATCTCGGCATCGATTTCGGCGGCCTGCACGCCGTGGACGATTTTAACCTTGTGATCGGCCGCACGGAGATCGCCGGTCTGATCGGCCCCAACGGCGCGGGCAAAACGACGGTGTTCAATCTTCTGACCAACGTCTATACGCCCACGCGCGGCGTCATCCTGCTCGACGGCATGGACATCCGCGGCAAATCGACGCACCAGCTCACAAAGCTGGGCATCGCGCGTACGTTCCAGAATATCCGGCTGTTTAAGGACCTCTCGGTGGAAGACAATGTGAAAATCGGCCTCCACAACGCGTTCACCTACTCCCTTTTCAGCGCGCTGTTCCGTCTGCCGGCCTACTGGACCAGCGAACGCAAGGCACATGAAACCGCGCTGGAACTGCTCTCGATCTTCGATATGCAGAATCTTGCGGACCAGCCCGCGGGTTCGCTGCCCTACGGCGCACAGCGCAGGCTGGAAATCGTCCGCGCGCTGGCGACCAGCCCGAAACTGCTTCTGCTGGACGAACCCGCCGCGGGGATGAACCCCTCGGAAACGGGCGAGTTGATGGAGAACATCCGCAAAATCCGCAACACGTTCGAAATCGCCATTATGCTCATCGAGCACGACATGAACCTCGTGATGGGCATCTGTGAAGGCATCGCCGTGCTCAACTACGGCAAGATCATCGCCAAAGGCACGCCGGAGCAGATCAAGTCCGACCCGGTCGTGATCGAAGCGTACCTCGGCCGCGGAAAGGAGGCGAGCGCCTGATGCTGAACGTACAGAATATCAACGTCTACTACGGCAACATCCATGCGATCAAGAACGTCTCCTTCAGCGTGGAAACGGGTGAAATCGTCTCGCTGATCGGCGCAAACGGCGCCGGCAAGTCGACCATCCTGAAAACCGTTTCCGGCCTGCTGCGCACCAAGACGGGCGATATCACCTTTGAGGAAAAGAGCCTCAAGGGCGTAGCCCCGCACAAAATCGTTGGCCGCGGCATTGCGCATGTTCCGGAAGGCCGCCGCGTGTTCCTGCAGATGAGCGTGGAAGAAAACCTTGAAATGGGTGCTTTCACCGCGCCGCGCACAACCGTAGAGGGATCTCTCGCCAACGTATACGAGCGCTTCCCGCGCCTCAAGGAGCGCCGCAGGCAGGTCGCCGGCACGCTCTCCGGCGGCGAACAGCAGATGCTCGCCATGGGCCGCGCGCTGATGTCCCGGCCAAAGCTCATGATGCTGGACGAACCTTCCATGGGTCTTGCGCCAATTTTGGTGGAGCAGATTTTTGAAATCATACAGGAGCTCAACAAGACCGGCACGACGATCCTGCTCGTCGAGCAAAACGCATTGATGGCGCTCTCCATCGCCACGCGCGGGTACGTGCTGGAAACCGGCAAAATCGTCCTGCACGCACCGGCAAAAGAGCTGCTCACCAACGACGCGGTCAAAAAAGCCTATCTTGGCGGCTGAACCGCCGAACGTTATGTATCGTAAAAAGCCGCGCATTTTGCGCGGCTTTTTGCTGCAGTTATGTGGTTTCAAGTCTTCAGACAGGCGGAAACGGCTTGATTTCGTCGTCCGTCACAAGGAACGCTTCGCGCGCGATGCGCGCCAGCGGCGCGTCGGAGAGGCTGTCGGAATAAAATTGGCCGATTTCAACTTCCGGCCGCTCGGCGCGCAGACGGCGCACCTTCTCCTCGTCGTGACAGTTTCTGCCGTCGTACAGCCCCGTTTTCGGGTCGACTTTGGACGCAATCAGCGCCACGCCGAGCCGGTCGCACACGGGTTTGAGCAAAAACACCGGCGACGCGGAGATAATCAGGTCGTCTTCCCGCTTCTGCTCAAGATACCATTGTTTCAGGTTCGCTTCGCGCGTGCTCCAGAATTCGGCGACTTCCCGTTCCATGTCCGGCACGAACGAAAGATAATGATAAAAACGCTGTTTGGAACGCGTTTTATCGCGCCGGTGGATGGCAAAGTCGATCATAAGCGGGATCGCGCCGAGCACATCGCGCCGCACACGCGGATATTTCCGTCGGCAGTGCATATAAAAATCGTATGAGGAATCCCCGCGGTAGATCGTGTTGTCGAAATCGTAAACGTTAATCAGCATTGCGCCCTCCCGTCCGCGCCAAGCACCAGTTCCGGCAGGCGTTTCGGGTCCTCCGTCATGCAGACCGCTCCCGCGGCAAGCAGTTCCGCCACGGTGCGGTACCCCCAGGTTACGCAGACGCAGCGCATCCCCGCATTGCGGGCAAACTCCACGTCCACGTCCGAATCTCCAACGTAGACTGTCTCCTCCGGCGTTACGCCAAAAAAGTCCATCGTAAAGTTCAGCGAGTCCGGCGCGGGCTTGACCGCAAATTTGTTCGTCCGCCCGAGCACGAGTGAAAACGTATCCTTCGGGTACAGCGCGCTGATAACTTTGACCGTGTCCGCATGCGGTTTGTTGGAAACCACCGCAAGCTTCACGCCGGCGGCTTTGATGCGCAGCACCGCGTCGATCATGCCGTCATACGGCTTTGAGCGGTCGAGCAGATGCTTTGAATAGTGCTTTTGAAACAGTTCGAGCATATGCGGCGCGGACTCGATTTTGTCCGGCGGCACCGCGTGTTCGGACATATAGCCCGTGCTGTGGCCGACAATCGCGCCAACCTGCTCTTCGCTCAGCTGTGGAAATCCACATTCTTGCAACGCAAAATTGACGCTCGCCGCAAGGTCCGCCAGCGTGTAAATCAACGTTCCATCTAAATCAAATACACAGAGTTTTACCATTTATTGCTCCTAAAATCCCATGAGGATGCCGAACTGGCCCAGCAGCACCAAAAAGGTGCCGAATACGACCGACCCGGTTTGCTTTTCTTTCTGAAACATGCGCGCAAACAGCATCACAAACAAAAACGCCAGGATGCCGATAGGCGCAAGATAACTGATTTCGCCGCGAAGCGCCGCGTAATAGTCGCAGGCGTAACTGCCCGCGAGACTCAGCCCCGCAAACGAAACGCCGACCCAGCCGCGCGCGTTGAGATCGCCCAGCGTCCGCTGTTTGCCGCGGGCGAACGCAAACACCCAGAGAATGACGCAGGCGGCAATCGAGCGGCCCGCATGAAACAGCGTGTCATCGATCGCCGGGCCGGGCATACCGCGCCGGATCAGCTCCGTGCCCGCGGCGGCAAGCGCCGCAATCAGCGCATAGCCGAATCCAAGCCGTCCGCCGATATTTTTCATGTCGCTTTCGATGAACACCAGCCCGAGCAATATCCCAACGATGCAGCAAATTTTCCAAAGGCCCATCGCCGTGCCGAAAAGGAAGTGCGACGCAATCAGCGAAAGGACATACCACAGCGCGTAGACCGGGATAACCTTGCTCACATACCCGCCGGTAAGCGCGGTGAACAGGCAAAGCCACGTCAGCGCGGAAAGCAGCCCGCCGAGCGCAAGATAAAGGTATTGTTCCTTCCCCAGCGTCAAAAGCGGCGAAAGCGCACCCTCGTACGCAAGCAGTGCGGTAAGCGTCCCCGCAAGCAAAAGCGCAAACATCGCGGCCGCCGCGGAGGGGTCCGCGCTCTTTGCGCCGCAGCGCATCCAGCTCGGCGTTGCGCCAAGAAAGACCGTGCCGCCCAGCGCAAGGGCGATCCAGATCAGCAAGTTTCGGATTGCCAGCGGGTCCAGTTCCATAAGCGCCTCCATGTTCGTATGCCAAAGTATTGTATCACATTTGCCGCCTCTCGCTCAACCTGATCCGTTCCCGCCGGATGCGTTTGACCGGTGCTCTGCCGCAGCAAAATATGCTATACTTTATGGTGTGTTTCTGGAATCTGAAAGATGCAGTTTTGCCGAATCGGCCTACCGATTGAGGCAAAAATGCAGGCGCAGTGGCGCGGCAGCGAGGGTTTAACAAAAATATGCAAGTTGAGACGGTGAAAGCGCACTCTGTGAATTTTAGAAACGCACCCCGAACAAAAGAAGCTTGGAGGTAATCCGCCATGTGCGATACGCTCGGCGTCGTTTCCGGCGGCCGCGCGCTGTTTGCCAAGAACAGCGACCGCAGCCCCAACGAAGCGCAGATAACGGAGTTTCACCCCGCGCGCGTCTGTAAAGAACGCGACCTTGCGGCGACCTATATCACCGTCCCGCAGGCGAAGGAAACGCTCGCCGTGCTGCTTTCGCGTCCCGGCTGGATCTGGGGCGCGGAGATCGGCGTCAACGAAGCGGGCGTGGCCATCGGCAACGAGGCGGTGTTCACCAAAGGGCCGTACGGCAAACCCGCGCTCACCGGCATGGACCTTCTGCGTCTTGCGCTCGAACGCGCGCAAAGTGCAGAAGCCGCGGTGGATATGATGATTGAGCTGCTCGAAACCTATGGCCAGGGCGGCAACTGCGGCTACGATCACGAGTTCTATTACGACAACTCGTTTCTGGCGATCGACCAAAACAACCTCTTCGTGCTCGAAACCTGCGGCAAAAAATGGGTGGTCAAGCGCTATGCCGCGGCCTCCATCAGCAACCGCCTCTCCATCGGCCTGGACGGGGACCGCTATGGCGGCGGCGTGTGCGATTTTCGCAGAGCGCACACGGACCCGCTGTTCACCGCGTTCTCCGGCTCAAAAAAGCGGCGGGAACAGACAGAATGCGCGCTGAGCGGGCTGAAAAGCGTTTCGGACGCCGCCGCGGCGCTGCGCACGCACGAAGAAGGTCTGCAGAACCCGTTTGCCTGCGGCTCGGTTTCGAGCTGCTGCATGCACTTTGGCGGCGTGGTGGGTGACCAAACCACGGCGAGCATGATCGTTTCCCTCGACGGCGGCGTTCCGACGGTTTATCTCACCGGCGCGTCCCTGCCCTGCGTTTCGCTCTTTAAGCCCTATCGCTTCGGTAACCCCGCGCGCCCGCCCGTGGCCGTCCCCGGCGACGCGGAATCGGACCGGTACTGGCGCACGGCGGAAGCTTACCGCCGCGCACTGCTCGGTAAAACGCTTCCGCAGTCGTTTTACGCGGAGCGGGACGCGCTTGAACAAAGCTGGTTTGCCGATGCTTCGTCCGACGCACAGGCGATGGACGAACTGCTTGCACGCGCCGTGCGCGAAGAAGCGGCGTTTTACGCAAAGTACGATCCGGAAAAGCTGCCCGCCACCCCGGTGAAAAAAGCCTTTGCAAACAACTGGAAAAAGAAAAACACCGCGTTCGGCACGCTCTTTGGAGCAACCGCAACGCATAACGGCAAAGCATGAACACCGATTACCGAAAACTGCTGGACGAGGGCGTTTCCTATCTGGTCGGCGAACGGCGGATCGTCACCGGCATCGCGGGCGCATACGGCGGCCTGCACGGCGGCGAAACCTTCGTTTCCGGCAACATCCGCGAGGTGCGGCTTGAAAACGGCGCGTTCGTGCCGGACACCGCGCCAATGGACGAACATTCCATTTTCGATCTAGCATCGGTCACAAAGCTCTTTACGTGCATCGCCGTCATGCAGCTCTGCGAGCGCGGCGAACTCTCTCTGGACGACCCCGTCGGCAGACTCGACCCGCGCTTTGCCCACATCCGTGACGCGACTGTCGAAGGGCTGCTCTCGTTTCGCGCCGCGCTGCAGACGAGCGCGCGCGTCGACCGGACCGGCAGCGCGGAGGCGGCAAAACGCCTGCTTTTCGATATCCGGCCCGCACCGGCTCCCAAACGCCGGTTTTACACCGACATGGGTGCGATGGTGCTGCGTTATATCGTCGAATCCGTGTCCGGGCAGCCGTTTTTTGAATACCTTTCCCGGAATATTTTTCAGCCGCTCGGCATGGAGCATACGTTTGCGGACGTACCGCAGGCGCTTCTTTCCGGCACGGTCTGCTATAATTATGAAAGAACGGTTTCGGGCGATGGTGCGTTCCATGTGGACACGGCCTGTCCCGCCGGGACCGTGCACGACCCCAAAGCGCGGCTGATGCGGCGCGGCGAAGCGGGTCCCTGCGGCCACGCGGGCCTGTTTTCCACGCTCGGCGACATGCGGCGCCTCGCGGAAGGGCTGCTGCGCGGCGATATCCTCGGGCGAAAGACGCTCCTTACCATCGGCGTGAACCGCACCGGCGCGAAACTGGCCGACGGCGGGTACTCGCAGCACATGGGCTACCTTTGCTATTCCAAACATCCCGTGCAGACATACAGCGAAGTACCGGCGTGTTTTGGCGAGCGCACCATCGCGCTCAACGGCTTTACGGGCAACCATTTTTCCGTCGATCCTGACAGGAACCAATACATGATCCTGCTGGCCAACCGCATCCACAACCGCGTCACCACGCTGACCGGGCGCGCCGACCCGCACGACCACACCGAAACCACGCGATGGGACGACGGAAAAGACTATATTGTTTCACAGAACTTCGTTTATCTGAAAGACCGGTATTTAAAAAACACGATCGGCGAATTGCTGAACGAATGCTGAGCGATTATTCGGACGCACGCTTTTTCAGCGTTTCGGCGTCCAGCAGATAATAACCGCGGCTCCTTTTTTCGAGGAGTCCTTCTTCGCAGAGACGCTGGAGGCAGCGCAGCAGATGCCGGTAACTGCACCCGAGCTGATCGGCGACATTCGTAAGCGTTTCACGGAAATACCCGTCCTGCGCGCTCTGCAGCACATATCCGCAGAGCCGCTGTTCGAACGGCTGCAGGATCGTTGCGGACGTGTTTTTGATGCTCGCTTCGAGCTTCTCAACCAGTCCCGCGCCGACCCGCAACACGAACGGCAGGTTTGCGCGCAAAACCGCGGCATACCGCTCATACGGCAGCCCGATCAGCGTCAGCGGCGTGACCGCCTGCATGGAGGAAAACGCCTCGTGCGTGCCCGTCATAAGCTCCATGTCACCGATGAGGCCTTCCGAAATATAATAGCAGAGCAATAAACTCCGCCCGTTTTCAACGCTGACGGAAACCTTCGCTTTGCCCGAAAGCAAAATGTACAGATAGTCGATTGCGTGCCCTTCATTGAGCAGCCATTCGCCGCGCTCATACTGAATCAGCACTGCGCCGCCCGTGTCCAGCCCGCCAAGGCCGTATTCCGCCAGCCGCGCTTCATAGCCCGCCGGAAGCAGCGTTTTTTTCACGGTAGTCCCCCCTCCCGAATACTTCTTTTCTTTAGTGTGACATATGTCATATCCCCTGTCAAGGCCGCGCTGTATACTCTAGCTCGTAGCAAACTGCCTTTGCGGCGCGAAAGAGAGCGGCATGTATTACCTTCTTTCATTGATCATCGGTATCCTCGTTGCGGTCATGATCACCGTCAACGGCGGACTCACCACGCTCTACGGCGTGTATTCCGCAACGGTGGTCATCCATATCGTGGGCTTGCTGCTCATCGGCTCCATCATCCTCTTCCGGCGCGAAAAGCCGTTCGTGCGCGGCCTGCCCTGGTATCTTTATATCGGCGGCGTAATCGGCGTTGCGACGACGGCCTGCACGAACTATGCCTTCGGCCGCATCAGCGTTTCCGCCATTCTCGCAATAGGCCTGTTCGGCCAGAGCGTAATGGGACTGCTTGTCGATCAGTTCGGGCTGTTCAAAATGCGCGTCCATCGCTTCCGCCTTCATCAGCTGCCGGGCCTTCTGCTGGTCGCGCTCGGCATTTTCTGCATGCTCTACGGTTCTTTTCCGCTGCTGCCGACTCTCGCGGTGTTTGCCTCCGGCGTGCTGCTCGTCGTCTCCCGCACGTTCAACGCGCGCCTCGCCGAGCAGACAAGCTTTTACACGAGCACGTTTTTTAACTACGTGTTCGGCCTAGCCACCGCGATTCCGGTGTTTTTGCTGCTTGGCCGCGCGGAGCCTTCCTCGGCCGGCTTTGCGCTTTCGCAGGATTGGTGGATTTATCTCGGCGGTGCAATCGGCGTATGCACGGTGTTTTTAAGCAGCGTCGTGGTCGTGAAAATTCCTGCGCTCTACATTACGCTTTTGCTGTTCGTAGGCCAGGTGTTCACGGGCGTGTGCCTGGACGCGCTCCTCGACGGTGCGTTTTCCCTGCAAAACCTGCTCGGCGGCGTATTCGTTGCGCTGGGTCTTTCGCTCAACCTTCTCTTCGAACGGCGCGAAGCGCATAAAGCTACGCTTTCGCTGAACAAATCCCGGGAATAAACCGAATATGCAAAAAACGCGTCCGTATCGGACGCGTGAGACCGTCAAAAAACTTGTTTTTTGACGGGGTAACTGCTCTTTGCCTCTCGCCCTTCGGACTCCCGGGCGGCAAAGAGCACAGAGAAACCGCCCGTTCCGGGCGATCCGTTACGCCGGATGAACCGGCGCAGCCGGAATCAACGGGTTAAGGACTGCGGCCCTTAACAATCCCAAGGACTTTTTTGACAGGCTGACGCGTCCATATTGGACGCGTTTTTTGAGTTTTGAACTTATTTCCCCGGTTTCACGGAGCGGGTGGCAATAAATGTTGGAATGTTGAATTCGTGCAGCTTGCCGTATCCGTTGGTGTCTTCAAACAAATCGCTCAGCACGAATCCGGCGCGGAGCTGCCCGCCCAGCTGCTCCTCCATGGTGTGCGAAAACTGCACGCCGCTGTCGCTTTTTTCCAGTTCCTCCATCAGCGCGGGTTCGGCAATCGGATCGAACGGCAGTCTGTGCGTTAAGACCGATTCCGTTTCCTCATCAAAAATGAAATTGATCCCGTTTTCGAGTCCCGCAAGCAGAACGCCGCCGGGTCTAAGCACACGAAAACATTCCCGCCATACCGGCTCCACTTCGCGAATGTAGCAATTGGACACCGCGTGGAAAATCAGATCGAAGGATCCGTCCGCAAACGGCAGAGGTTTCGTCATGTCCGCACGGACAATCTTGATGTCATACCCTTCGCGCTCGGCGACCATGCGCTCGCTTTCGAGCTGCCGCGGGGAATTGTCCAGCACCGTGCAGTTCGCTCCCGCCGCCGTAAAAACGGGCATCTGCTGTCCGCCGCCGCAGGCAAGACCCAGCACGTCCAGCCCCTTCATCGGCGGAAACCACGCCGCAGGCACGAATTTGGTCGGCGTGAGCAACACGCTCCACTCGCCGTTTTTCGCCGTAAGGAACGTCTCGTGCGATATCGGTTGACCCCATTCCCAGCCGTCCTCGACCCAGCGATCGATCGTTTCGGCGTTGACGTCCGTATAAGATTTCTGCATTTTCGCTTTCCCTCCGCGCGTTGGATGACGCTGTCGCGCCGTACGCTATAGTATTGCACGGCATACGCCCGCCGTGCAAGCGTTTTACCCCGTGCCGTTTTCGCCATGCCGCAGCAAAAACCGCCGCGCGTTGCTTTTTTTCGGTGGATTCGGTATACTAATATGTACTTTTAGGATTTTACGGAGGGTGTTTTATGCCGGATATCGCAATCATCGGCGGCGGCCCGGCCGGCCTGACCGCGGGTTTGTATGCCGCGCGCGGCGGTGCGGACGTTACGTTATATGAAGAACTCTTCCCGGGCGGGCAAATTGCAAAAACGCCGCTTGTGGAAAACTATCCCGGTTTCCCGGACGGGCTGGAAGGCTACGCCGTCGGCGGACGCATCCAGAAACAAGCCGAAAAATTCGGTCTGAAGGTCGAATACGCCGGCGCGACCGCGCTGGAGCTCGACAAGGCCGTTAAAAAGATTATCCTGCCGGAGCGCGTGGACGAAGCGAAAGCCGTCATTCTCTGCATGGGCGCTTCCGCACGCATGCTTGGCCTCCCGCGCGAAGAAGAACTCACCGGCGCGGGCGTGAGCTACTGCGCCACCTGCGACGGCGCGTTTTTCAAGGATCAGGACGTTGCCGTCATCGGCGGCGGCGACACGGCCATTTCGGACGCGCTCTACCTAGCGCGCTTCTGTTCGAGCGTCACGGTCGTGCATCGGCGCGACGAACTGCGCGCCTGCCCCGCGCTGCAAAAGAGCGCGAAAGCCAATCCGAACATCCGTTTTGCGCTTTCGTGCGTGCCCGTTTCCCTGCAGGGCGAAAAGAAGGTCGACGGATTGGAAATCCGCGACGTTAAAACAAACGAAACGCGCGTGCTCCCGCTCAGCGGCGTATTCGTTGCGGTCGGCATCACGCCGCGCACCGAGCTGGTCAAAGGCCCGGTCACGCTCACGGCCGGCGGCAACATCATCACCGACGAATGGATGCGCACGAACCTGCCCGGCGTGTTCGCCGCTGGCGACATCCGCAACACCCCGCTGCGGCAGGTCATCACCGCCTGCGCGGACGGCGCGGTCGCAGCCACCGCCGCACTGGAATACATCGCATCCCTTTAACCGCAGTGACCAAAGCCGCGACGCCGGAGCAAAGAAACGACCCGGCGCCGCGCTTTCCTTTCACCGGCGAACTTTTCAGAATTGAGGAGAAAACGAACATATGGCAAGACTCTTCGGCACGGACGGCGTACGCGGCATCGCGAACCGCGATTTAAGCTGCGAACTGGCTTTTCAAATCGGCGCGGTCGGCGCGTATGTTTTGACCAACGAGGTGCATTCGCCCCGCATCCTCATCGGCATGGACACGAGAAAGTCCGGCCCGATGCTCGGCGCGGCGCTCTCTGCCGGGGTATGCTCGGTCGGCGGGGACGTTCTGGACGTCGGCGTAATGCCTACGCCCGCAATGGCGTATCTCGTGCGTCTGTACGAGGCGGACGCGGCGGTCATGATCTCCGCAAGCCATAACACGATGGAATACAACGGCATCAAATGGTTCGACCAGAACGGCTTTAAACTTTCGGACGAAATCGAAGACCGCATCGAAGCCATCATCCAAAGCGGCGAGCAAATCCCGCGGCCCGAAGGCCGCGACGTGGGGCGCATCATTTCCGCCGTGCGCGCAAGGCAGGATTACTGCGACCATCTCGTCGAGCAGTCCGAATACCGCTTTGACGGGCTGCGCATCGTGCTCGACTGCGCAAACGGCGCAAGTTCGTTCATCGCAAAAGACGTGTTCGAGCGGCTCGGCGCGGAAGTCATCGCCAAATCCTGTGCGCCGGACGGCGTAAACATCAACGACCGCTGCGGCTCCATGCATCCCGAACGGCTGCAGCAGATGGTGGTCAACTACGGCGCGGACCTCGGCTTTGCGTTCGACGGCGACGCGGACCGGCTGATCTCCTGCGACGAATACGGCAACATCGTAGACGGCGACCAGGCGATGGGCATCCTCGCGCTGCACATGCTTTCCCATGGCACGCTGAGCCACAACACGCTCGTGCTCACCATCATGAGCAACCTCGGCCTGAAAAACGCGCTCCGCAGCGCGGGCATCGAGATTGTGGAAACCAAGGTCGGCGACCGGTACGTGCTTGAAAGCATGCTCAAAAACGACTATTCCATCGGCGGCGAACAGTCCGGGCACATCATCCTGCTCTCGCATAACACCACCGGGGACGGCATGATGAGCGCCATCGCGCTGCTCGGCGTGGTCGCCGAAAGCAAGAAGCGCCTGAGCAAGCTCGCCGCGCAGATTCCGCAGTATCCGCAGGTGCTGGTCAACGTCAACGTGGAAAACGGACTGAAAGCCGAAGCCATAGAAGACGGCGACCTCGCTGCAAAGACGGCCGAAATTGAAAAAATCCTCGGCAAAAACGGCCGCGTGCTCGTGCGCGCTTCCGGCACGGAACCGCTGGTGCGCATCATGCTTGAAGGGCAGGACGAAAAACAAATTCTGAACCTTGCGCTTGAGCTCGCGCACATCATCGTCAAAAAATACAACGGAAAGATTCGTACATAAAAAATGCTGACCCAGGCGCAAAAAACCGAAGCGCTCGCCATTTTAAAGCGCACCTACCCAAACGCAAAGCCCGCGCTGCACTTTTCTTCGCCGTTCGAGCTGCTGGTTGCAACCATCCTTTCGGCGCAGAGCACGGACGTGATGGTCAACAAGTGCACAAGCGAGCTTTTCCCCGTTGCAAACACGCCGGCGCAGATCGCCGCCATGACGGAGGAGGAACTGACCCCCTACATCAAGCGCTGCGGCTTCTACCGGCTCAAGGGCGCGCACATCATCGAAACCGCGCACATCCTGCTTACGCAGTACGGCGGGCAGGTGCCGGCCGATATCGACGTGCTGCAGACACTGCCCGGCGTGGGGCGCAAAACCGCCAACGTCGTTGCAAGCAACGCTTTCGGCATCCCGGCCATCGCCGTGGACACGCATGTGTTCCGCGTGAGCAACCGCATCGGCCTTGCGCACGCAAACAACGTTGAAAAAACCGAACAGCAGCTGCAAAAGGCAATCCCGCGGGAAGATTGGGGCTCCGCGCACCATTGGCTGATCTACCACGGCCGGCAGATCTGCGACGCGCGGAAGCCAAAATGCGAAATATGCCCGCTTTCCGGCCTCTGCGAATACTATCACAACGGCGGGAAACCGGCTGCGGCCGTACCGCGCAAAAAAGCGCAAACCAACAAAAAAGGATAAATCAATGCAGTTTGTCGATCATGCGCGCATCGTCGTCAAAGCCGGCAACGGCGGCGACGGATGCGTCGCGTTTCACAGGGAAAAATATGTTGCACAGGGCGGCCCTTCCGGCGGAGACGGCGGCAAGGGCGGCGACCTGATCTTTTTTGCCGACCCGCGGATGTCCACCCTGCTGGACTTTAAGTATCAGCGCTTTTACCGCGCCGAAAACGGCGAAAACGGCAAAACCGAGCTTTCGACCGGACGCAACGGCAAGCCGCTCGTCGTCGGCGTACCCGTCGGCACGATCGTGCGGGACGTTGAAACCGGCGCGATTCTGGCGGACATGAGCGAAGCGGGCAAGGAACGCGTCGTTTTGCACGGCGGGAGCGGCGGCAAGGGAAACGCAAAATTCGCCACCGCAACGCGGCAGGCGCCGCGGTTCGCTCGTCCGGGGCAGCAGACGCCGGAGCACGAAGTGGAGCTTGAGCTCAAGTCCATTGCGGATGTAGGCCTCGTCGGCCTTCCCTCCGTCGGAAAATCGACTATCCTCTCCGTCCTGACCGCGGCAAAGCCGAAGATTGCAGCCTACCATTTCACGACGCTTTCGCCCAACCTCGGCGTGGCTTCGCGGCACGGCCGCTCGTTCGTGCTGGCGGACATCCCCGGCCTGATCGAGGGCGCAGCGGAGGGCGCGGGCCTCGGGCACGACTTTCTGCGGCACATCGAGCGCACGCGCATGCTCGTGCATGTTCTGGATGTTTCCGGCAGCGAACTGCGCGACCCACTGGACGATTACCGCAAGATCAATGACGAACTGGCGAAGTTTTCGCCGCTGCTGGCCGAACTGCCGCAGCTTGTCGCCGCGAACAAGACCGACCTGGCGGAATCCGAAGAAAATCTGAAACGCTTCCGCGAAGCGTTCCCCGGCGTGGAAATCTTCCCCGTGTCCGCCGCGACGACGCAGGGATTCGACGCGCTGCTCGACCGCATCGTACAGGTGCTTTCCGGTCTGCCGCCGGTCAAACGGTACGAAGAAACGGAGTTGACCGAAGCGCCGATGTACGAACGCGGGTTCCATATCGAAAAGGACGCGGACGGCGTATACGTCGTTTCCGGCGGAGACGTGGAGTATCTGCTGGACACCACCGACCCGAACGACGAAGCTTCCATGCGCCGCTTCCAGCAGACGCTCATCAAGTCCGGCGTAATCGCCGCGCTGCGCGAAATGGGCGCGGCCGACGGCGACAGCATCCGCATGGGCGAATGGGAATTCGACTTTGTCGACTGACCGTCTCTTCCCGAATGCGGCACGGAAGACGCTTAAACCCTTTGGAAATGCAAAAAGGCGATCCGAACGGATCGCCTTTTTCGTTTCATATGCAGTTCTTTGCGCGTTTTACGGTTTGGCGGGCGGCACGTCGAGCACGACGTCTCCCAGCGGGAACGTACAGCAGGGATGGACATAACCGTAGTCCAGGTCCGCCATACGCCGTTCGTCCACCGAAGCCGGAATGTAGACGTTCCCGCTGATCAGCCGGGAGTGACACCATCCGCAGCTGCCGCTGCGGCAGCGCGACGGCGCAGGAATCCCGTTTCGCTCCATGGCGACTAACAGCGTTTCGTCAATTTTGCAGCGCATCTTTGTTTCTTCGCCGCACATACGCACCGTCAACTCGAACTCTTCCGCCGCCGCGCCGGGGTAAGCCGCGTCTTTGGACGGATTGTGGTATTCGCCGAAGAGTTCGTGCCGGATGAATTTCCGCCGCAGGCCGAGCGACGCAAGTTCCTTGTCGACAAAATCATACATCGCCTGCGGGCCGCAGATGAAAACGGAGTATTCTTCTCCCGCCGGCGCATATTTTTTGATGAGGTCCGCGGTGATGAACCCTTTTTCGCACCCTTCGGCGGGTTCGTCGCTCAAAACGCTGACCAGGCGAAACTTGTCGCAGGAAGCGGCGATCTGCAGAAACTCTTCCTGGAATGCCGCGTCCGATTCGCACCTGCAGCCGTAAAGCAGCGTCAGGTCGGCGTCCTCGTCGCCGTCGGCAATCGCCTTTGCCAGCGAACGAAACGGCGTGATTCCGCTTCCGCCCGCAAGGCCTACGATGTGCTTCGCGTCGCGCAGCGGTTCGTAGGTGAATTCGCCAAGCGGAGCCGACGCAAGCACCTTCGTGCCCGCGTGCCATTGATCGAGAATGTAATGGGATGCAATCCCGCCTTCCGTGCGCTTTACCGTCAGCATATAGCGGCCTTCGAGCGCTTCCTTCGGAGACGAGGAAAGCGAATACGGGCGCGTGAGCACGGAATCCCCGATCGTCAGCGTGATGCTCAGGTACTGTCCCGCGGAAAAATACGCCAGCTTTTCGGTGCCGCTTTCGGCGTCCGGCGTGAGGATATAGCTCTTCATGTCCGCCGTGCGGCCGACGATCTCCTCCACCTTCAGGTGCTGGCACTGCGGATGCAGCGCGGCGGCGATCTCGTTGGCCTTATAGGAACGCAGCGGAGGCAGCGGCTTTGCGGCGGCTTCGCTAATCTTCTGTTTTCTGGTTGGAACGACCTTCAGAAAGTCCATTTTACGAAGCGAGCGCAGATTCGGTTTCGGCATTTCAGTTCGCCTCCTTCATTCTTTTGACCACTCGTTTTGCAACCGCGTCTCCCGTTACATACGCGCTGCTGTAGCCGTCGCCTCTGGTGGCGTGTCCGCCGCAGAAGCTGAGGCCGGGAATGGTGTATTCGTCCTTTTCGCAGGAAATCCTGGCGAGAAGGTTATCCCAGCCGGAGAGTTTATACCCGTAGATTGTCCCTTCGGGTGTGCCGAGGTATCTTGCAAAGGTGACCGGCGTTGCAACCGAGATTTCCTCGATATGCGGCAGAATGGAGAGTCCCATCAGTTTTTCATAATCGGCGATATACTTACGGGCAATCTCGTTTTTATATTTCTTGTATCCCTCCGGCGTAAGATCGTCCGGCAGGTCGGAACCAAAGATGGGGATCGTAAAGAACAGCGTGCAGGTGCCTTTCGGCGAGCTGTCCGGTATCACCTTGTTCAGACAATTCACAATATAAATGCCGTCCTTGTCCCGGTTTTCATACTGTCTGCGCGGGTTCGCGTCGCTCATGACGAAGACCGTGTAGTCGTCGATTCCGAGTTCTTCCATCGTGCAGTCCATACCGAGATAGACCGTTGCGACGGAAATGCCGAATTCGCGTGCGTTCGCGAGCTTCAGATCAGTCTGCGGGATTTTATCTGCGTCCGACATGTTGAACACATTATGCGGAATAACGTTTGATATCACTTCTTTTGCGTAAAGCTCCCGTCCGTTTGCGACAACTCCGCAGACGGCGCCCTGTGCGTCGTAAAGGAATTTCGTGACCTCGCTGTTGTACCAGATCTGTCCGCCGGAACCGAGGATCACGTCCGCCAGTGAAAGCGAAAGTTCATGGGAACGCTTATACGGCATCGCCGCGCCGTCCACGACATAGCAGTTCAGCATGTTCAGAAAATGCAGCGCGTTGAGTTCGTCCGTCGGAACGCCGAGGTATCCCCAGTAGGTGCAGATGATGTCGCGCGCCTTTTCCGGCATACCCAGCGCGTTCATCACGTCCTCCGCCGAATGGGACGCCGTGCGCATGAAATCGCCGTGCTTGAGCATCATGGTCAGCCCGTTCGGTTTGCCCTTCATCTTCGTAATATACGCTAGCGCCTCGTTGCACTTTTGCACCAGATCGAACAGCGCGCGCACGCTGGCGCGGCAGCCGGGGACCGCCTGCTCCATCGAATCGCAGAAGGTTTCCACGCCGGATTTGAGCGTTACGTCGTAACCGTCCTTGCCCTTGACGATTGCACGGAACATGTTGTGCTCATACCGCCAGTCCACCTTTGCGCCAAGTCCGTCAAAAATTTTGTAAACCGAATCCGGGTGTTCCTTTGTGCCGACGCTCGCAAGCTCGTGCAAAGAAGGCTCGAATTCAAAGCGCCCGCGGCAAAAACTGGTGGCGCAGCCGCCCGGGAGGTTGTGCTTTTCCAGCAGCAGTGTGTTAAGTCCGTTCTTTGCGGCCGTTGCAGCCGCAACGAGGCCTGCGTTGCCGGCGCCGACAACAATAACGTCGAACCGATTGTCCATTTGTCCCTTCCTCCATTCTGTGGTATTACCAATAAAATTATATCATGTCGTCCTGTCCAGTCAAGCCATCTTCACAGAATATATAGCTTTTTTCGATTGACAATCGCCTGCCTTATACGATACAATATTTTTAATATGTTTGTGGTAATACCATATACATTGCATTGAGGGGCTGAACTATGGGATTTACAAAGATCAACGCGCTTTCCTTAACGGACCTGTTTGTCCGGCAAGTTGAAAACATGATCCTCTCCGGGGAGCTCGACGTCGGCGAACAGCTGCCGGCCGCGCGCGAACTCTCCGCCAGAATGGGGGTCAGCCGCCCCGTCATTTCGGCCGGACTCGTCGAGCTGGAAAAGATGGGTTTTGTCGAAATTCATCCGCGCAAAGGCGTGTTTGTCGCCGATTACCGGCGCAAAGGCACGCTGGAAACGCTTGTGGCCATCATGCGCTATAACGGCGGCGCTATGCGCCAAAACGAGGTGCGGTCGCTTCTGGAAACGAGAAGCGCGCTCGAGTGCCTCTGCGTCCGGCTTGTCATTGAGCACGCAGCAGACGAAGAACTCGAAACGCTGCGGCCGATTCTTGCCGGAATTGAAACCGCTTCCGATCACGAGGACGCCGCCGGCCGGGTCTTCCATTTTCACCATGAAATGGCCGTTCTGTCCGGGAATACCCTTCTTCCGCTGATGTATTACTCGTTCCGGCCGGAAAGCGTCCACCTTTGGTCGCTGTTCTGCAAGTTCAGCGGCGTGCAGGCGCTTTACGAAATCAAGCGCAATCTTTTTGACGCGCTGATTCGGCGCGACGTGCAGGACGCGCAGACCCAGACGCGGGACGTCATGAACCGGGCGATAGCGAATCTGTCCATTTACTGCGGATAACTCGCCCAAATCGCACCGGCATCTGCGGATTCGTTTCTTCCGCTTCAGGATCGGACAGATAGCGCAGGCGCGTTTTCAGAACACGAACGGGGGGTACAAGGATGCAATCAATCTCTGCGGACGCTGCAAGGCAAGCGATGAGCGGGGCATCCTGCGCCCGCGCAAACAGGTCCGGCAGATGAGGCGCGCACTCCTCTATGTGTTTTCCGGCACCGGCAATACCCGCACCGCGGCGGACCTGATCGCCGGCGCGCTGACGCGGCGCGGCATTGAGACGACCGTCTGGAGCGTGCGCATGCCGTTTTCCGGCGCGCCGGACCCGAACGAATTCGACGTCGCGGGGTTCGGATATCCCATTCACGCGTTCAACACGCCGCAGTTTTTCCTGCGCTTTGCAAAAACGCTGCCGGACGTTTCCGGCATACCCGCATTCGTTTTCAAAACGTCCGGCGAGCCGTTCCACCCCAACAGCGCGTCCAGCCTGCCGCTGGTGCGCATCCTCCGGAAGAAAGGCTTTCGACCACAGTTCGAGCGGCACCTGCTCATGCCGTACAACATTATGTTCCGCTATCCGGACGTGCTCGCAAAACAGATGTACCTGCATACGCGCGGCATGGCGGAAGTGATTGCGTCCGCCGTCGCCGATGGAAAAGCGCAGCCGCTCCGCTACAGGCCATGGACGGCGGCCTGTATGTACCTATTCCGGCTCCAGTGGTTCGGCGCATGGATCAACGGCCCGCTCATCCATGTAAAAAAAGACCTCTGCACCGGCTGCGGGCTCTGCGCCGCGCGCTGTCCGGCACAGAACATCCGCATGGAAAACGGCCTGCCGCATTTTTCCGTCCACTGCACCATGTGCATGAGCTGTGCGTTCAGCTGCCCGAAGGACGCGGTGCGCCCGGGGTTCCTCAACCCCTGGCGCGTCAACGGCGCATACCCGTTTCAGGCGCTGGCCCGGGACGCGAACGTGCCACCCGTTTTTGTGGACGCGTCCACGAAGGGATATTTTCGCCTGTTCCGCCAGTATTACCGCAGCACAAACGCAGAAATCCTTGCGCAGACCGGCAAAGCCGGCCTGCCGGAACAAAAAAACTGATTGGAGGGCATCCGTTATGACGCTGCAGCAGCTAAAATACTTCATTGAAGTGGTGAACTGCGCCTCCATCAACCGGGCGGCGGAGCGTCTTTTCATTGCGCAGCCGAGCCTCTCCGCCGCAATGAAGGACCTCGAAAGCGAACTCGGTACGGAGCTTTTTACCCGCTCCCCGCGGGGCGTCTCGCTGACGGCGGACGGCGCGGAATTCCTCGGCTATGCGCGGCAGGTGACCGAGCAGGCGGATTTGCTCGAACAGCGCTACCTCAACCGAAAGCCGTCCCGCCGCCTTTGCTCCATCTCCACACAGCACTATGCGTTTGCGGTCAACGCATTCGTCAACATGGTGAAAAAGTGCGCCGCGGAAGAATATGAATTCACTCTGCGCGAGACACGCACGTATGAAATCATCGACGACGTAAAAACGCTGCGCAGCGAGCTCGGCATCCTCTACCGAAACCCGTTCAACTGCAAGGTGATCGACAAAATCCTGCGCGAAAGCGGGCTGACGTTCCATCCGCTCTTCACGGCAAAGCCGCATATCTTCGTCAGCGCCGCAAACCCGCTTGCAAAAGCCGCCTCCGTCACGCTTAAAGATTTGGAACCGTATCCCTGCCTTACGTTCGAGCAGGGTGAATATAACTCGTTTTACTTCTCCGAGGAAATCCTCAGCACCGTATACAGCAAAAAAAGCATCAAGGTCAGCGACCGCGCGACCATTTTCAACCTGATGATCGGCCTGAACGGCTATACCGTTTCGACCGGTATCGTAAGCGCGGACCTCAACGGGGAAAACATCGTCGCCGTTCCGCTGGAAGCCGAAGACTCCATTGAGGTCGGTTGGATTTGCCACGCCGCCATGCAGCTGACCCGGCAGGCGCAGGACTATCTGGAAGAACTCAAGCGGGTGATTGCCGAATACGGCGCAGGCCGATAAAACAGTTATAGTTCCAGGCTATAACGCATAAAAGAAATTTGATGTTACCCTATAGGACTGCTTTTCCGCTAGAGTAAAAGCAAGCCCGCAGGGTAACATTTTTTAAGGAGGAATTTCTATTATGAGCCGGAGATTTCAAACCGTCGGAAGCCTTTTAAGGCCGGAGGACCTGCTCGTTTACAAACGCAAGATCGAACACACGGAAGATATCGCCTATCCTTTTTACGGCGACTTTCCGGGCTATGAAGCCTGTGAAGCGGCGGCAACCGAAGCGGTGGTGCAAAAGCAGCTGCGGCACGGAATTGAAATCCTTACAGACGGCGAGTATTCCAAGTCCCTCTGGCATCTGGATTTCGTCTGGGGTCTGCAGGGAATCCGGCGCTATATCGCACCGCACGGATACTTTTTCTGCGACAAAGACGGCGTAAGCAAATATGAAACCCGCCGCGACATCGGCATCCGCATCACCGGCGAACTGGGCGGCAAAAACCACCACTTCATCGACGTTTTCCGGCGGCTGCAGTCGCTTGCGGACGGCCGCCCGGTCAAGCTCTGCATCCCTTCCCCTTCGCACATCTTTGGAGAACTCTCCTGGTCGGACAACATCGGCGGCAGGGACTCCGTCTACGCCGACTCCGCCGCGCTCAAGGCGGGGCTTGTGAAAGCCTACCGCGAATTTGTCTGCGACTACGCGGCCGCCGGCGGAAAAATCCTGCAGCTCGACGACTGCCTATGGGAGCTTTTTGCGGACGACAACCCGAATTCCCCTTATACCGGCGAACAGATCGACCAGGAAACGGTGCGCGCGCTGGCCGCGGAATTCATTGAGATCAACAACGCGATCATCGACTACGGTCATTCGCTCGGACTGGCGATGTGGACGCACAACTGCCGCGGCAATTACGATTCGCGCAACATGGGCGGCGGTTCGTACGTGAAAATCGCCAACCTCTTCCTCAAGCAGCTCAAATATGACCGCTTCTTCCTTGAATGGGACGACGAGCGCGCGGGCTCGCTTGAAGCGCTCCGCGTGTTTTCGGACAGACCGGACGCCGAAATCGTGCTCGGCCTGCTCTCGAGCAAAACGTCCGCGCCCGACGACGAAGCGCGCGTTCTGCGCATGCTCGACGAAGCGGCCGGCATCCTCGGCAAAGACCGCCTGTACCTTTCGCATCAATGCGGGTTCGCCTCCTGCGATGGCGGCAACGACCTCAGCGAAGCCGAACAATGGGCAAAAATCGATCAGGGACAGCGGCTCGCCCGGCAATACTGGGGTGAATGACAGGGCCTTCCCGAACGAGCCAAAAACGCAAGGCCATCCTGAAAACGGATGGCCTTGACTGCATATAAAGCCGCGCCTGCCGGCGAATTATCAGAGCACGTATACCCGCGTTTCATACGGTCGCGTGACAAAACCGCCGTTTTTGACCGCGGCGTCCGGGTAGTTGCAGAGCACGGGCTTTTTGCCTTCGAGCCGGAACCCGCCGGGCGCTTTAAACCGCACCGGCTTTTCGCTGAAGGAGCAGACGACAAGCAGCCTTTGCCCTTCGTATTCGCGTGCGTATACATAGAGTTTTCCGCTGATTTTTCTATATTCGCGGTAATCTCCCCAAATCGCTGCCGGCGTGTTTTTGCGCAGCGAAAGTGCCGCGCGATAAAAATTCAGCAGCGAATCCGGATCGGCGTCTTCTTTGGCCACATTGACTTCCGGATAGTTCGGGTTGAGCGCAAACCACGGCTCGCCCTCTGAAAAGCCCGCATTGGCTCCGCCGCTCCACTGCATCGGCGTGCGGGACGAATCCCGGCAGGCGCGCTGGATGCGCCGGAGCGCCTTTTCGGGCGACTGACGCTTGATGTATTTTTTGTAGTTGTTCTTTGCCAGCACGTCCGTATAATCGTCGATCGACGGGAGGGCGATATTGCTCATGCCGATCTCCTGCCCCTGATAGACGAACGGCGTGCCCTGCTGAAAAAGGTAGGCCGCCGCAAGCGTCTTGCCGCTCTCTGCGCGGTACTTCTCGCTGCCGTAGCGGCTGATGATGCGCGGGTGATCGTGATTTTCCAGATAGAGCGTATTCCATGCTTTGCCCGCAAGCTTTTTCTGCCAGCGGCGAAACGCGCGTTTGAGCTTGCGCAGCCGGAACGGCAGATGCATATATTCGGTAAAGAAACAGTCCGCTTCCATGTGCTGAAAATGGAACATCAGATCGAGCGTCTGACCTTCGCCCTCGGCGATGAATCCGAGCGCCTTTTCCGGCGTCATCATCGGGGCCTCGCCGAGCGCAAAGCAATCGTATTGGTCCAGCACGTCGTGCCGGAATTCCGCAAGGTATTCGCGCAGATGCGGCCCGTTTTTATAGTATTTCATGCCCCTGGCAAACGGCGTCGGGTCGTCCGGCAGCCCTGCCTGCTTGGAGATAAAGGTGATGACGTCCTCGCGGAACCCGTCGACCCCCATATCCAGCCAGAAGCGCATAACGGCTTTCACTTCCTCGCGCACAGCCGGGTTGTCCATGTTGAGGTCGGGCTGTTTTTTTGCAAACAGATGCAGGTAATATTCGCCCCGCACGTCGTCGAACGCCCAGGCCTTGCCCTCAAACAGGCTGTCCCAGTTGTTGGGCGGCGCGCCGTCCGCTTTACCGGGCCGCCAGATATAATAGTCGGTATACGGCGCTTCGCGTCTGCGGCTCCTTTGAAACCACTCGTGTTCGTCGGACGTATGGTTGACCACAAGATCCATAACCACCTTCAGTCCGAGTGCATGCGCCTTTTCCAGCACCTTTTTGAATATTGCAAGATCGCCGTATTCGGGCGAAATGTTCCGGTAATCGGCAATATCGTAGCCATAATCGGCGTTTGGTGAAACATACAGCGGCGAAAACCAGATCCCGTCTACGCCGACGCTCTTAATGTATTCCAGTTTGTCTAAAACCCCATACAGGTCGCCGATGCCGTCACCGTTGCCATCCTTAAAGCTGCGCGGCCAGACCTGGTAAAAGGCCATGGGCTTATACCATTTTTCTTTCATTTGCGGTTCGTCTCCTCAATAAGGATGGCTGAGGCCCGCGCTGCATTCTTCGCGGCTGATTTCCCCGTCATTGTATTTCGCCATCCATTCCACGTCCTGCGTGTTGAGCTTGTAGCGCGTCCAGAGCAGCAGCGCGGCAATTGCGCCGATGGCGGGCAGCAGCGCGTATACCGCCCAGAGGGCGTTCAGCGCGGTCTGCGTCTGCGTTACGTTGAGCGCGGCAAGCTCGGCAAAACTCGCGGCCTCCACGCTCTTCCAGCCAAACCAGCCCAAAATCGCCAGACCCAGCGCGGCGGACACCGCGCTGACCAGCTTCATGGTGAACGTCTGCGTTGCAAAGGTGATGCCTTTTGCCTCGATGCCGGTCTTATACTGTCCGTATTCGGCACAGTCCGGCGTAAACATGAACTGCAGCACGACGATTCCGCCGTAAGCAAACCCGCGCAGCACCATCAAGACCAGATGCGGCACCAAGTGCGGGCCAACAGCCCATATAACGACCGACAATGCGGCATACGCGGCGGTGCTGAGGAAAAACACACGGAATTTATCGAACCGCTTAAGTAAGGAAGGCATGAAAAACGCGATGATCACCGAAGGAACAAAGGACAGCGCCGCCACGACGGTTGCAATCATTGCGCTGTTGAAAAGATAGAAGCAGGAAAACTGCAGCACCGAAGACGCGGTGTTCAACCCCGTAAGCAGAAACAGCCCGCCGAAATAGATCAGCAGATATTTGTTTTGCCCGAGATAGTGGAACATTTCGCGGATCGTGTATGACTTCTCCTTTTCTTCGTGCCGTATTGCGCGTTCCTTCACGCCGGTGCAAAGCCATATCATCAGCGGTATCGCGATTGCAACGACAATGGCCGCCGTTGCGCTGAAGGACAGCCCGACCTGCTCCGTAGGGAGCACATACCCCAGCGCCATCGCAAGGAGCACGCCGATGTTGGCAAAAATCCGGCTTTTGGTCATCAGGTCCGTCCGTTCGGCCTGGATGCTCGTCAGTGTCGTGACCAATCCGTAGAGCGGCACGTCGCAAAGCGTGTATGCCGCGTCCCAAAGGATGTACGCCACCGCGAACCAGACCAGCTTCGCGCCCGATGCAAGACCCTGCGGAATAAAGAACAGCAGCAAAGTCGTAACGCAGATGATCGGCAGGGATATGCGCAGCCAGGGAATAAACCGTCCGCCCTTCTTAAATTTCAGCTGGTCCATCAACCCACCAAACAGACAGTCGTTGACCGCATCCCAGATTTTGACAAGAACCAGCACGCCCGCGGTAGCCGCAGCATTCAGTCCGCACATTAAGAGATATGTGGCAAGGAACATGTACTGAAAGGTATAGATCATGTTTTGCCCCATGAAATACACGGTGTAGCTGTGCCGTTCCTTCTTCGTCGTCATCCATCCGGAGACATCTTCTTTGACTTTTTCCATTCGTACGCCTCTTTTGTTGTGATTATTGTTAAAACAAACATAAAATGATATGCAGGCACGATTTGCCTTCTCCGCTATCATAGCAGACTGTGCGGCCGACCGCAAACGGATTCATTCGGTTCATCGCAAAATACCTCGCCGCTTTTTCAGGTTTACATTTTCTCTTCATGAATCGCCGCCCAATTCTGCGATTGCGCGAAGAAACCCGAAGGCAAACGGCAATTCCGCTTTTCCATCAAACCAATCCCATACGATTGCCGGGCCCGGCAAAACGGACGGATCATTCCCACGCAAATGCGCCCGTTCCGGCAAAAAAAGCGCCTGTTTTCAAATATTTTCCCGTTTCATTGGACGGCAGGCTTTTTTTTGCTTATAATATATGAAATATCGACTGTTTGAACTGCATCAGCCCGACGGATCGGAGGCGAAAAGGAACCCCGTGCTTTTGTTTCATATCGTCAGTCTGTATCTGATTTCCATCGCTGTCGTCGTAACGTTTTGGGCCGCATATGTGAAAGTGCTCAACGGTTCGAGCTTCACCAACACCAGCCTGCTGCTTTGCATTGCGATTTGTTTTTACATATTGGGGTACGCGTTAGAGATCAACTCCTCCAACGAAACGCAGATCCTTTTTTGGAATCACGTGGAGTATATCGGCATCCCGTTCGTCTCCGCATTCTGGCTTACAACCGCGTTGCTGTACACCGGACATTTTTCAAAACACCGCACCGTTTTGCTTGCGGCTATTTATATCATCCCGATCCTGTCGCTTGTGCTGCGCTACACAAACAATTTCCACCATCTGTATTTTCAGTCGGTTTCTTTTACGGAAGAATTCGGCAGGCTGATCCTCGTGAAAAAATCCGGGGTGTGGATGTATGTGCAAGCGGTGCATTCCATGCTCATGATCATCATTTCGATGACACTGTTCATACGGGACGCCGTAAAGAGCAGGGAGAAACAAAAAGGCAAAATTCTGCTCACCGCGCTTGCTTCCGCGGTCGCCGTGACCGGGCTTGTGCTCTCCCAGATAAAATCGTTCCGCTTTACAATCGACTATATGGCGCTTTGTCTCCCCTGTACGGCCCTGCTGATTATCATTGCAATTGCAAAATATGATCTGTTGGAAACGAAGTCCGTTGCGCGGAGCCGCGCATTTGAATTCGGCGGCGACGCAACCCTGCTTGTCAACAATCATAATCGCGTCATCGATTTTAACGCCGGTGCAAAACATCTTTTCGAGCAACTCGGTATCCGCCTTTACAATGGAACATTGGTTTCCCTGCTGCACGAAATGCCCGGATTTTTAAGCGGGCTGCTCTCCACGCAAAAAAACATTGTCACGCTGCGCCTTAACGGCGAAGAGCGCTATTTCGAAATCTCAACAAGATGCATCGACGAGCGCAGAGCCACGCGCGGCTGGATCAAAACCATCCGGGACATCTCGGAGGTATATCGCCTGAATGCGGAGCTCCGCCGGCAGGCTATTACGGACGAGCTGAGCATGCTCAACAACCGCCGCGCCTTTATCCAGATCGGGCGCGAACTGACGGAAGCGGCCGAGCGGGACGGCACGCCGCTGTATCTGGCTATGTTCGATATCGATTTTTTCAAAAACGTAAACGATCGGTTCGGCCATCCGGCGGGCGATTTTGTAATCCATACGTTCGGGCGGCTTTTAAAGGACCACTTCGGCAAGAACAGCTTGGTTGCGCGGCTCGGCGGCGAAGAATTTGCGGTCATGCTCTCAGGCGTCGGCAAAAAAGCCGCACTGCAGTCGTTCAACACGTTTTTAAAAACAATCCGGCAATACCGCTTCGTCTGCCGTGAAGACCAGATTCAAATTACCGTCAGCATCGGCGTCACGGTAAAATCTCCCGGTCAGAAGCTGGAAAGCCTGATGCGCAACGCCGATAAAGCGCTCTATCGTTCCAAAGACCACGGACGTGACCGCATCACGGTTATCTGATTATTTGATCACAAGCGCCGCTGAACAGCGACGCTTGAGTTTATCGGTGAAGTCCAACGTTACCAAACTGATTGAATTCGATTTGCAAAGATGAATTATTAGAGTTGAAATCCGTCAAAACCGGCGGCATGTACGGTGGTTTTAACTCGCTTCATACAGTTAAGCCGACAAACGGCGCAGCCGTTCGAGGCTGCCGCTGCATGGAAAATTCCGCCGCAGCGGTTCCTATCGAAAAACCAAAGTTTTTCGATGGCCTAAAGCGGCGCTTTTTTATTTGGATTTTACGCACTCCATTCCCGGATTCAATCTGCACAGCATCGCGGCATGCCGCCACTTTGCGAAAAGTTTTTGAATCTATATATAATATATTGCATAAAATTACATTCCTGTGGTAAGATACTAAAAATTGTCCTTCGTTATGCGAAATATTGCGGAATCGTTCGTTGCATAGCCCGGCGGTTCCGCGTTTTTATCACCCACTGCAAGCGGCTTTATGCGCGTGCTCTGCGCCGCTGTTTGAAAGCGGGGGAATATATGGGAATGGGAGAAGTTTCAAGTTATGGAGAACAATGCAGCGTCAGAGCGCCAATATGGCGTGAAAATCAGTCCGAAGATGATCATCGGTATGTGCATCCTCTTCTTTGCGCTCCTCATCGGCGTCGGCATCCTCACAAAGGTTCTGCCGCAGGGCGCATACGAGCGCACCACCGTCGACGGACAGGAGACTATCGTTAACGGCACCTATCAGTTGATTGAAAATCCGACGACGCTTCCGGTCTGGAAATGGTTCACCGCACCCGTCGAGGTGCTCTTTTCCAGTGACGGACCGTTGGTCGTGTTCGTCATTTTCCTTTCCGTTTTCATCGGCGGCATCTACTATGTGCTGGACAAGGCGGACATACTAAAAAGGCTCATCGCCTGGATCTATCGGAAATTCAACGGCCGCAGGTACGCAATCCTGTTTTTCATGGTATCCGCGTTCCTTGTGCTGGGCTCGACCATCGGGTTCGGGGAAAGCATCATCGGCATTATCCCGCTGCTGATTCTCATGTCCATCTCGTTTGGATGGGACTCGCTCATCGGCGTCGCACTGTGCTATCTGGCAACCACCCGCGGCTACGCCGCGTCCACGCTGAACCCATACGGCACCGCGCTTGTGCAGAGCATCGCCGGCGTGCCCGTGTATTCCGGCCTGTGGATGAGGATTATTTACTTCATCCTCACCAGCGCCGTGCTGATCGTTTTTGTATATCTCTATGCAAAGCGGATCGAACGCGACCCCAAAAAATCGTTCACCTATGAAACGGATCAGAAATGGCGCGAGCAGTACACCGGGCAGGCGCTCTTTTCCTATGAAAAGCGCAAGTATCCTTTCAAGGAACTCGTGAAAGACTTCTTCAAAGGCGCGCTGAACATCCTGCCCACCGGCCTGATTGCGTGCCTGATCCTTGGGATTCAATATCTTATCAAGGAAGGCAACGTCCTCGACACCATCATCTACGGCCTGTCGCATTTAACGGCGAACGCCTCGCCGTTCGGCGCGGCGCTGATCATGTGCGCGTTCGTGCTCATCGTGGAAGTCGCGCTGCCCGGCACGATGGTCAAAGCGCTGACCATCCTGCCCATCCTGGTGCCGCTCGGCGAGTTTTCCGGGATCTCGCGCCAGAGCACCAGCCTGATTTTCGCCATCGGCGACGCGTTCCCGAATATGCTTTATCCGACCGACAGTCTTTTGATCTTCACGCTCGCCATCCTCGGCTGCCGCTACAAATCCTGGATTAAGTGGCTCTGGCCGTATGTGCTCGTCTGCGCGGCGGTCAGCGTCGGTGTGATCGGTCTCGCAGTAGCCGTCGGATACTGACAGGCGGCGATCCAAAATGGAAAAAAGAGGCATCGAAATCGTTGAAGAATACGTCCCGGTCAATGGCGTGGACACCTATTTCCTCCACTTTCCGGAAGAAACGGGAAAGCCCGTGCTGTTGATGCTGCATGGCGGCCCCGGGGAAAGCATGGCGACGATGAGCTGCTATTTCAAGCGGCATTTCGGGAAGATGTGCACGCTGGTCACCTATGACCAGCGCGGTGCGGGCAGGACGTTCCTGAAAAACCCCGGCGCAAAGCCGGAGCTTTCCCTCCTGCTCAGCGATCTGCATGCCGTCATCGCGCTGCTCAAAGAGCGCTACGGCGTTTCGCGCGTCGCGCTGCTCGGACAGTCCTGGGGCTCCGGACTCGGTTCCGTCTATGCGCTTGAACACCCGGAAGATCTGCTCTGTTATATCGGCGTCGGCCAGCTCGTGAACGGAACAAAGAACGAAGCCGAAGGCGCACGCGTGCTCAAGGAGAAAATACTGGCCGCGGGGAACCAGAAGGATTTAGCGCAGTTTGAGGCGATCGGGGCGTATCCCGTCGGGGAAAACGCGCCGTTCGACTGGGGGAAAATCATGCAGATGCGCCGCCTGCAGCGCAAATACGGCCTTGCGGTGCGTTTCAACGCCGCTTTCTTTAAGGCGTTCTTCAGTTCGCCGACACTCAGGTTTTCCGACCTGACGTCCATGAAAAAGATATTCGCCTTCAACGCTGCGATGATCGAATGGGTTATCACGCAGTTTACGCTCGAAACCTACCCCCGCGAGTACGCCGTTCCGGTATTCTACCTGCTGGGCGAGCGGGACTATCAAACCCCCGTCACGCTGGCCACTGCTTACTTCGATTCCATCGAAGCGCCGTATAAAAGGCTCACGCTGCTCAAAAACGCGGGACATTTCCCGGAGCTCGACAACATGGCGGACTTCACCGCCGCGCTGCAAAGCGCGCTGGACACAGCCGTTTCTCTCTGAATGGTTCTGGCCAAAAAGCAACAAGACCCATGCTAAAAAGCATGGGTCTTTGAGACCGTCAAAAAACTTGTTTTTTGACGGGATAACCGCTCTTTGTCTCTCGCCTTTCGGGCTCCCGGGCGGCAAAGAGCGCAAAGACACCGCCCATTCTGGGCGACCGTACAGCGCCGGATGAACCGGCGCAGCTGGAAAAACGGGTAAAAGGCTGTGGCCCTTAACAATCCCAAGAACTTTTTTGACAATTCACTTCGAGGCGCATTAAACGGCGTTTATGTTTTCACGTCTAAAAAGTCGGTGGTTTCGAGCCATGCAAGATAATCCTGCGAAAGCTGTTCCGGCGTGACCCCCAGCACCGTTTCCAGCGCCGCATGCGTGGTTTCGATGTTGTCCACTTTAAAATTTTCGTTCGTCACGCTGTCGTTAAAGGGCTTTTCGCCCGCCTCGTAATACAGCTGCATAAATGTATCCTTGCCATAGGTTTCCACAAGGTAAGCAACATATCCAAAGCTCGTGTTATACCAGTCCCATACCTCCTGCTGGCTGCTCGGGTTGTAAAGATCGGTGGCTTCCAGCGCTTCAATCGTTTGCTGCAGGTTTTCCTTTACAATGTTGGAAAGCGCGCCCGTTAGCGAATAGTCGTAGTATGCGTTGCCGTAATAGATCGCCGTTCCTTCGAGCAGCCAGTCCGAAAGATTGTTGTTGCAGATTTTGATCGTGATGTGATGGACGAGTTCGTGCTGGATTGTCCCACGGTAGCCCTCGATATCCTCGTGTCCGGTGTAAAGCTTGAGCGATTCGTTCGGTTCGCCCCAGCCGGTGAACTGCCATGCGATCGACGGAATGGTCCTTTGCCGGAGCATCTCGCGGTCCCAGAAGAGCTTGATTTCAAAATGGTCGTCCGCCTGTTCTTCAAAAACGGTCGCAAGATTTTCGTAGGCGGTATCGATCATCTCGGTGAACGCTTCCACATGCGTTTCGCCCGGCATGTATTTGAGCGTGTAACGCGGCTTTTCAATGCTCTCAAAATTGTATCCGCAGTCCTTCCATTCGCCGTTTTCCATCCGGAACAGCAGCGGATACGTAAAGTCAAACGCTTCGCCGTTGCCGGTATGCCGCTGCCGGACCGTCGCTTCAAGCGACGCTTCGTCGATTTGCCGGATGGATTCAACCTCGAAGGAAACGCCGCTGATTACGGGCTTGATCATCTCGGAATACCAGCGCGCCTGCTCGTTATAGTAGTATTCATCCTCCGTCGTCACGGTAGAAAGGTATTTTTCGTAATCCTCGTCCGTCAGCGCGTCAAGCTTAACCTGCATGACCGCTTCAATTTCCTCTTTCAAGGTTTCTTCCGGCGAAAGCGACGGCGTCGGCTGCGCGGTGGCCGTCGGCTCGGCTGCCGCCGTTGCCTGCGCCTTTTCTTCCACGCTCCGGCATCCGGCTAGAAAGCAGAGCAACGCCGGCGCTGCGATGCAAAGCGCCGTAAATATCCGTCCCGTACGTTTCATACGTTCCTCCATTTCGTTTATATCGTCCGCTCCGCCGCCGTTGTTCCGCTATACCATTTTGCTTCTGGGTGCATTTTGCAAGAATATATTATATTTTACTGTGAACCAAACACCACTGTCAACGCAGGTCGTTCCCCGCAAAAAACGGCGGGCGGCCCAAACCCGGGCCGCCCGCCGTCGCCGATATATGGTGGTTTGCGCGCAAACCGGCGCAAAACAAATTTCGTTTTATATGAACTGTATGATATCGTCAGACGCCGAAAAACCGGGACAGAAACTCCCTGGTCTCCTGCTTTTCCGGGTTGCCGAAGATTCGTTCCGGCGCGCCGTCCTCCCAGATCACGCCGTCGCGCATGAACACGGCGCGGCTGGAAACGTCGCGTGCAAACGCCATTTCATGCGTGACCACGATCATCGTCAGCCCTTCTTTGACCAGCGTCTTCATAACATCGAGCACTTCGCCGACCATCTGCGGGTCGAGCGCCGAAGTCGGCTCGTCAAAAAGCAGTACTTCCGGTTCCATGGAGAGTGCACGCGCGATGGCGACGCGCTGTTTCTGCCCGCCGGAAATCTGGCGCGGCTTTGCATTGATATACGGCGCCATGCCGACCTTGTCAAGATAGGCGCGCGCAGTCCTCTCCGCGGTGGCTCTGTCCTTGTGGAGCACTTTTCGCTGACCGATCATGCAGTTTTCCAGCACGGTCATATTGGAAAAAAGGTTGAAACTCTGGAAAACCATACCGACTTTCGCGCGGTAGGCGGGCACATTGAACCCGCGCTCCGTGATGTCCCCGCCGTGGAAGAAAATCTGCCCGGATGTCGGGATTTCCAGCAGGTTGATGCAGCGCAGCAGCGTCGATTTCCCGGAACCGGAAGCGCCGATGATGCTCGTAACGTCTCCTTTGCTCACAGAAAAGTCGATATCCTTCAGAACGGGGTTGGTGCCGAACGTTTTGGAAAGATGTCGAATCTGCAGAATGTTTTCTTCCATTTTTCAGCGCCCTCCCTTCATTGCCGCGCGCCGCCTGCCGCCGGGAAACCGCGTCAGGCCGCTGGTATGCGCAAGCGTATCCGTCGTTGCAAGGTCATAGCTGTCGCTTCCGTCCATCCGCTTTTCCCAGCGCCGCAGCAGAAACGAACTGACCAGCGTCATAAACAGATACCCTGCCATTTCGATTGTTGCCGACGGGAAATAGAGGAACGTTGCGCCGACCACCGCTTTGTGGGTCGCAAAAAACTCGGTGTAACCGATGATGAACATCACCGACGTATCCTTGAGATTGATGATGAAGTTGTTGCCGATCTGCGGCATAATGCTGCGCAGCGCCTGCGGCAGGATGACATGCAGCATAGTCTGCACGTGCGTCATGCCGATCGCCTTTGCGCCTTCCGTCTGGCCGGGGTCGACGGAAAGAATCCCGCCGCGCACCGTTTCGGCCATATACGCACCCGTGTTGATCGAAACGACCGTAAACGCCGCCAGCCAAACGCTGCTCCAGTGCACCGCGTTGTTGGTAAAATACGGCAGGCCGTAATAGACGAACACCGCCTGCAGAATCATCGGCGTTCCACGAAATACTTCGACATAAATGCGCACGAGCGCACGAACCAGTCCCAGCAGCGCGCGCTTTGCGGCGTGGTCGGTTTTTGCGCAGGGAATCGTCTGAAGAATTCCGCAGATGAACCCGATGATGCAGCCAACCACTGTGCAGATCACGGCAAGGGAAACCGTCTTCCACATGCCGTTCAGATACACGAGGCCGTAATGATTCCAGAGCTTCACAATGTCACTGCCAAGCTGAGCAATATTACTCACTGCAACCATTCTCCTTTCTTAATCACGGCAAGGCGCGCCGTCTAACCGGCCCGCCCTGTCCGTGATTCGTTCGCTTCTTGGAATCGTTCCGGCCAAAGCCGGACAAAATTAGTCGTTGGTGATGGGCTGTACGGCAATCGCCTGCGCCATGAGCGCATTGAAGTCGTCCGCACTCATCGTGGCGAGCACGCTGTCGAGCGCGTCTTTCAGCACGGTGTTTCCCTTCATCACGGAAATGCCGATGTTGACGTCGCTGTCCTCCACGGTAAAGTCGTCCCCGCTGCCCGCGAAATCAAGGATTACCATGTCGGGGTACGCGGCAACCGCGCCCTGCGCGGTCGGCATATCGGTGCAGACAAAGTCGACCGTGCCGGTTTCCAGCGCCATCAGCATTGCGGGCGCCGTTTCGGACGCAGACTGAATCTGCGCATCCGGGATCTGCGGCAGGCAGGTATCATACCAAATCGTTCCAAGCTGACTGGTGCAGGTCCCGCCCGCGAGATCGGAAATCCCCGCGGCGGATGCAAAGCTGCTGCTGTCCAGCGTGAGGCATACAATCGTTGCATAGAGGTACGGACCCGCAAAATCGACCTGTTCCATGCGCTCCGGCGTCATGGACTGGCCGGCGATGACCGCGTCGATCTGGCCGGTCTGCACCGCCGGAATCAGCGAATCCCAGTCGAGCCGCACGACTTCAAGTTCCCAGCCGTTGGCATCGCAGAGCTTCTGCGCCATCATCACGTCGTATCCGTTGGCGTATTCGTTGGAATCCTTAATCGGCACGGCGCCGTTGGAGTCGTCCGTCTGCGTCCAGTTGTAGGGCGCGTATGCGCACTCCATGGCGACGGTCAGCACGCCGTCTTCCACGCCGGAAGCCACGCTCGTTTCGTCCGTGGCAGCGGCGGTTTCTTCGGTTGTGCCCGCGCATGCGCCGAACGTTACGATCAGCGCGGCGGCAAGCATCAGGGCAAGCATTTTTTTCATAGTATTTTTCTTCCTCCTGTCGATTCTTTATATAAAAAACCGTGAATCTTTCAAAATGAAAAACTCACGGCTTTACATAAACGGTTTTTGCCATGTATGCAGAGCGGGCGTACCCGCACAAACCAATGACAGCTCTCCACTTCCGTGACAGTCTGCGACATATTCTCCCGCAGCCCAGCGCGTCCGCCCGCAAATTTGCGTCTTCCGCGCTTCGGCGGCAGCCCCTTTCACCCCGGTCGTTCCCGGCGGCTACTGATGACAACCGCTCCTCTATCATTATATATTATTGAATTAGTGCAAGTTTATCATAAAAATCCGGCTTGTCAAGCGCAGAACGACATATTTATGCAAATCCATCCGCGCGCACGGCACGCCGAAACGCCTTTTCAACCCGGCGGTGCTGTGCTATACTCGGCATAAGTTTACAGGACACATATGCGGGAGGTAAAACTGTATGGAATCTCGGTTTGAGAACAGCTGCCGGTTTTCAAAAGAAAATCTGCTGGAAATGACAAAACGCATCCGGAAACCGTCCACCATCTATCTGCTTGTCTGTTCCGCGGTGCT
>ERZ795053.521-NODE-521-length-49550-cov-9.503909_pt1 | contig 49550 bp, 40 predicted proteins | sample MGYA00375137_ERZ795053 | MGnify/ENA primary metagenome ERZ795053 (study PRJEB30182, sample SAMN05720284) | activated sludge metagenome | isolation source: Anaerobic digester | place: Hong Kong | collected 2014-12-17 ...
TGAAGGTCGGCGCCTCCACCTTCACCGACGCGGCCGGCAACTACGCCTTCACCGGACTCGAGCCGGGCGACTACCTCGTCAAGTTCATCACCCCGACCGGCTTCTTCCTCACCAACCAGAACGTGGGCGCGAACGACACGGCGGACAGCGACGCAGACGCCACCACCGGCTTCACCGGCTGCTACAAGCTCGAAGCGGGTGAGACCGACAGCACTGCCGACGCCGGCATCTTCAAGCCTGGCGAAGGCGGCGTCGTGGCGTCGATCGACCTCGTCAAGCTCACCAACGGAACCGACAACAACGCCCCCACCGGGCCGTATCTCGCGGTCGGCAGCACCGCCACCTTCCAGTACCTGGTGACCAACGACGGCATGGTCGCGCTGTCGGACATCGTCCTCTCCGACGACCATGGCACGCCAGGCGACACGAGCGACGACTTCACGCCCATCTTCCTCGGCGGCGACGCCGACGGCGACGGCCTGCTCGATGTCGGCGAGAGCTGGATCTACGAGGCCTCCACGGTCGTCAGCGCCGGCCAGTACACCAACCTCGGCGCCGTGACCGGGACACCGGTCGACGCCGACGGCAACCTGGTCCCCTCCCTGCCGCAGCCCACCGACACAGACCTCGACAACCACTTCGGCGCGCGGGTGGCGATCGACATCGAGAAGTTCGTCCGCGGCGTCCATCAGGACACCGGCGGCGGTGGCGAAGGCCTCACCCCCGGCTTCTGGAAGACGCACTCCGAATACGGCCCGGCACCGCTGGCTGGCTGGCCGGAGACCGGCTACTCCCCGGATGACGCTTGGGAAGCCGTCTTCGGCATCAACGTACCCGGCGCACCGACCCTGCTCGATGCGCTGAACGCGGCGGGCGGCGGGCTCGACGCGCTGCTGCGCCACTCGAGCGCCGCGCTGCTCAATGCGGCGCAGCCGAACGTGGACTATGCCTACACCTCGAGCCAGGTCATCTCGCTGACCCGCGACGCCATCCTCAGCGGCGACCTGAACCAGATCGAGTCGGTCAAGAACCAGTTCGTGATGCAGAACGAGCTGGGTGCCGACCTCAGCACCCCCGCAAGCGGCGGGGCCACGGTCACCACCCCGTGGTTCGACGCCGACGCCCCCGGCACCGGCCCCTTCATCGCGCTGGGCGGCACGGCCGAGTTCCGGTACGAGGTCCGCAACACCGGCGATGTCGCGCTCGAAGGGGTGTCCGTGAGCGACGACCGCCTCTCCGGGCTGAGCTTCGAGGGCGGCGACACCGACCACGACGGCCTGCTCGACCTCGACGAGGTCTGGGTCTACCGCGGCTCCGAGCTCGCCGACACCGCGGGAGTGGATATCGCCAACGTCGGCACCGCAACCGGTTCGGCGCTGGGCATCATGGCGACCGACGCCGACGCGGCGCGCTACTCGACGGCTGCGTCGACGCAGTCGCTGGGTGACTTCGTCTGGCTCGACGCCAACCGCAACGGCCTGCAGGACGGTGGCGAGGCGGGCATCGGCGGCATGCTGGTGACCCTGACCGGCGGCGGCGCCGACGGCATCATCAACGGCGTGGGCGACACCACGGCCATCACCAGCACCGACGTCGACGGCTACTACCAGTTCGACAACCTGGCGGCCGGCGTGCAGTACCAGGTGACGTTCGGCAAACCTGCGGGCACGGCCTTCACCATGCGGGACGCCGGCGCCGACGACGCCATCGACTCCGACGCCGGCGCCGACGGCAAGAGCCAGATCGTCACCCTCAGTCCGGGCCAGCACAACCCGTCCGTCGACGCGGGTGTATACGTACTCAATCCCGGGATCGACCTCGAGAAGACCACCAGTGGTCCGTCCAACGCCAACCCGACCGCGGCGGATTACGACAACGAGGACACGCCCGATGGCGCGGGCGTGCCGGTGCTGACCGCCGGCTCGGCGGTGACCTGGACCTACAAGCTCACCAACACCGGCAATGTCGACTTTGCCAAGGCCGACCTCGCCCTCGTGGATGACAACGGCACGCCGACCAACGCCGCCGACGACATGTCCATCGCCAACGGCAAGATCGCATACGTGTCGGGCGACGATGGCGACAACGTGCTCGAGGCCGGCGAGTCGTGGCTGTACGAGGCCCACGGCACCGTCCAGTCCCTGGGCGTCCTGGGCGCCGCCACCACGATCGACTTCTCCGGCAACACCGCGGTCGACGGCACCGACGGCAACACCCGCAGCTACAGCGCCGGTGGCGTCACCGTGCAGGCCAACGCCTGGAGCCGCACGAAGGGCAGCGACACCTGGCAGAAGGCCTGGCTGGGCGCTTACGACGCCGGCCTCGGGGTCACCGACAGCAGCGAGAGCGGCAGCGGCTCCACCCACACCGTCGACAACTACGGCCGCGACAACTACATCGTCTTCCAGTTCTCCCAGGACGTGGTGGTCGACAAGGCCTTCCTCGGCTACGTCGTGGGCGACAGCGACATGACCGTGTATGTGGGCTCCTCCACGGCGCCCATCACCGCCATGAACAACGCCGTGCTCGCCGGCATGAGCCTCAAGGAGTTCAACGACACCGGCTCGACCTCCGCCCGCTGGGCCGACTTCAACGCCGGCGACGTCCAGGGCAACGTGCTGATCCTGGCCGCCCGCGACGATGGCCACAGCTCCGACTACTTCAAGGTCGAAAAGCTGGTGTTCGAGGCCGTGCAGTCCGGCGGGGTGTACGCGAACACCGCCACGGTCACCGCACCGGGCGGCCTGAGCGACTCGGACATGAGCCACTACGAGACCGTCCCCGCCACCCCCGGGATCGACCTCGAGAAGACCACCAGTGGTCCGTCCAACGCCAACCCGACCGCGGCGGATTACGACAACGAGGACACGCCCGATGGCGCGGGCGTGCCGGTGCTGACCGCCGGCTCGGCGGTGACCTGGACCTACAAGCTCACCAACACCGGCAATGTCGACTTTGCCAAGGCCGACCTCGCCCTCGTGGATGACAACGGCACGCCGACCAACGCCGCCGACGACATGTCCATCGCCAACGGCAAGATCGCATACGTGTCGGGCGACGATGGCGACAACGTGCTCGAGGCCGGCGAGTCGTGGCTGTACGAGGCCCACGGCACCGTCCAGTCCCTGGGCGTCCTGGGCGCCGCCACCACGATCGACTTCTCCGGCAACACCGCGGTCGACGGCACCGACGGCAACACCCGCAGCTACAGCGCCGGTGGCGTCACCGTGCAGGCCAACGCCTGGAGCCGCACGAAGGGCAGCGACACCTGGCAGAAGGCCTGGCTGGGCGCTTACGACGCCGGCCTCGGGGTCACCGACAGCAGCGAGAGCGGCAGCGGCTCCACCCACACCGTCGACAACTACGGCCGCGACAACTACATCGTCTTCCAGTTCTCCCAGGACGTGGTGGTCGACAAGGCCTTCCTCGGCTACGTCGTGGGCGACAGCGACATGACCGTGTATGTGGGCTCCTCCACGGCGCCCATCACCGCCATGAACAACGCCGTGCTCGCCGGCATGAGCCTCAAGGAGTTCAACGACACCGGCTCGACCTCCGCCCGCTGGGCCGACTTCAACGCCGGCGACGTCCAGGGCAACGTGCTGATCCTGGCCGCCCGCGACGATGGCCACAGCTCCGACTACTTCAAGGTCGAAAAGCTGGTGTTCGAGGCCGTGCAGTCCGGCGGGGTGTACGCGAACACCGCCACGGTCACCGCACCGGGCGGCCTGAGCGACTCGGACATGAGCCACTACGAGAGCGCCGCCAAGATCGTTGCCGCCCCGAAGTTCTTTGTCGTCGATCAGGCCAAGGATCTGAGCTACCAGTACGCCGACGGTGGCGACGGCCTGGGCAGCTTCGCGCTGGCAAACACCGATCCGCGCGACATCGCCGCCAACGCGGACGGCAGCCTGCTGTGGGTGCTCGACCGCGACAAGAACGTGGAGGTCTACAAGGGCGACGGCACGCAGCTCGGGCAGTGGAAGGCCTACGGACTGGGCACCGAACCGGAGGGCATCACCCTCGACGGCAAGGATCTCTGGATGGCGGACCGCACCGGCAAGCTCAACTGGTACGACAATGCGGCCACCCGCACATCCGGCACCGACAGCCCGGAATTGAGCTTCACGCTCTCGCTCGACGGGAACCTCAAGGGCATCGTGACCGACGGAACCTACCTGTGGGCCGTCACCGAGGGGACGTGCGACTACGTGTATCGGTTCAAGATCGTGCGCGACTGGTGGGGCAATCCGAGCGGCTTGAGCCAGAGCGGCGGGTGGCAGCTCCCCACCGCGAACACCAAGCCGACCGGCATCACGCTCGACCCCAGCGGCAAGTCGGACAGCCTGTGGATCGTGGATGAGTCGACCGACACGGTGTACGAGTACGGTTACGGCCGCAGCCAGACCTGGGGGGTCGGAACGATCACCGCGAAGTTCAAGCTCTCGGCCGGCAACACCGCACCACAAGGCATCGCCGACCCCCTGCCCGCCGGGGCGGAGGCGTTCGACCTGGCCGAGATCTCCGCTGCCGCGGGGCTGGAGACGACGCAGCCCGATCCGTACGCGGGCGACTTCGTCACCCCGCTCTTCGACGACGCGATCGCCTTCCACGACGCCGGCATCGTCGGGACGAGTGCACAAAGCGAGGCCACCCTGGCACTGCTTCACGCTTGAGCCCGGATCGACTGCGCTAAGATCCGGTTAACGCAAGGCTACGGTCGGGAACCCTTCCCGGCCGTAGCCTTGCGTGCGATTCTTCCACATGCCTGTCGTCCCGGAACGGTGGGCAAGTCCTGGAACCTACCAGCCTTCGCGCACGGGGACGACGAATCCGATGACAAAGCAGACGTTCGGCCAGCCGGCCGGCGGCGAACTGAAGGAGGCCTTGCAGGCCCTGCGGAACGCCTTCACTACGGTGGGCGCCTTCAGCGGCTTCATCAACCTGATGATGCTCGCCCCGGCGCTCTACATGCTGCAGGTGTATGACCGCGTACTCGGCTCGCGCAACGAGACCACGCTGGTGATGCTCACCGTGCTCGTCGTCGGGGCGCTGCTGTTCATGGCCGCGCTCGAGAGCGTGCGCGGCTGGATCCTCGTGCGCGTCGGCGCCCGCCTGGATGCGCAGCTCAATGGTCGCGTGTTCACCGCCGCCTTCGAGCGCAACCTGCAGCAGGCCGGCAGCAACACCGCACAACCGATCCACGACCTCAACGCGGTGCGCCAGACCCTCACCGGGTCGGCCCTGCTCGCGGCCTTCGACGCGCCCTGGCTGCCGATCTACCTCGTGGTGATCTTCATGATGTCGCCACTGCTCGGCTGGTTCGCGCTCGCCGGCGCGATCGTGCTGCTCGTGCTCGCGGTGGCGAACGAGCGCATCTCCAAGCCCCGCCTGGACGAGGCACAGAAATTCTCCATGCAGTCGCACCAGGCACTCGTCAGCCACCTGCGCAACAGCGAGGTGATCGAGGCGATGGGCATGCTGCCCGCCATCCGCCAGCGCTGGCACGCGCTGCACCGCCAGCAGATCCACGCCCAGGCGCTGGCGAGCGACCGCGCCGCGATGCTGAGTGGCGCAACCAAGTTCGTGCGCATCGCCATGCAGTCGCTGATCCTCGGCTTCGGCGCGCTGCTCGTGCTCGAGGACCAGATCACCGCCGGGATGATGATCGCCGCCTCCATCCTGCTCGGCCGCGCCTTCGCACCGATCGAGCTCCTGGTCGGCAACTGGAAGCAGATCGTCTCCGGCCGCCAGGCCTACGCCCGCCTGCAGGAACTCCTGCAGCGCCACCCCGCACGCGGGACCAGCATGAGCCTGCCACGGCCGCAGGGTCGGATCACCGCCGAGGGCGTCTCGGCGATGCCCCCGGGCACGCGCCGCATGGTGCTCAAGAACCTCGGCTTCACCATCGCCCCGGGCGAGGTCGTCGCGGTGGTCGGTCCCAGCGCATCGGGCAAGTCCTCGCTCGCCCGCCTGCTCGTGGGTGTCTGGGCGCCCGCGGCAGGGAGCCTGCGCCTGGACGGCGCCTCGGTCTACGACTGGAACAAGGACGAGCTCGGCCCCGCACTCGGCTACCTCCCGCAGGACATCGAACTCTTCGACGGGACGGTGGCAGAGAACATCGCCCGCTTCGGCGAGGTCGACTCCGAGCGCGTCGTCGACGCCGCCCGCAAGGTCGGCATGCACGAGCACATCCTGCACCTGCCGCAAGGCTACGACACCCCGCTCGGCGCCGAGGGCAGCAACCTGTCGGCCGGCCAGCGCCAGCGCATCGGACTGGCGCGTGCGCTCTACGGCGATCCTGCCCTCATCGTGCTCGACGAGCCCAACTCCAACCTCGACGAGGCGGGCGAGAAGGCGCTGCTCGAAGCCCTGCTCGGCCTCAAGGCGCGCGGCGCCACGGTGGTGATCGTCACCCACCGCATGTCGACCCTGGCCGCCGCCGACAAGGTCATGGTGCTGACGGACGGCACCCTCGCCGCCTTCGGCCCGCGCGACGAGGTCTTCAAGCCGACCCCGGCAACAACGACCGCGCCATCCACACCCAATGCCACGCCCGCCAATCGGCGCGTGGCGAACGTGGTCCCAGGCGCACCGGTCCTCGCACCGGGAGCGGCACCCGGCCGCTGAGTCCCGACCGCTGAGTCCGTCCCGCCACCCAGCCACCGCACCGATACCGGAATCCCCCGATGCCCCCTTCCCCTCCCGATTCCAGCGCGCCGCCCGGCGGCCAGTCCGGCAGCGCAGCTCACACCGAGCTCAGCGACTCCCATGCACGCCGCTGGGGCTGGCTCCTGGTGGTCGCCGGCTTCGGCGGCTTCATGGCCTGGGCGGCACTCGCCCCGCTGGACTCCGGCGTCGCCGCTCCGGGTACCGTGGTGGTCTCCGGCAACCGCAAGGCCGTGCAGCCACTGGTCGGCGGCAAGATCGCCGAGCTCGCGGTACGCGACGGCGACGCGGTGCGTGCCGGCCAGGTACTGGTGCGGCTGGACGACACCCAGGCGCGCTCACAGCTCGACGTCGCGCGCGGGCAGTGGTTTACCGCCAGCGCGGTGGAGGCCCGGCTGGTCGCCGAACGCCTCGGCCACCCGCAGATCGAGTTCCCCGCGGCACTGCGCGAGGCCCACGCCGACCCGCGCGCCAGCGCCGCGATGGCGCTGCAGCGCGAGCTGTTCGTCACCCGCCAGCGCGCACTGGCGAGCGAACTCGCCATCCTCGAGGAGAGCATCCGCGGCCTCGAAGCGCAATTGCGCGGGGTGGAGGCGTCGTCGCACGCGCGCCGCACCCAGGTCGGGCTGCTGCGCGACGAGATCGCACGCCAACGCGGCCTCGTCGACGAAGGCTTCTACCCTCGCAACCGTCTCTCCGAACAGGAACGCAGCCTGGCCGCGCTCAACGCCGCGATCGCCGAGGACGCCGGCAACGCCGGGCGCATCCGCCAGCAGATCGCCGAGACCCGTTCGCGCATGATCGCGCGCGAGAACCAGCAACGCCAGGAGGTGGAGTCGCAGCTCACCGAGGTCCAGCGCGACGCCGGGGCGCTCCTGAGCCGCATCGAGGCGCTCGAGTTCGACCTGCGCAACACCGAGATCGCCGCCCCGGCCGACGGCCTCGTCGTGGGCCTCGCGGTGCATACCGTGGGCGGCGTGGTCGGCGTCGGCAACCCGCTGATGGAGATCGTGCCTGCCGACGAGCCGCTCAAGATCGACGCGCAGATCCCCCCTCACCTGATCGACCACGTGCGTGCCGGGCTGGAGGTGGACATCCTCTTCCCCGCCTTCAACCGTGCCACCACACCCAACGTCGCCGGGCGCGTGCTGCAGGTCTCGGCCGACGTGCTGGTCGAGCCGCAACAAGGCATCCAGTACTTCAAGGCGGTGATCGAGGTGACCGCCGAGGGCATGCACAAGCTGCGCCAGTACGAGATCCGCCCGGGCATGCCGGCCGAGATCTTCGTGCGCACGGGCGAGCGCACCCTGCTCAACTACCTCGTCAAGCCGCTCACCGACCGGCTCAAGGGCGCCCTGACCGAACCATGATGCGCATCGACTCCCGCCCCCTCGCGCTGGTGCTCGCGCTGGCCTTGACACCAGCGCCCGCGCTCGCCGCCGGCGCATTTGCCACCGCGTTCGACGCCGCACGCGCCAACGACGCCGCCTACCGTGCCGCCCGGCATGAACTGGAGGCCGGCGAGACGCTCGTGCCGATCGCCCGCGCCGGCCTGCTGCCGAGCGTGACGGCGAGCTTCTCGGAGTCGCGCGTACGCGGCGAGCGCGAATACGCCCCCCCACGTCCCAAGGACGATCTCGATTACCGCAACCCTGTCTTTGCGCTGCAGTTGCGCGCGCCCCTGTTCAACCTCGAGGCGTACAGCCGCTACGCCGCGGCGCAGGCGCAGACCGAAGGCGCGCGCGCGCGCTTCGCTGCCGGCGGCCGCGAATTGCTCGACCGCCTCGGCCTCGCCTACGTGCAGCGCCTGTTCGCCGAGGAGACGCTCGCCCTCGCACGCGTGCAGGTCGATGCCCTCGAGACCCAGACGACGATCGCCCGCCGTCGGCTCGGTGCCGGCGAAGGCACGCGAACCGAGCTCGCCGACGCCGAGGCCAGCCTGGCCAGTGCGCGCGCCGAAAGGATCGCCGCCGAGGACCAGCGCGAACTCACCCAACGCGCGCTCGCACGCATCACCGGTAGCGAGGCACTCGCCTTGCGCGCCCTGCCCGCACACGCGGCCCCCCTGCTTCCCGCCACCCGCGCACTGTCCGAATGGATCGCGCTCGCGCGCGAACACAACCCGACACTCGCCACGCGCGAGCGCGAGATCGAGGCGCTGGAGCACGAGATCCGCCGCAATCGGGCCGGTCACTATCCGCGCGTGGATCTCGTCGCCAGCGCGGTGAACGCCGAGAACGAATCGATCAGCACGCTCGACCAGGAGACACGCCAGTACAGCGTCGGGGTCCAGGTGAATATCCCGATCTACGCCGGCGGCGGCGTAGACGCCTCGGTGCGGCGCGCTGCCGCCGAACTCGCACGCGCCCAGGCACGCCTCGACGACGACTTGCAAAGCCTGCAGCTCGATGTCGAACGCCAGTTCCGCACCATCGAGAGCGGTCGGGCAAGACTGGCCGCACTCGACGACGCCGTCGCATCGAGCGAACTCGCCCTGCAAGGCGCCCGCCGCGGCCAGAGCGCCGGCGTGTTCAGCTCGGCGGACGTGCTCGACGCCCTGCGTCGCCACCACAGCGCCCGCCGCGACGCCGCGCAGGCGCGCCACGAACTGCTGATCGCGCGGATCCGCCTGCAGGCGCTCGCGGGAATCGCCGAGGAAGAGATCGTCGCCGACGTGGACCGTCTGCTGACTGCGGAGCTGGTTGCCGATCGGCGTTGAGCGTACGCCGGCATTTCGAGGTGGCCCGTCGAACGGACGTTTTGCGGACGTGCGCCCGGGACGGCGCCGAGGAGGTGGCGGAGGCGGTGAGATTCGAACTCACGAGGGGCGTAAACCCCTGACGGTTTTCAAGACCGTTGCATTCAACCGCTCTGCCACGCCTCCGCAAGGACCCGAAGTATACCACCGCGACGCGCCCGCATCGGAGGGCATCGCCGGTGATCACCCCTGCCCGGCCAGCCCCTCGGACGCGCGCTCGAAGAGGGCGACGGACTCGACGTGCGAGGTCTGCGGGAACATGTTGGCGATCCCCGCCGCGGCGAGCCGGTAGCCTTTCTCGTGCACCAGCACCGCGGCGTCGCGCGCAAGCGTCGCCGGGTTGCACGACACATACACGATGCGGGCGGGGCCGCGTGACGGATCGATGGCCTTCACCACGGCAATCGCGCCCTCGCGCGGCGGATCGATCAACAGCTTGTCGAGCCGGCCGAGCGCGGCCAGGCTGTCCTCGGTGGTCTCGAACAGATTCGCGGCGTGGAATTCACAAAGCGCCGCGAGCCCATTGCGCGCTGCGTTGGCATGGGCGCGCTCGACCAGGGCCTCGCTACCCTCCACGCCCACCACCTCGGCGCCGAGGCGCGCGATCGGCAGGCTGAAGTTGCCCAGCCCGCAGAACAGGTCGGCGATGCGCTCGCCCGGGCGCGGATCGAGCAGCTGCATCGAACGCCGGATCAGCAGTCGATTGATGTCCACGTTCACCTGGGTGAAGTCGGTCGGACGAAAATCCAGCCGCAAGCCGAACTCGGGCAGGGTGTAGAACGGAGATTGCGCGCCTGCCGGGTGCAGCGGCCGCGCCGAATCCGGGCCGGCGGGCTGGATCCAGGCCTGGATGCCTTCGGCGTCGGCGAAGGCGGCGAGCCGCTTCTCGTCGGCGGCTGAGAACGGCAGCAGGTTGCGGAACACGAACACGGTGCTGTCCTCGCCCACGGCGATCTCGACCTGAGGCAGGCGGTCGGCGATCGACAGCCCGGCCAGCATCGTGCGCAGACGCGGCAGCAGGGCCGAGATCGCCAGCGGCAGCACCGGGCAGGTGCGCATGTCGACGATGTAGCTCGAACGGCGCTCATGGAATCCCACGCGCAGCCCGCCCTTGCTCGGCACCATGCGCACGCCGAGGCGCGCACGATAGCGGTAGCCCCACGCGGGGCCGTGGATCGCCGGCAGGATCCGCCCGGGACGCAGCTTGCCGATGTGGCGCAGCGCGTCCTCGAGGATGCGCTGCTTCACCGCGGCCTGCGCATCCGCATCCAGATGTTGCATGGAGCAGCCGCCGCACACGCCGTAATGCGGGCAGCGCGGCGCCACGCGCTGGGCGCTCGGGCGCAGCACCCGCACCGTCTCGCCCTGCTCATAGCTCGGTTTGGCCCGCCGCACCACATATTCGACGCGCTCGCCCGGCAGGGCGCCCTCGACGAACACCGCCTTGCCCTCGACGCGGGTCACGCCGCGGCCTTCGTGGTCCAGGGAATCGATCTTGGCTATTGGCATGGTCATGCTGGAGGTTCCGGGAGCGCGCGATTCTACCGCGCCACGCCCGCGTGGATGTCCGCTTCCGGCAAAGTCTCCTTACCTTTGAGCCGCGCTTGCGCGGCGCCACCGCATCCGGACGACATGAAGCCGCATGCTAGAATCTTTGTGCATTGCGGCAATCGCAACGATCGCCGGACACCCCCAGAGATCACGGGAACGGGCCGCATGCACCCACCCCCAGAATAAGGAAGACAGACCATGAAGCATTCCATCCTCGCCGTCGCCCTCGTCGCCCTCGCCGTCTCCGCCTGCGGCAAGAAGGAAGAGCCGGTCGCAGTCCAGCCGGCCCCCTCGGCACAGGAGCAGATGAAGGAATCTGCCGCGCAGGCGGTGGAAGCGGCCAAGGAAAGTGCAAAAGCCGCTGGTGATGCCGCCGCAGCGGGCGCGCAGGCCGTCAAGCAGGAAGCCGCCGTCGCGGTCGAGGCGACCAAGGAAGCCGCCGCTACTGCGGCCGACAAGGCCGCCGCCGCCGCAGATGCAGCCGCGCAGAAGGCCGACGCCGTCGCCGACGCGGCGGCCCAGAAGGCCGGAGCCGCCGTCGAGGCGGTCAAGGACGCTGCCGCCGAAGCCAAGGCCGACACGGTCGATGCCGCCGCCCAAGCCAAGGCTGCCGCCGAAGCTGCGGTGAGCGCTGCCAAGGAATCGGCTGCGAAGTAACAGTTCGCACCACGCCCCGAATGAAAGAAGCCGGCTTCAAGCCGGCTTTTTTCATGCTGTCGCCGCCACGGGCGATACTGTCCCCGCAGCAGGGTGACGCGGCCTCGTCGAGACCCCGTCCCCGGCACAGCTCAGCGCAATTGCTCCTGCAGTAGGCCGAGCATGCGGCGTGCGGTCTCGGAGTTGTCGAGCCCGCCCTCGCGGGTGAGCACGCTGACCCGCGAAGCGTCGCCCTGGCCCTGCACGCGCAGGCGATACTCGCTACCGCCGGCGGCGGGCTTGTCGTCGCTGCGCCAGAACGCCAGGCGCGAGAGGAGCCCCTTGTCCGGACTGCGGTTGTCCGCGTCGGGGTCGACGTAACGCACGAAGTAAAGCCCCTGCGCACGGTCACGGTCCTCGACGGTGAAGCCGATCCGGTCGAGCGCCAGGCCGACACGACGCCAGGCGCGGTCGAAGGCCTCGTCCATCACCAGCATCACCTGGCCGTCAGATGCGGAGGCGATGCGCGCCCGCTCCGAAGCCTGCTGCGGCGTGGCGATCGCGGCCTCGGCGCGGACCTCCTCGGCCCCCAGGCGGACCATCAGGCGGCGCAGCATCTCGGCCTCGAGCTCGGGGTCGGCCGGACGCGGCTGCCAGATCGTGGAGTCCTTGGCCTCGGTGGGGTAGATCTCCATCATGCCGCGGTGGGAGATGTAGACCTCCACGGTGCCCGCCTCCTTGCCCTGCTCGAGGCGGGTGCGGAACTTGTCGCGCTCGGGGGTCGAGAACAGTCCGTCGAAAACCTTGCCGATGCTGGATCGGATGAAGTCCTGCGGGATCTTGGCGCGATCCTCGGCCCAGTCGGTCTCCATGACGCCGATCTCGGGACTGTCGATGTTGAGGATGAAGCCGAGTTCGAGCCAGAAGTCCTTGATCTGCGGCCACAGCTCCTCCGGCGTGCCGCCCACCACCAGCCAGCGCTGACTGCCCGCCCGCTCGACGCGCATGGTGTCGGACTTGGCGAGCACCTCTGGACCGCTGGAGACCTGCGCAGGCTGGCTGGCGCGGTCTGCCGTGTAGGCGGAGTAGGTGGCGACGCCGCGCGGGGCGACGTCCGGCACGGCGAAGCGGTCGTCGCGCTGCGGCGCAGTGAGGTCGGGCGGGATCTCGAGCGGACGCTCGATCTGTTTCGCGCTCTTGTAGTCGATGCGCTTGGATTCGAGCAACGATCCCGAACAACCGCCGAGCGCGATCGAGAGCGCGAGCAGGGACAGGGAGGTGCGCTTGGAGCGGATCATGGAAGTCCTGGGCAGAAAGGTTCGGATCAGGCCTGGATGCCGGCCTTGCGCATCGCCGCGCGCACGCGCTCGTGATGGGCTGCGGACAGCGGGGTCAGGGGCAGGCGGATGCCATCGCCGACCAGCCCCATGCGCGCCACCGCCCACTTCACCGGGATCGGATTGGCCTCGCAGAAGAGGTCGCGGTGAAGGCCGGTGAGCGCGGCGTTGGTCTCGCGCAGCGTGCGCATGTCGCCCGCGGCGGCGGCCGCGCACAGGGCATGCATCGCGCGCGGCGCCACGTTGGCGGTCACCGAGATGACGCCATGGCCGCCGAGCATCAGGAACGCGGCCGAGGTCATGTCGTCGCCGCTGTACAGCGCGAAGTCCGCCGGCGCACGCTCGATGAGGTCGCAGGCGCGGTCGAGGTTGCCGGTCGCGTCCTTGAGGCCGACGATGTTGGGCACCTCGGCGAGGCGCAGCACGGTGTCGTTGGCCAGGTCGGCAACGGTGCGGCCCGGCACGTTGTAGAGGATGAGCGGCAGCTCGACCGCCTCGGCGATGGTGCGGAAATGCCGGTAGAGGCCTTCCTGGGTGGGCCTGTTGTAGTACGGCACCACCGAGAGATGCGCGTTCGCGCCGGCCTGCGCGGCGAAGCGGGTGAGCTCGACCGCCTCGGCCGTCGAGTTGGCACCGGTCCCGGCGATCACCGGGACGCGGCCTGCGCAGTGCTCGACCGCCACACGGATGAGCTCGCAGTGTTCGCCCACGGTGACCGTGGGCGATTCGCCGGTCGTGCCGACGATCACGATGCCGTCGGTACCTTCGGCGATATGCCAGTCGATGAGGCTGCGCAGGCGGGGGAAGTCCAGGCTGCCGTCGTCGTGCATGGGCGTGACGATGGCGACAAGCGATCCGGTAATCATGGCGTCCGACAGTGAAATAAAGCTGGGATTCTAACCGATCGCCGCGCGCGGTCGAGCCCGCCGCTGTTACAGGACGCGGCCGGCAGGCCCGTTGCGCGGGCGTGCCGGCCGGCGGCAGCGAGGTCACCCCGAAGGGCGCGGATCAAAGATCGGCCAGGGTCTTGATGTGGGCCACCACCGAGCGCGCCAGCGACGACAGCGAGTAACCGCCTTCGAGCACCGAGACGATGCGCTTGTGGCCACAGGCCTCGGCGACGCCCTTGATCTGCTGCGTCGCCCAGATGTAGTCGGCCTCGAGCAACCCGAGCGAGCCCATGTCGTCCTCGTAGTGCGCGTCGAAGCCGGCGGAGATGAAGATCATCTGCGGGCTGTGGCTGCGCAGCGCCGGCACCACGATGTCGCCGAACACCTGGCGGAAGGCATCGCCCCGCGTACCTGCCGGCAGCGGCACGTTGCACATGTGAGCCGGGGGGTTCTCGGTGCCGCAATACGGGTAGAAGGGATGCTGGAAGATCCCCGCCATCATGACCCGCGGGTCGTTGCGGAAGATGTCCTCGGTACCGTTGCCGTGATGCACGTCGAAGTCGACGACCGCGACGCGCTCCAGCCCGTGCACCTCGAGCGCATGGCGTGCGGCGATGGCGACGTTGTTCATGAAGCAGAACCCCATCGCCTTGGCGCGCTCGGCATGGTGACCGGGAGGGCGCACCGCGCAGAAGGCGTTCTCGATCTCGCCCTTCATCACCAGGTCGGTGGCGTAGACCCCCGCACCGGCAGAGCGCAGCGCCGCCTTCATCGTGCCCGGGCTCATCGCCGTGTCGGGGTCGAGGTGGCGAATGCCGTGCTCCGGCACGCTCTCGAGCAGGTTGTCGAAATACTCGGCCGGATGCACGCGCAGGATGTGCTCGCGCTCGGCCAGCGGCGCATCGAAGAAGGACACGTACATATCGAGCCCCGAGGCGATCAGGCGATCATTGATCGCAGACAACCGGTCGGGGCACTCGGGATGCATCGCGCCCATGTCGTGCAGCCAGCAGTCACGGTGAGTAATGAATGCTGTCGTGGTCATACTCCTCCCTCTCGCCTCGCGGACGACGGAAACGGCGCGACACGCACCCCGTTCCGACTCTGGCGGCCGCCGACCGTGTTGCGTCCGATCGTCGGGCCGCTTGCCTTTGTCGTCTATTATCACCGCTTCCCGGCCAATTTCACAGTGCGCCACGATGCCCCTGCACCATGCGAATCGTCTGCTGGAAGCCGCCTCGCGAATCATCCTCGGCAAGGAGCGCGAACTCCGTCTCGCCCTCGCCTGCCTGATCGCGCGCGGCCACCTGCTCATCGAGGACGTGCCCGGCGTAGGCAAGACCACGCTCGCACACACGCTCGCCCGCCTGATGGGGCTGCAGTTCCAGCGCATCCAGTTCACCAGCGACCTGCTGCCCGCGGACATCCTCGGCGTGTCCGTCTTCGACCGCGACACCGCCGCCTTCCGCTTCCACCCCGGGCCGGTGTTCTCCCAGCTCATCCTCGCCGACGAGATCAACCGCGCCACACCGAAGACCCAGAGCGCGCTGCTGGAAGCCATGGAGGAGCGCCAGGTCACCGCCGACGGCCAGACCTGCGCACTGCCCGAACCCTTCTTCGTGATCGCCACGCAGAACCCGGCCCACCAGGTCGGCACCTTCCCGCTACCCGAGAGCCAGCTCGACCGCTTCCTGCTGCGCATCCGCCTCGGCTACCCCGATCCGCAGGCGGAGCGTGCGCTGCTGATGGGCGAGGACCGGCGCGGGTTGCTCGAGCGCCACCAGGCGGTCATCGGCCCGGCAGAGCTGCTCGAGATGCAGCAGGCGGCACAGGGCCTGCACGTCGCCGAGGCCCTCGTCGCGTATGTCCAGGCGCTGCTCGCGGCGACCCGCAACAGCGCGGAGCTCGCCGGCGGACTGAGCCCGCGCGCCGGGCTCGGGCTGCTCGCCGCGGCCCGCGCCTGGGCCCTGCTCGACGGTCGTGATCACGTGCTGCCGGAGGATGTGCAGGCCCTCTTCCCACACGTCGCCGCGCACCGCGTGCACTTGGCCGGCGATGGCCGCCCAGTGCCGCCGGCGACGCTGCTACGGCTGCTGCAGGCGGTCGCAGTGGGCTGATGGCGCGCCTCATCACCACTGCATTCGTCCAGCGCCTGCGCCATAGCGTCGACCGCTGGCTGTTCCGCGTCGGCGCCGCGGAGCCGGCACCGATCCGCCTCGGCCAGCGCCGGATCTACGTGCTGCCGAGTGCCGCGGGCATCGCCTTCGCCCTCGCTCTGCTGGTGATGCTGCTCGCGGCGATCAACTACAACCTGAGCCTCGGCTACGCGCTCGTGTTCACCCTGGGCGGCAGCGCAGCATCGAGCATGCTGCATGCTTTCCGCAACCTTTACGGCCTATCGATTCGACCGGGACGTTGCCCACCGGTGTTCGCGGGTGACACGGCCGTATTCACCCTCCTCGTCGACAACCCCGCTCCCCGCCGGCGCCCGGCCTTGCGCCTGGGCGCGCAAGGGCAATGCAGCAGCTTCGAGCTCCCCGCCGCGCAGGAGACCGCCATCCCCATCGCATGCCCCGCGCCCCGGCGCGGCCGGCTCGTACTGGGACGCAGCACGCTCGAGACGCGCTGGCCACTCGGGCTCATCCGCGCCTGGAGCGTGTTCGTGCCCGCGGCCGAGTGCCTGGTGCTGCCCACCCCGGAAGCCGATCCGCCGCCGCTGCCCCGCGACGGGGCCGGCGATACTGCGCCCGGCAGCCGGCGTACAGGCGAGGGCGACGACGACTTCGCCGGCCTGCGCGCGCATCGCAGCGCGGACTCGCCACGCCACGTGGCGTGGAAGGTGCTCGCGCGCGGCGGCCCGATGCTGACCAAGGAGTTCGCCGCAGGACAGGGGCGCGAACTCCTGCTCGACTGGGATCACCTACCGCCCGGGTTCGACGACGAGCGCCGGCTGTCTCGGCTCACCGCCTGGGTGCTCGCCGCCGAGCGCGAAGGCCTGCGCTACGCGCTCGCCCTGCCCGGCGTCCGCATCCCCGCCGCGGCCGGCGGCGCTCATCGCGAACGCTGCCTGCGACAGCTCGCGCTGCATGGGCTTGCGGATGCGACAGCGGGGGAACAGGCATGAGCACTGCCCGCTCGTCACGCCGGCTCGGCCTCTTCCGCCACGGCGGCGCGCTGCCCCGAGAACGCGTCACCCCGCCGGCGCCGACGCTCCGCCGCAACCAGGGCGCGTGGCTGCTCGGCGCCGCAGCAATGGCGATCGCCCCGCATTCGGTCTGGCTTCCCGCATGGATCACGGCGCTCGGCCTCGCCCTGCTGGCGTGGCGCGCACTGCTGCTGTGGCGCGGTAGCCGGCCACCGCCGGGCGTATTGCTGTTCGCGCTCGCGCTTGCCGTCGCGGCGGGGGTACGGCTGGAGTTCGGCCACTTCTTCGGCCGCGAGCCCGGGGTGGCCGTGCTGGTCCTGCTGCTCGGCCTCAAGTTGCTCGAGACGCGCGCGGCACGCGACATCCGCGCGGCGGTGCTGCTCTGCCTGTTCCTGCAGCTGGCGCTCTTCCTCGAGGACCAGTCGCTGCCGGTGGCCGCGCTGGTCCTCGGCGGGACCCTGCTCGCGCTCGGTGCTCTGGTCGCGCTCGCCGACCCTGACGGCAGCCAGCGCGAGCACCTGCGCACCGCGGCCGCCCTGCTCGCCCAGGGCATACCCTTCATGCTCGTGCTGTTCGTGCTCTTCCCGCGCATCCAGGGCCCCCTGTGGGGCCTGCCGGCGGATGCGTTCTCGGCGCGCACCGGGCTGTCCGAGACGATGCGCCCGGGCTCGATCAGCGTACTCGGCCAGTCCGAGGCGATCGCCCTGCGCGCCGCCTTCTCCGGTCCGCCACCGCCTCCGGCGCAGCGCTACTGGCGCGGCCCGGTGCTCAGCCGCTTCGACGGCCGCGAATGGCGTGCCGAAGCGGTCGTCGAGTCCGCCTCGCCCGCCTACCCGCTGCAGGGCGAGCGCATCGACTACCTGCTCACCATCGAGCCGCACCAGCGCCGCTGGCTGCTCGCGCTCGAGCACCCGGGCTCGGCGCAGCCGGCGATCCGCTACACCAGCGACCTGCGTGCGCTCGCCGCCGAACCCTTGCGGGCGCGCGCACGATTCGCGCTCGGAGCCTATCCGCAGACGCAAGCAGGGGTCGAGGAATCACCCGCGGTACTGGCCGCAGCCACCGCCCTGCCGGCCGACAGCAACCCACGCAGCCGCGAACTCGCCGCCGAGCTCGCCACCGGCGCGCGCGACCACGCCGAGATCCTCGAGCGCGTGCTCGCCCGGCTACGCGGCCTGCGCCTCGCCTACACCCTGCGCCCCCCGCTGCTCGGCCGCCATACCGCCGACGAGTTCCTGTTCGACACCCGGCGCGGCTTCTGCGAGCACTTCGCCTCCGCCTTCGCCGTGCTCATGCGCGCCGCAGGCGTACCGACGCGAATCGTCACCGGCTACCAGGGCGGCGAGCTCAATCCGATCGACGGTCACCTCGTGGTACGCCAGTCCGACGCGCACGCCTGGGCCGAAGTCTGGCTGCAGGGGCGCGGCTGGCTGCGGGTGGATCCGACCGCACTCGCCGCCCCCGAGCGCATCGACGGCGGGCTCGCCGCGGCACTCGCCGGCGCGGGCGAGCTCCCTTTCATGCTGCGCACCGACATGGTCTGGCTGCGCGACCTTCGCCACCGCTGGGAAGCCGTCGCCAACCTGTGGAACCAGCAGGTCCTTGGCTACAATCCCGAGCGCCAGCGCGAACTGCTCGCCCGCATCGGCCTCGGCGCGGACAGGCTGGCACGGACCCTCGGCGTACTGGCCGGCGCAGCGGTGCTGCTGCTCGCCGCCCTCTACGGCTGGAGCCTGCGCGGCGCGCGCACGCGCGACGCCCTCGCCCGCGAATGGGAGCGCTTCTGCGCGAGGATGGCCGCGTGCGGCCTGCCGCGCCCACCCTGGCAGGGCCCCCTTGACTATGCCGAGGCGCTCGCCGCGCACTTCCCTGCACACGCCCGGGAACTGCGCGAGATCTGCGTGCTCTACGCGAGCCTGCGCTACGGCCCGCACGCCCCGGAGGAGGATCTCCGGACTCTGGAAAACCGCATCGCCTCATTGCGACTCAAATGAACTCGACCTCGCACCAAACCTCGCGCGCCGCCGCCGCACCGCCAGCCGCGACCCGGATCCGCCCGCTCGGCAAGCTCGTCACCGCCCTCGCGCTCGCAATCGCGCTAGGCACGCCCGCGGCCGCGCACGCATCGTATGCAGGGCGCGAGGACGCTCGCACCTTCGCCGCGGAGATCGCCAGCCGCCATGCGCTCGACGCCACCGAGATCGAACGTGCCCTGGCCGGCGCCCGTCACGATCCCGAGGTGATCCGCCTGATCACTCCACCCACTCGCAAGGGCGTGCGCTCGTGGCACTCCTACCGCGCGCGCTTCCTCGACCGCACCCGCATCGACGGCGGCATGCGCTTCTGGCGCGAGCACGCCGACACCCTCGCGCGCGCCGAGCGCGAGACCGGCGTCCCGGCCGAGGTGATCGTCGCGATCATCGGGGTGGAGACCATCTACGGGCGCAACACCGGCAACTTCGAGACCCTCTCGACGCTCGCCACGCTCGCCTTCGACTACCCGCCGCGCGCCGAGCTCTTCCGTCGCGAGCTCGAAGCCCTGTTCCTGCTCGCACGCGAACAGGGACGCGACCCGGCGAGCTACTACGGCTCCTTCGCCGGCGCGCTCGGCTACCCGCAGTTCCTGCCGAGCAGCATGCGCGCCTACGCGCTCGATTTCGACCATAGCGGCGCCATCGACTTCGAGTCCGATCCGATCGACGCCATCGGCAGCGTCGCCAACTACCTGCGCGCGCACGGCTGGCAGGCGGGCGCACCGGTCGCCGAGCGCGCCCGCCTGTCGCCCGCCACCGATACCGCCAGCCTGGTCGCGGCCGGGATCGAACCGACCCTCGCACCCGCCGTGCTCGCCGACAACGGCGTCACCACCGCCGACGGCCGCACAGCCGCCGCCGTCGCGACCCTGGTCGACCTGGAGACGCCAGGCTCCGGCACCGAGTACTGGCTCGGCTACCGGAACTTCTACGTCATCACGCGCTACAATCGAAGCAGTTTCTACGCCATGTCGGTGTTCGAGCTCGCCGAGGCACTGCGCCTGGGCCGGCTGGTCGAGGAGATCCGCGCCGAACGCCGCTGAAGGATCCGCCCATGCCTGCAAGCGCCCCACCGCCGACCGTCGACCAGACCACCCTGCACCCGGCGCCGCTCGGCCTCGCCGACCTCGGCGGGGCGCTCCGCTTCGGCCTTGCGCAGTTCCGCGCGATTCCAATGCTGAGCATGGCTTTCGCGCTGCTCTTCGTGGCGATCGGCGCGCTAATGTTCGGGCTCCTGGAGTTCGGCGCGATCGCGCCGATGAGCCTGTCGCTCGCCGGGGGTTTCATGCTCGTGGGCCCGATCCTGCTCGCCGGCTTCTTCGGCGTCTCGGACAAGCTGCGCAAGGGCCGCAATCCGAGCTTCGGCGACATCTGGAGCGGCTTCCGCCAGATGCCGCGCGGCGGCTGGGTGGTGTCCTTCGTGTGTGGCTTGCTCTTCCTGATCTGGATCACCGACGCAGGCATCCTCTACGGCTTCATGGTGGGCCGCGAGCCGATCGGCTTCCTGCGCCTGCTGCGAATCGAGCAGGTCGTGCTCGATTACGCCGGCTACAGCGCAATCATGGGCGGCGTGCTCGCGTTCATCCTCTTCGCTGCCTCGGCCTTCTCGATCCCGCTGATCTACGACGGCCGCGCCACCCTGGTCTCGGGCGTGGTGGCGAGCGTGCGCGCGGTCTTCGGTCGCTTCGGCGTGATGATGTGCTGGGCCTTCCTGCTCGCCGCGGTGATCATGGGCAGCATCATGGCGCTTCCCCTGCTGCTCGTGAGTCTGCCGGTGATGGCCTACGCGAGCAGGGAGCTCTACTACCGCGTCTTCCCGCTGGCTTGAGGCGCGCTCTGCGCTCGCCTAGAGCAGCGCGTCACGCGGGATTCCGCGGCGGCGCAGGATGCGGCGCAGTTGCCCGAGCGCTTCGAGCTGGATCTGGCGGACGCGCTCGCGCGTGAGCTCCAGGCGCTCGGCGAGTTCCTCCAGCGTCAACAGCTCGCACTCGTCGATGCCGTAACGGTGGCGGATCACCATGCGCTGCTTGTCGTTGAGCATGGCGAGCCATTCGCGCACGAGCTGCTCGACTTCGGAGCACTGGATCTGCACGTCGGCGCTCGCCTGGTGTTCGTCCGCGAGCGACTCGCCGATCGACAGTGTCGGATCGATGTCGAGCGGCGCGTCCAGCGAAGCCGTATGTTCCCCGAGCGCGAGGATGCTGCGAACCTCTTCGATCGTCTTGCCGAGCCGGTTCGCGATCTGCTCGAGCGAGGACTCGCCGTTGCAGTCGGCCTCGATGTGGCGCTGCGCGCGCAAGACCTGGTTGAGCTCCTTGACCACGTGCACCGGCAGGCGGATCGTGCGCGACTGGTTCATGATCGCGCGCTCGATGTTCTGCCGGATCCACCAGGTCGCGTAGGTCGAGAAACGAAAACCGCGCTCGGGATCGAATTTCTCGAGCGCATGCATCAGCCCGAGGTTGCCCTCCTCGACCAGGTCGAGCAGCGGGATGCCACGGTTGAGGTAGTGCTTGGCGATATTGACGACGAGGCGCAGGTTGCGCTCGATCATCGTCTGGCGCGCATCGAAATCACCCATCCGCACACGGCGAGCGATCACGCCCTCCTCCTCTGCGGTCAGCAGCGGGTTGGCGCCGATCTCGTTGAGGTAGAGCTGGGTGACGTCGCTGAAGAACTCGTTCTCGACGACCGGGGGAGCCTGAAACGAGAACACCTCCACCTCAGGTGGAAGATCCGGTTCCTGCTGCCTCTCCAGCTCATCAAGATTGCCCGGTTCTTCCATCCTCGCCCTCCTCAGCGCGCAGGCAGATATCCGGTCGGGTCGACCGCCTTGCCCTGCTTGCGGATCTCGAAATGAAGCTTGGGCCGGTCGGCTTCCGAACTGCCGAGTTCAGCGATCTTCTGGCCCTGTGTCACCTGGTCGTCTTCCTTGACCAGGAGCTTGTCGTTGTGAGCATACACGGAGTTGTATTCCTGATTATGCTTGATCACGATCAACTTGCCATAGCCCCGCAGGCCACTTCCCGCATAAACAACCTTGCCGGCGGCCGCAGCGTAAACCGGCTCGCCGACCGCTCCGCCGATATCCAGGCCCTTGTTGGATGACTCGTTGAAACCGGCGATCACCGTACCGGATGCCGGCCATTTCCACTGCCCCCCCACAGCCGACGGCGGCGTCTCGACCGCGACTGGCGGCGAAGCCTCCACCGGCGCCGGCTCGGCCACCGGCGCCCGCCCTCCGACAGGCTCGCGCACGGTCGGAACCGTGCCGGCGAGCGAGCCGGTCGCGGGGACCGGGGTCACCACGGCCCCACCCGATCCCGCGATGGCTCCCGCCGCCGCCGACGGGGACACGCGCAGGGTCTGGCCGACGTGGATCTGGTCGGGATCCGTGATCCGGTTCCACGACACGAGGTCGGGCAGCGTGACGCCGTATTGGCGTGCGATGCCGAGCAAGGTCTCGCCGGGCCGGACGGTGTGATAACCGGTACTGGGCGAGACCGAAGCCGCCGGCGCCGAGGAGACACCGCTGCCGTCGCGCACTGGCGCGGTCCCCTGCGAGGCGCAGCCCGCAAGCAGCGCTGCAGCGAGGAGGGCGATGAGGGAAGGAATGTTCTTGTGCATCGAAAAATACCGTGTTCAGTCAGTACCCGCGATGAGCGGAACGAAGCGCACCGCCTCGCACCAGGTCTCGCGGAAGGTGTTGCCTTGGCGCTCGATCAGCAGCAGGCGCTGCTCCGCTCCGCCAACCGGGATGATCAGGCGCCCGGCGGGGGCGAGTTGTTCCTTGAGCGCCGGCGGCAGGCCGCTCGCCGCCGCGGCGACGATGATGCTGTCGAACGGCGCAGCCTCGGGAAGACCGAGGCTACCGTCGGCAAGTTTCAACCGTACGTTGGGCAGACGCAAAGGCCGCAGGTTCGCGCGTGCGCGATCGAGCAGGCCGCGGATGCGCTCGACCGCGTAGACCTCGGTGGCGAGCAGCGACAGCACTGCCGCCTGGTAGCCGCAGCCAGCGCCCACCTCGAGCGTGCGTCCGAGCTCGCGGCCGCTGCGCAGCAGTTCGAGCATGCGCGCCACCACGAAGGGTTGCGAGATGGTCTGCTGGAAGCCGATCGGCAGCGGGGTGTCGTCGTAGGCGCTGAAGGCGAGCCCCTCATCCACGAAGGCGTGACGAGGCACCGCCTGCATCGCCGCGAGCACGCGCTCGTCGCGAATGCCCTGGGCGCGCAGCCGCTCGACCATGCGCGCGCGCGCGCGCGAAGCCTGCCCGGGGTCGGACGAACGCATGTTCACCGCTGCAACCAGTCGAAGACCGGCGCGATCAGGCCGGTGTGGGTGAGGTCGATCTGCAGCGGCGTGACCGAAACGAAGCCGTTTGCCACCGCATGGAAGTCGGTGCCCTCGCCCGCGTCGGCGGCACCACCGGCGGCGCCCACCCAGTACACGGTCTCGCCGCGCGGCGTCTCGCTGCGCACCACCGGCTCGGCCTTGTGGCGCTTGCCCAGGCGGGTGACGCGGATGCCCTGCAGGCGCTCGTAAGCCACGTCGGGCACATTGACGTTGAGCAGCACCGGGCGCGGAAAGGGGTTGTGCATGAAGCGCTCGGCGAGATCACGCGCGACGCGGGCGGCGGCGGTGAAGTCGGTGGCCGACTTGCTCACCAGCGAGACCGCGATCGACGGCACGCCGAGCAGGAAGCCCTCGGTGGCGGCCGCGACCGTGCCCGAGTACACCGTGTCGTCCCCCATGTTGGCACCATGATTGACGCCGGAGACGACCATGTCGGGCAGGTGGTCGAGCATCCCGGTGACGGCGAGATGGACGCAGTCGGTCGGGGTGCCATTGACGTGGTAAAAGCCGTTGGAGGTCCGGCGAAGCGAGAGCGGACGATCGAGCGTCAGCGAGTTGCTTGCGCCGCTGCGGTCGCGCTCGGGCGCGACCACGGTGACCTCACCGATCGTGCCGAGCGCCTCGGCAAGGGCTGCGATGCCCGGGGCGAAGTAACCGTCGTCGTTGCTGACCAGGATGCGCATCTTGATTCCGTGCGGGTGGCTGCGAAGAGTTGCGAGGGCCTGAACGGGGCGCCGCGAACCGGCGAGAGCGGGGATATTAGCATGGCGTACCGGGCGGCACGCCGGCGAACGGCGCAAACAAAAAAACCGGCCTGGGCCGGTTGATTTGATTGGTCGGGGCGGCGGGATTCGAACTCGCGACCCCTTGCACCCCATGCAAGTGCGCTACCAGGCTGCGCTACGCCCCGACACAAGCCGCCATTATAGCAGCGGTTTCCAGAAATACCAGTATTTTTGCGAGCGACGACTTGGCGACGAGAGCGCCTGCGGGATCAGGCGCGCAATTCCTGCAGCGTGGCGGTGATCTCGGCGCGCAGCTCGCGCAGCATGGCCTTGCACTGCTCGAGCTCCACGCCGTTCTCCTGCTCCTGGATCGCCGACTCGCCGAGGCGGTTGCGCGCACCGGAGATGGTGAAGCCCTCCTGGTACAGCAACTGACGGATGCGCCGGATCAGCATGACCTCGTGGTGCTGGTAGTAGCGCCGGTTGCCGCCGCGCTTGACCGGCTTCAGCTGGGTGAACTCCTGCTCCCAGTAGCGCAGCACGTGCGGCTTCACGCAGCACAGCTCGCTCACCTCGCCGATCGTGAAATAGCGTTTCGCAGGAATCGGGGGCAGCTGCTCGCCACCGGGTTCAGGGCTGCTTGCTTGCATCGCTGAGTTGCTCCACCGCGGCCTTCAGTTTCTGGCTGGCATGGAAGGTGACCACGCGCCGGGCGGTGATCGGGATTTCCTCGCCGGTCTTGGGGTTTCGACCCGGGCGCTGCGGCTTGTCGCGCAACTGGAAGTTGCCGAAGCCGGAGAGCTTGACGCTGTCGCCGCGCTCCAGCGCCGTCCGGATCTCCTCGAAGAAGCCCTCCACCATGTCCTTGGCTTCACGCTTGTTGAGCCCGACCTGCTCGAACAGCAGGTCGGCGAGCTCGGCCTTGGTGAGGGTCATGTCAGGCTCCCGCGCCTCGCAGGCGTGCACCCAGCACGGTTTCGGCATGCGCCACGAGCAAGGCGATCGCCGCATCGACTTCGGCGTCTTCGAGGGTGCGTCGAGTATCTTGCATCGATACCTTGAAGGCAAGGCTCTTCTTGTCGGGGTCGATCCCCCTGCCCTGGTAGAGGTCGAAGAGCGCGATCTCGCGCACGATCTCCGGCGCGGCCTCGCGCAGCACCTCGAGCACACGCTCGACGGGAAGGTCGTTGCCCACCACCAGCGCGAGGTCGCGCCGCACCGCCTGCATGCGCGAGATCTCGGCATAGGCGGGAAGGCGGGCCGCGAGCGCGGCGTCGAGCGCGACCTCGAACACCACCGGCGCGCTGCCCAGCTCGTAGCGCTGCACCCACACCGGGTGCAGCTCGCCGAGCACGCCGATCATGTGGCCGTCGAGGCGCACGGCAGCCGCGCGCCCCGGATGCAGGGCGGGATGCGAGAGCGGGGTGAACTGCAGCGCGCGCGGCGCGAACAAGGCCTCGAGGTCGCCCTTCACATCGTAGAAGTCGACGTTGCGCGCGCGCTCGCCCCACTGTTCGGGCACCACCTGGCCGGCGGCCAGGGCGGCGATGTTCATCACCTGGTGGAAACCGTGCACGGGCTCGCCGTCGGCCTTGCGCTCGAACACGCGCGCCACCTCGAACACGCGCACGCGGTCGATCTGGCGCTTGCGGTTGGCGGCGAGTGTGCCGACCAGGCCGGGAATCAGGCTGGAGCGCATCACGCTGAGGTGGCTGGCGATCGGGTTGGCGAGGCGGATCGGGTTCTCGTTGGCGCAGAAGTCGCGCTCCCACGCCTCCTCGACGAAGGCGAAGTTGACCACCTCCTGGTAGCCGCGCGCGGCGAGCAGGTGGCGCAGCGCCCACACCGGGCGGCCGTTCTCGGTGCTCGGCAGCATCATCAGGCTGCCCTGCGGGGCGACTGCAGGGATGTTGTCGTAGCCGTGCAGGCGGGCGATCTCCTCGATCAGGTCTTCCTCGATCTCGATGTCGAAGCGCCACGACGGCGGCGTGACCAGGAAGTCGTCGCCACTGCGATCGACCTGCAGATGCACACGGCGCAGCAGGCCGAGCATGTCGTCGTCGTCGAGCACGATGCCGAGCACACGGCGGGCACGCGCCGGACGCAGGCGCACGGGGGCACGCACGGGCAGCGCGTCCGTCGCGACGGCCTCGACCACCGGGCCGGCCTCGCCGCCGCAGAGCTCGAGCACCAGGCGGGTGGCACGCTCGAGCGCACCGCGCGCGAGCTCGGGGTCCACGCCGCGCTCGAAGCGGTGCGAGGCGTCCGAGCCGAAGCCGTAGCCGCGCGCGCGGCCGGCGATCGCGTCGGGGGCGAAGAAGGCGCTCTCGAGGAAGACCTCGGTGGTGTCGAGGGTGATCCCGCTGTCCTCGCCGCCCATGATGCCGGCGAGCGCGAGCGCGCGCGCCTCGTCGGCGATCAGCAGGGTGTCGGCGGCCGGGGTCACGGTCTGTTCGTTGAGCAGCAGCACCTGCTCGCCCGCGCGCGGCAGGCGGACGTGGATGGCGCCCTGCAGCTTCGTGTTGTCGAAGGCGTGCAGCGGCTGGCCGAGCTCGAGCATGACGTAGTTGGTGATGTCGACCAGCGCACTGATCGAGCGGATGCCACTGCGTCCCAGACGGCGCGCCATCCAGTCGGGGGTCGCGGCACGAGCGTCCACGCCGCGCAGGATGCGGCCGCAGTAGCGCGGACAGGCCTGCGGCGCATCCAGCACGATGTCGCGGCGTGCATCGATCGAAGGCGAAACGGGTTCGATGGCGAGCGCACGGAACTCGCCGCCGGTGATCGCCGCGACCTCGCGCGCCACACCGGTCAGGCTCAGGCAGTCGGCACGGTTGGGGGTCAGCTTGATCGTGAACAGGGTGTCGTCCAGGCCGAGGTAGGCGCGGATGTCGGTGCCCACCGGCGCATCCTCGGGCAGCGCGTAGAGGCCGGAGTGGTCCTCGGAGAAGCCGAGCTCGCGCGCCGAGCACAGCATGCCGAAGGACTCGACGCCGCGCAGCTTGGCCTTCTTGATCTCGAACTCGCCGGGCAGCACCGCGCCGACCACCGCGCACGGTACCTTCATGCCGGCGGCGGCATTGGGCGCGCCGCAGACGATCTGCAGCAGCTCGCCCGTGCCGGCGTCGACCTTGCAGAGCTTGAGCTTGTCGGCGTTGGGGTGCTTCTCGGCCTCGACGATCCTGGCCACCACGACGCCACGGAAGGCGGGCGCGGCAGGTTCGGCCTCCTCGACCTCGAGGCCGGCCATGGTCAGCAGATGGCCGAGTCCGGCGCTGTCCAGTTGCGGATCGACGAAGGTCCGCAGCCACTGTTCTGAGAATTGCATGATTCGATTACCCGGATTGCGTGGTAGGGCGCAGCTTGTGCGAAGCCGCTCAGCGGAACTGGCCGAGGAAGCGCAGGTCGCCCTCGAAGAACAGGCGCAGGTCGTTCACGCCGTAGCGCAGCATGGTGAGGCGGTCCGGCCCCATGCCGAAGGCGAAGCCGGTGTAGCGCTCGGGGTCGATGCCGCCGAAGCGCAGCACGTTGGGGTGCACCACGCCGCAGCCGGCGATCTCCAGCCAGCGCCCCTCGAGCGCGCCGCTCATGAAGGCGACGTCGATCTCGGCCGAAGGCTCGGTGAAGGGGAAGAAGGACGGGCGGAAGCGCACCTGCAGGTCGTCGGTCTCGAAGAAGCGGCGCAGGAAGTCGGCGATCACGCCCTTGAGGTCGGCGAAGCTCACCGTCTCGCCCACCCACAGGCCCTCGACCTGATGGAACATCGGCGAGTGGGTGGCGTCGGAGTCGACGCGGAAGACCCGCCCCGGCGCGATGATGCGCAGGTCGGGCATGGCGTCGGCGTCGCGGTGGCGCTCGACATGGGCCTGCATGGCGCGGATCTGCACAGGGCTGGTGTGGGTGCGCAGCAGGACGTCGTCGTGGCCTTCGAGGTAGAAGGTGTCGTGCATCGAGCGCGCCGGGTGATTCTCGGGCGTGTTGAGCGCGGTGAAGTTGTGCCAGTCGGTCTCGATCTCGGGGCCGTCGGCGACCACGAAGCCGATCGAGCCGAACAGGCGCTCGACGCGCTCGAGGGTGCGGCTCACCGGGTGCAGGCCGCCCTGCACGCCACCACGCCCGGGCAGGGTGACGTCGAGCGCCTCGGCGGCGAGCTGGGCGAGCAGCGCGGCTTCGCGCAGCGCGTTGCGGCGGCCCTCGAGTGCGGCCTCGATCGCGGTCTTGGCGGCGTTGATCGCGGCACCCGCCTCGCGGCGCGCCTCGGGCTCGAGCTTGCCGAGCGCCTTCAGGCGCTCGGTGAGCGCGCCGGCCTTGCCGAGATAGCGTGCCTTGGCCTGTTCGAGCTGCGCGCCGTCGGCCGCGGCGGCGAATTCGGCGGCGGCCAGTTGTACCAGTTGATCGAGCTGTTCCATGTCCCTGCCCTGGCGGAATGCGGTGTTGCGGGATGAGCGCCGCGGAGCGCGACGCTCATCGGGAATTCGGGGATCCGGACGCGGCGCCCGCCGGGCGCCGGGAATCCAGAAAAAAAAAGGAGGCCAGGCCTCCTTTTTTTTGGCTGCGCGCGATTACGCAGCGAGTTTGGCCCGGGCCTGCTCGGCAATCGCGGCAAACGCCGGCTTGTCGAACACGGCCAGGTCGGCCAGCACCTTGCGGTCGATCTCGATCGCAGCCTTCTTGAGGCCGTTCATGAACACGCTGTAGGTCAGGCCCAGCTCGCGCGCGGCGGCGTTGATACGCGCGATCCACAGGGTGCGGAACTGGCGCTTGCGCTGACGACGGTCGCGATAGGCGTACTGACCCGCCTTCATCACCGCCTGCTTGGCGATGCGATAGACGTTCTTGCGGCGGCCACGGTAACCCTTGGCCTGGGAAAGGACTTTCTTGTGACGGGCGCGGGCGGTTACACCACGTTTGACTCGGGGCATTGCGGTCTCCTATCAGGCGTACGGAAGCATGGCGCGGATCAGCTTTTCATCTGCCGCATGCACTTCGGTCATGCCGCGCAGGTGACGCTTCACCTTCGTCGTCTTCTTGGTCAGGATGTGGCGCTTGAACGCCTGGGACCGCTTGATCCCACCGCTGGAGCGGACCTTGAAGCGCTTCTTCGCTCCGCTCTTGGTCTTCATCTTGGGCATTGCTGAGACTCCATGTTTTTGGATGACACCAGGTAGCGCCGAAAAGCCCGGCGCGTTTTGTTACCCGGCACCACTTGTTTTCCGCCGGAGGGAAGCCCCCTCCCGCGGTCTCGCCCCTCGCGGGGCAATTTCTTCACGAAGAAGCTCAGTGCTTCTTCTTGGGCGCGATGATCATGATCATCTGGCGCCCTTCCATCTTGGGCATCTGCTCGACCTGGCCCAGTTCCTCCAGGTCGGCCTTGACACGCTCGAGCTGGCGCAGGCCGAACTCCTGGTGCGCCATCTCGCGGCCACGGAAGCGCAGGGTGACCTTGCACTTGTCGCCCTCTTCCAGGAAGCGCTTGAGGTTGCGCAGCTTGATCTGGTAGTCGTTCTCGTCGGTGCCGGGGCGGAGCTTGACCTCCTTGACCTGCACCTGCTTCTGCTTGAGTCGGGCTTCGTGGGCCTTCTTCTGTTCCTGATACTTGAACTTGCCGAAATCCATCAGCTTGCACACCGGCGGCACAGCCATCGGTGCGATTTCGACCAGATCCAGCCCGGCTTCTTCGGCCATGTTGAGGGCTGCGTTCAGGGACACGATTCCGAGCTGTTCGCCTTCTTCGCCGACCAGCCGGAGCTCGGGCGCGTTGATCTCCCTATTTACGCGCTGCTTCTTATCTTGAGCGATGGTTCAACTCTCCACGAAAACCACAAAATCAGACCGTGCCGGCTTTCGCTTCAACTTCGCGACGCCAGCGTTCGATCAGCGAATCGAGGGACATTTGGCCAAGATCCTGGCCGCCTCGGGCACGCACGGCCACCAGGCCCGCTGCTTTCTCCTTGTCGCCGATGACGATCTGGTAGGGCAGCTTCTGCACGCTATGTTCGCGAATTTTATAGTTAATCTTCTCGTTGCGCAAATCCGCCTCGACGCGGAAGCCCGCCTTCCTGAGCCGTGCAGCGACCTCGGTCGCATAGTCGGCCTGCCCTTCCGAGATGTTCATCACCACCGCGTGCTGCGGCGCGAGCCACATCGGCATCGCCCCCGCGTAGTGCTCGATCAGGATGCCGGTGAAGCGCTCCAGCGAACCGAACAGCGCGCGGTGCAGCATCACCGGACGCCGGCGCGAGTTGTCCTCGGCCACATAATGGATGTCGAAGCGCTCGGGCAGGTTCATGTCCACCTGCAGGGTGCCGCACTGCCAGTCGCGGCCGATGGTGTCGCGCAACACGAACTCCAGCTTGGGGCCGTAGAAGGCGCCCTCGCCCGGGAACAGCTCGTAGGCCATGCCCATGTGCTCGAGCGCCGCAGCAAGCGCGCCCTCGAGCCTGTCCCAGGTCTCGTCGCTGCCGATGCGGTTCTCGGGGCGGGTCGACAGCTTGATGCGCACGTTGTCGAAGCCGAAGTCCTTGTAGATGTCGAGGATCAGCGCGACGACGTCCTTGCACTCCTGCTCCATCTGATCCTCGGTGCAGAAGATGTGCGCGTCGTCCTGGGTGAAGTGGCGCACGCGCAGCAACCCATGCAGCGCACCGGACGGCTCGTAGCGGTGCACCTTGCCGAACTCGGCCATACGCAGTGGCAGATCGCGGTAGCTCTTCAACCCCTGCGCGAACATCGACACCGCACCCGGGCAGTTCATCGGCTTGAGGGCGAAGACGCGCTCGTCCTCGGTGACCGTGGTGAACATGTTCTGGCGGTAGTTCTGCCAGTGACCGGACGTCTCCCACAGCCCGCGATCCATGACGTCGGGCGTATTCACCTCGACGTAGCCGGCCTCTTCCTGACGTTCGCGCATGTAGCCGATCAGGGTATTGAAAAGGCGCCATCCCCGGGGATGCCAGAACACCGCACCAGGAGCCTCGTCCTGGAGATGGAAGAAGTCGAGCTGCGGCCCGAGCTTGCGGTGGTCGCGCTTCTCGGCCTCCTCGATCATGTGCAGGTAGGCGTCGAGCTCGTCCTTCTTCGCCCACGCGGTGCCATAGACACGCTGCAGCATCTCGTTCTTCGAGTCGCCGCGCCAGTAGGCGCCGGCGAGCTTGGTGAGCTTGAAGACCTTGAGCTTGCCGGTCGAGGGCACGTGCGGGCCGCGGCAAAGGTCGATGAAATCGCCCTGGCGGTACAGCGAGACGTCCTCGCCCGCCGGGATCGAGGCGATGATCTCGGCCTTGTAGTGCTCGCCGATGCCCTTGAAGAAGTCCACCGCCTTGTCGCGCGGCCACACCTCGCGATGCACGGGAATCTCGCGCTTCGCGATCTCGCCCATGCGCTGCTCGATCGCCTGCAGGTCCTCGGGGGTGAAGGGGCGCTTGTACGAGAAGTCGTAGTAGAAGCCGTTGTCGATCACCGGCCCGATCGTCACCTGGGCGTCGGGAAAGAGCTCCTTCACCGCGTGCGCGAGCAGGTGGGCGGTGGAGTGGCGGATGATTTCGAGGCCTTCGGCATTCTTGTCGGTGACGATGGCGAGATCCGCGTCCGCTTCGAAGCGATGCGAGAGATCGACCAGCTTCCCGTCGGTGCGACCGGCGATCGCCGCCTTGGCGAGACCGGCGCCGATCGAGGCTGCGACCTCGGCAACGGTCACCGCATGATCGAAGCTGCGCACGGAACCATCGGGGAGCGTGATGTTGGGCATGACTTTGGCCTCGGACTGTTGGCGCTCCGCGAAGCGCGGAACGTGCAGAGGAAATCGGGAAAACGTGGACGAAAAAAAAGCGCGGTCTAGGCGCGCTTTTTCCTCTTAGCAGACAAGCGGAGCCGACCTGTTCAGTTTCCGGCCTGAGTGGTAGTTCGGAACATGACTTTTCGACTCCAGAATCCTGGTAGGCGCGATTGGATTCGAACCAACGACCCCCACCATGTCAAGGTGGTGCTCTAACCAACTGAGCTACGCGCCTGCTGAAGTCCCGCATTATAGACACGACAAAGAACTTGTCAAAGTTTTTTTGCGGTTTTTTCCGTGCCGCGGAACGCGATCACTTCTTGAGGCGCGTCACCACGAAGAGGATCACCACGGCACCGACGACCGCGCCGAGGAAACCCGCGCCCTCGTTCGCATGGTAGATGCCCAGCGCCTGGCCGCCGTAGGTGGCGACCAGCGAGCCGGCGATGCCGAGCAGCGAGGTCATGATGATCCCGAGGCCGTCCTTGCCCGGGTGCAGCAGGCGCGCGACGAAGCCGACGATGAGGCCGATGAGGATGGTTCCGATGATGCCCATGTTGCTCTCCTGTAAGGGGATGGGGATGGAGCAGGTGCCGCGCCGTTCAGCCCTGCGGCCAGGCGGCGAGGAACTGCTTCCAGTGCGGCGCGTCGATGCGGCCGAGCGCCTCGCGCACCGTCTCCACCTCCGCCGCCCACGCGGCGGCGTCGAGATGCCCGCGCATGCGCTCGAAGCGCAGGTAGACGAGGTAGGTGTTGACGACGTCGGTCTCGCAGTAGTCGCGGATCTCGGCGATCCGCCCCTCCTGCCAGGCCTGCCAGACCGCCGAACCGTCCATGCCGAGCTTGCCGGGATAGCCCATGAGCTTGGCGAGATCGTCGAGCGGCGCGTTGGCGCGTGGCTGGTACAGCGCCAGCAGGTCCATCAGGTCGAGATGACGGCTATGGTAGCGGCTGATGTAGTTGTTCCACTTGAAGTCGCGCGAGTCGTGGTAGTCGCCCTCGCCCTGGTCCCAGTAGCGCGGCGCCGCCACCCCGTGCAGCATGCCGCGGTAGTGCAGCACCGGCAGGTCGAAGCCACCGCCGTTCCACGACACGATCTGCGGCGTGTAGCGCTCGATGCCGTCGAAAAAGCGCTGGATGATCTCACCCTCGCCGCTCTCGGGCTCGGACAGCGAGAACACGCGGAAATGCTGCGCATCGCGCAGCACGCAGGAGATCGCCACCACACGCTGCAGGTGGTGCGGCAGGAAGTCGTTGCCGTGGCTGGCGCGGCGCTGCTGGAACGCCCACTCCGCAACCTCGAAGTCGGACAGACCCGCGGGCAGGTTCTCGATCGCGCGGATGCCGGCGACGTCGGGAATGGTTTCGATGTCGAAGACGAGGACCGGCATCATTTCCTCGACCACGAAGCGCCCTGCTGCACCCACCAGCCCGGCTGGGCGCGGTCGAGCCAGCGCTGCGCGAAGGTGCGCCGCACCTCGCCCTCCCACTCCGGATGGCCGTTGGCACGCGCGATCTCGCGGTAGAGCGCGGCGCGGTCGGCGTTCTCGGCCGCGACCGCGGCGTTGGCCTGCGCGCGCTGCGCGAGCGGCACCGCCGCGGCGTCGCGCAGGCTCACCGTGCCGTCGGCGGCGATCCCCACCGCGCCCGACGCATACAGCGGCGCGAGCTGCGCATGACGCTGCTGCATCGCCTTGCGCAGCGCGGAGATCGCCGGGGTGTCGATCTCGAGGTTGCCCTGCGCATGCACCGCGAAGGCGAGTGCGAGGCCGATGAACACGGCCGCCACGCGCCCCGTCAGGGAAGCGGACGGCATCGAAGGGGATTTCATTTCGTGCCTCCCGCGGCCGGCGGCGTGACAGGCGCGCTGCCCGCACCCTCGCGCAGCTGCCACACCTCGTCGATGATGCGGTCGGCGGCCTTCTCGGCCGCCGCGGCCGGGAAATAGATGTTGATCGTGACGCAGGCCGCGGTACTCGCAACCAGCGCAGCCGCGAACAGCCAGCGCGCAGCAGGGTTCATGCCGTCCTCGCGGTACATGCAGATTCAATCGATCGTGGGAGAGACGTCCTCGGCCACCACGCGCTGCAGGCGGGCCACCAGTTCGTTCCAATCCACGCGCCGATTGTAGCCGATGACGTCGAGCGCCGGGATGCCGCCGCCGCGCACGATGGTGAAGCCGCCATCGGCGCGCACACCGCCGTCCGGCTCCGCATCCAGGCCGCCCATCTCGCATACCCCATTGGCAAGCCGGCAACGCAGGCCGAGCTCGCGATAACCGAAGGTCTCGAACAGACGCAGCACGCTGCGCTGCACCGCCGCGAGCGCGCCCCCGCCGCCAAGCGCGCTGATGTTCTCCACCGCGCGCTGGCTGATGCGGCGGCGCTCGTCGCCGGCGATGCTGGCAATGCGGGCGTCGAAGGCGGCAGGCCGCCAGTTCGACAGCTCCAGGCCGCGCACGTCGGCATCGATGTGGCCGGTGATGCTGCCGAAGCTGAAGGTCTCGGTGAGCTGGGCGAGGTCGATGTGACGCGCCTCGATCTCGGCCGTCAGGTGCGAGGCGACGCCGAAGGGTTCGCGCACGCGCAGCCCGCTCGCCTGCAGCCAGCCGCCGAACACCGACACCGCGAGCGTACCGTCGAGCACGAGCTCGCCCGGGCCGAACTGCAGACCCGGCAACGCGGCCGACATCACCCCCGCCATGAGCGGCAGGCCGAGCGCCTCGGAGAGCAGCGGCATCGACACCGGCTCGAGCACCACGCCGCCGCTCCCCTCCCAGCCCGCGGCGGACCAGCCGAGGGCGAGATCCTGAAGCACCAGCGTGCCGTCGAGCAGCGGGATGCGCGCACCCGCAAGGCGCAGCCCGGCCGGCTCGAGCGCGGCATCGAGCGCGAAGGCGCCGAGCGCGAGCTTCTCCCAGCGCCCGCCCCCGACCTGCAGGGCGGCCGCACCCGGGCCGCGCGAGGACCAGCGCACGCGCCCATCCACCGGACCGAGGGCGAGCACTTCGACGGGCACCACCTCCTTGCCGTCGTCACCCCTGGCGGATCCCCCACCCAGCGGCGGCGCGAGGCCGAAACCCGCCCCGTGCAGTTCCACGGCGAGCGTCTCCAGGCGGCCCGCACGCAGCTCCACGCGCGCATCCGCCCGCCCCTCGAAGCGCAGCCGCTGCGCACTCGCCGGCGCCAGCAGCGGCGCCAGCCAGCGCGGGCCGATGCGGGCAAGGTCGGCGCCGGCGAGCTCGATCGAGAGGGCATCCGGCGTGCCGGCGGCGGTGTCGATCACGCCGCGCGCGGATGCCGCCGCGAGCCCGTCGAGCGCCAGCTCGGCGCGCTCGAGCTCGATCCGGCGCCCATCGAAGCGCCCGCGCGCGCGCAATCGCGGGCCGGCCTCGACGAGCAGAGGGTGGATGTAGGCTGCGCCGGCATCCCAGTCGAGCTGCGCCGACCAGGACCACACCGCGCCCGTCGAGCGCGCCTCGAGGGTGAAATCCGCGCCCACGCCCTCGGCCGCGAGCAATCCGTCGGCGCGGCCGAAGCCCCCGCCGGCGAGACGGCCGCGCAGGCTCGCCGTCGTGGCGCCCGCGTCGGCAGGCCGGTAGTCGAGCTCGGCGTCGAGCACGCCGGTCGCCTTGAATCCGCGCAGGCCGGCGGCCAGGTCGCCGAGCCAGGGCTCGAGCAGGTCCGCGGCCGCGGCAGGGGTGAGCCGGTGCAGCCGGGCGCGGAGGCGGCCATCCGCCTCGGTGCCAGCCTCGATGCGGCCGCCATCGGGCAGGCGCAGCGCGATCCGCACCGGACCCGCACCGAGCGCCAGGTCGACGTCGGCCTCGAAGGGCAGCCTCCGCCCGCCCTGCTCCATGCGCGCCGCGTTGCAAGCGAGCCCGCCGGCGTCGATCCGCAGCCTTCCGCAGCGCAGCGTGAGCGCGCGCCACTCGCGCGCACCGATGCGCAGGCGGCCGATGTCGACCTCGCCCCCTTGCGCAGGCGCATCCAGGCGCACGCGCAGCTCGTGTACGGCGAAACCGGGGCCGGCGATCTCGCCGACCCGGGCAGCGAGCACGCGGAACACGGCCGCGCCCGCCAGGGGCACGGCCGTCACCAGCATCAGCAGGACGAGCGAGCAGGCCAGCGCGCGGCGACTGCGGCCGCCGCAAGGCAGCTCGAAACCCCCAGCCGAAGTCTCCACGCGGATCGACTCCCGCGTCCCCGGCTGCGCAGCCACCCGGAGAGCCTCAGGCCGGGAACACGCCCGTCGACAGGTAGCGGTCGCCGCGGTCGCAGACGATGGAGACGATCACCGCGTTCTCGACCTGGGCGGCGATGCGCAGCGCGACATGCATCGCGCCGCCGGAGGAGATGCCGGCGAAGATGCCCTCCTCGCGCGCGAGGCGCCGGGTCATCTCCTCGGCGTCGGCCTGGCTGACGCGCTCGAAACGATCGACGCGCGGACGCTCGAAGATCTTCGGCAGGTAGGCCTCGGGCCACTTGCGGATGCCGGGGATGGACGAGCCCTCTTCCGGCTCGCAGCCGACGATGCAGATGTCGGGATTGCGCTCCTTGAGGAAGCGCGAGGTGCCCATGATCGTGCCGGTGGTCCCCATCGAGCTGACGAAGTGGGTGATGCGGCCGTCGGTCTGCTCCCACAGCTCCGGACCCGTGCCCTCGTAGTGCGCCACCGGGTTGTCCGGGTTGGCGAACTGGTCGAGGATGATGCCGCGGCCCTCGTCGCGCATTTTCTCCGCGATGTCGCGCGCCATCTCCATGCCGCCCGAGCTCGGCACCAGCACCAGCTCGGCGCCGAAGGCGCGCATGGTCTGGCGGCGCTCCACGCTCTGGTTCTCCGGCATCACCAGGATCATGCGGTAGCCGCGCATCGCCGCGGCCATCGCGAGCGCGATGCCCGTGTTGCCGCTGGTGGCCTCGATCAGGGTGTCGCCCGGCTTGATCCGGCCACGCGCCTCGGCGCGCATCACCATCGACAGCGCCGGGCGGTCCTTGACCGAGCCGGCCGGGTTGTTGCCCTCGAGCTTGGCGAGGATCACGTTGTTGCGGCCGGCGTTGATGCGCTTGAGGCGCACCAGCGGCGTGCGGCCGACGTAGTCTTCCAGCGTCCTGAATTCCATTGTTGCCCTGTGGGGTGGGGTTCTTCGGGAGGGTTCGCCGGGAGGTGGACTCCCGACCGGCCCGCCGGGTTCGCCGCGCTTCAGGGCGTCAGGTCGAACTCTTCGGTGCGCCGCGGTGGATAGGTCTCCCAGCCGCCGCAGGCCGGGCAGCGCCAGTGGAACTGGCGCGCCTTGAAGCCGCAGGTGTTGCAGCGGTAGCGCGCGACACGCCGGGTATGGCCATGGATGAGCTGCTTGATCAGATCGATGTCTGCGCGCTGCTCTGCCGGCGCGTTCAACGCCGCCGCCTCGAGCAGCTTGTCGAGGCCGAGCAGGGTCGGGTTGCGGCGCAGCTCCTCACGCACCATCTCGTAGGCCGCCTTGGGCCCTTCGCGCTCGAGCTCCCAGTGGAAGAGCTCGTCGAGCAGGTCGAGCGAGGCGTGCGCCGCGAGCCAGGCGCGCAGCAGCTGGTGGCCCTGCGCCACACGCCCGAGACGACCGCATGCGTCCATGACGCGCTCGGCGACGAGGGCGAGATAGTTCGGATCCTGGTTCTCGATGCGCTTCCAGGCCTCCAGCGCCTCCTCGTCGCGCCCCTGGGCCGCGAGCAGATCGCCGAGCAGCAGGCTCGCGCGCACGCACCGCCGATTGACCTCGAATGCACGGTCCAGATGCACCTGCGCGTCGTCGTGGCGCGAGTTCGCCAGCGCCGAGGCGGCGAGCTCGCAGTGGAAGTTGGCGACCTCGGTGTGCCAGATCACGCCTTCATGGCCGGGCAGCGCCTCGGCGACCTCGATCGCCTTCGCCCAGTCCTTCTCCTGCTGGTAGATCTCGAGCAGGTAGCGCAGCGCGACGTCGTTGGCGCGCGTCCCGCGCAGGCGCACGAAGGCGGCCTCGGCACGGTCGAGCAGCCCGGCCTTGAGGAAGTCCTGGCCGAGCTCCCCCAGCGCCTGCAGGCGGTGATCCTCGCTGATGTCCTCGCGGTCGACCAGCAGCTGGTGGATGCGGATCGCGCGATCGGTCTCGCCACGACGGCGGAACAGGCTGCCGAGCGCGAAGTGCAGCTCGACGGTCTGCGGATCGATGCGCACCGCCTCTACGAAGGCGTCGATCGCCTTGTCGGGCTGCTCGTTGAGCAGGAAGTTGAGCCCGCTCAGGTAGGAACGCGGCAGCGCGCGCGACTCCTGCACCACCTGGCGGATGTCGATGCGCGCGGCCAGCCAGCCGAGCGCAAAGAACAGCGGCAGCGCGAGCAGCCACCAGTATTCGATTTCCATCGGGAATCAGGGCATCGGCAGGCGGGACTCGGCGGCGGCGAGCGCGGTCTCGGTCGAGGCCTTCTCGCGCTCGACGAGCTCGAGCTGGCGGCGCAGGCGCGAGATCTCACGGCGCTGGCGCATCATCGAGGCGAGCGTGGCGGTGACGCCGATCAGGGCACCGGCGGCGAAGGTGACCAGGATCACGAACACCAGCGGAAGTTGCCACTGGATGCCGAAGAAGAAGTTCAGCGTGACCAGATGGTCGTTCTTGATCGCGAAGCCGAACAAGAGGAAGAACAGCAGCAGGCGGATGATCCAGATGATTGCACGCATGACCGGCATGATTCCCGAACGATGAACAAAAAGAAGGCGACCGCAGTCGCCCTCCATTATTGCCTGTAAACCGATCGCCGCGCGGTCAACTTCCGCCGAGATCCACCCTTTCGCGCAATTCCTTGCCCGCCTTGAAATGCGGAACGTATTTTTCCGGCACCAGGACCTTCTCGCCGGATTTGGGATTGCGCCCGGTACGGGGCGGACGGTAGTTCAGCGCAAAGCTGCCGAACCCGCGGATCTCGATGCGATCACCGCGCGCGAGCGCGTCGGTCATCGCATCGAGAATCATCTTGACCGCGTAATCGGCGTCCTTTGCGACCAGCTGGGGAAAACGCTCCGCCAGCTGGGCGATCAGCTCCGATTTGGTCATGATCGGACAGATTACTGCTTCTGCTCGTTCAGCTTGGCCTTGAGCAGGGCACCCAGGTTGGTGGTGCCGGCAGACGCGGAGCTCTCGGAAGCCAGCTTGTTCATGGCTTCGGACTGCTCGGCCTGGTCCTTGGCGCGGATCGACAGGCTGATCGAGCGGGTCTTGCGATCCACGTTGATCACCAGCGCCTCGACCGAGTCACCTTCCTTGAGCATGGTGGTCAGGTCGTCGACACGGTGCGGGGCCGCCTCGGAGGCGCGCAGGTAGCCTTCGACGTCGTCACCCAGCGAGATCACCGCGCCACGCGGCTCGACCGACTTCACGGTGCCGCGCACGAGGCTGTTCTTCTCGTGGGTGGCGATGAAGTTGGTGTAGGGGTCGCCCTCGAGCTGCTTGATGCCGAGCGAGATGCGCTCGCGCTCGACGTCGATCGCCAGCACCACGGCCTCGACCTCGTCGCCCTTCTTGAAGCGGCGCACGGCGTCCTCGCCCGACTCGCTCCACGACAGGTCGGAAAGGTGAACCAGGCCGTCGATGCCGCCTTCCAGGCCGATGAACACGCCGAAGTCGGTGATCGACTTGATCTGGCCACGGACCTTGTCGCCCTTCTTGTGGTTGATGGCGAAATCGTCCCACGGGTTGGACATGCACTGCTTCATGCCCAGCGAGATGCGGCGACGGTCTTCGTCGATCTCGAGGATCATGACCTCGACCTCGTCGCCCAGCTGCACGACCTTGGTCGGGTGGATGTTCTTGTTGGTCCAGTCCATCTCGGACACGTGGACCAGGCCCTCGATGCCCTGCTCGACCTCGACGAAGGCGCCGTAGTCGGTGATGTTGGTGACCTTGCCGAACAGGCGGGTGCCCTGCGGGTAACGACGCGAGATGCCGACCCACGGATCTTCGCCGAGCTGCTTGAGGCCGAGCGAGACGCGGTTCTTTTCCTGGTCGAACTTGAGCACCTTGGCTTCGATCTCGTCACCGACCGACAGCACTTCGGACGGGTGACGGACGCGGCGCCAGGCCAGGTCGGTGATGTGCAGCAGGCCGTCGATGCCGCCGAGGTCCACGAACGCACCGTAGTCGGTGATGTTCTTGACCACGCCCTTGATGACGGTGCCTTCCTTGAGGTTGGCGAGCAGCTTCTCGCGCTCTTCGCCCATCGACTCTTCCAGCACGGCACGGCGCGAAACCACGACGTTGTTGCGCTTGCGGTCGAGCTTGATGACCTTGAACTCGTATTCCTTGCCTTCGTACGGCGTGGTGTCCTTGACCGGACGCATGTCGACCAGCGAGCCCGGCAGGAAGGCGCGGATGCTGTTGGTCATGACGGTCAGGCCACCCTTGACGCGGCCGGTGATGACGCCCTTGACCAGGGTGCCGTCGTTGAGCGCCTTCTCGAGGTCGTTCCAGGCGGCGATGCGCTTGGCCTTGTCACGCGACAGGCGGGTCTCGCCGTAGCCGTCTTCGAGGGCGTCGATGGCAACGTGGACGAAGTCGCCGATGTTGGCCTCGAGTTCGCCGCGGTCGTTGCGGAACTCCTCGATGGGCACGTAGCTTTCGGACTTCAGGCCGGCGTTGACGACGACGAAGTTCTGGTCGATGCGCACGACTTCGGCGGTGATGACTTCACCGGCGCGCATTTCCTGGAGGGCGAGGCTTTCCTCGAAGAGGGCGGCAAAGCTTTCTTCGAAGGCAGGGGTGGCGTTGGACATAAAAGGTGGATTCCGGCACCGCCGTGGGACGGCAAACATGGCTGGTTCAAGAAAAAACGCGCCGGAGCCCACGCTCCCGCGCGATTGCGTTCAACCGGGCGACTTCGCCCCCTGCCCGACGAGATCGAGCACGAAGGCGACAGCCTCGTCGACGTTCCGTTGCGTGGTGTCGAGCAGGGCCGCGTCCGGCAGCTTCACGAGCGGCGCAACAGGCCGGGCGGCATCGCGCGCATCCCGTTCCTGGAGGTCCTTGAGAAGACTTTCCATGTTAGCAGCCAAACCCTTTTCGATCAACTGCTTATAGCGGCGTTCGGCACGCGCCTCGGCCGAGGCGGTGAGGAAGACCTTGAGGCCCGCGTCGGGGAAGATCACCGAGCCCATGTCGCGCCCTTCGGCGACCAGGCCCGGCGCCGCGCGGTAGTCGCGCTGGCGGTCGAGCAGGGCCGCGCGCACCGCCGCCAGCACGGCGACCTTGGAGGCGCCGACCGAGCAGGCCTCGGAGCGGATCTCGTCGGTGACGTCGCAGTCCGCGCCCTCGCCGAGCAGCACCCGCCCGCCCTCGAAGCGCGCCGGCAGGGTCGCGGCGAGCGCGGCCACGCCGGCCTCATCATCGAAGGCGACGCCCGCGCGCATCGCGGCCAGCGCCACCAGGCGGTAGAGCGAGCCGCTGTCGAGGTAGTGCCAGCCCAGCGCCTCGGCGACGCGCGCCGCCACCGTGCCCTTGCCCGAGGCCGAGGGACCGTCGATGGCCAGCACCGGCACCGGCTGCGCCACCCGCGCGAAGGCCTCGAAATAGCCGGGGAAGGTCTTGTTCACGCACTTCGGGTCGTTGATGCGCACGCGGCAGCCGCCCAGGCTCGCCAACGAGAAGCACATCGCCATGCGGTGGTCGTCGTAGGTGTCGATCGCGGCCGGCTGCAGGCGCTGCGGGCGCTGCACCACCAGGTAGTCGGCGCCCTCCTCCACCTCGGCGCCGAGCTTGCGCAGCTCGGTGGCCATGGCGGCGATGCGGTCGGTCTCCTTGACCCGCCAGCTCGCGATGTTGCGCAGCCGGCACGGGCCGTCGGCGAACAGCGCCGCCACCGCGAGCGTCATCGCCGCGTCGGGGATGTGGTTGAGGTCGAGGTCGAAGGCCTTCAGCACGCCGCCGGCGGGAGCTGCGGCCTCGATCCAGTTGTCGCCCAGGGTGATGCGCGCGCCGAGCTGCTCGAGCGCCTCGGCGAAGCGCACATCGCCCTGGATGCTGGACCGGCCCACGCCCTCGACCCGCACCGGCCCGCCGCCGATCGCGCCGGCGGCGAGGAAGTAGGACGCCGACGAGGCATCGCCCTCGACGAACACCGTGCCGGGGCTGCGGTAGCGCGCACCACCCGGGACCACGAAGCGCTCCCAGCCCTGCTGGTTCACCTGCACCCCGAAGCGCGCCATCAGCTCGAGGGTGATGCGGATGTAGGGCTTGGAGATAAGCTCGCCCACCACCTCGATCGTGGTCTCCACGCCGGTGAGCGGCAGCGCCATCAGCAGCGCGGTGAGGAACTGACTGGAGACGTCGCCGCGCACGCGCACCACGCCGCCGGGACGGATGGTCGCCGGCTTGAGATGCAGCGGGGGATAGCCCTCGTTGGCGGTGCAGGCGATGTCGGCGCCGAGCTGGCGAAGCGCATCGACGAGGTCGCCGATCGGGCGCTCGTGCATGCGCGGCACGCCCGACAGGCGGTACTCGCCGCCCGACAGCGCCAGCGCCGCGGTGAGCGGACGGAAGGCGGTGCCGGCGTTGCCGAGGAAGAGCTCGGCGGCCTTCACCGGGAAGGGACCGCCGACGCCGCGCACGCGGTAGTCGAGGCTGTCGCCCTCGCGCCGCCAATCGACACCGAGCGCGCGCAGGGCCTCGAGCATGCGCTCGACGTCGTCCGACAGCAGCAGGTCGCGGATGTCGGTCTCGCCCTCGGCGAGCGCGGCGAGCAGCAGCACGCGGTTGGAGATGCTCTTCGAGCCAGGCAGGCGGACGCTGCCGGCGGCGCCCAGCATCGGGGGCAGATCGAGAAATTCCATCATGACCTCAGAAAACGGGGCCTGCCCCGCGAAACAGGAAAAAGCGCCGGCTCACTCGGCGGTGCGGATCGGCAGACCCTCGGCCCAGGCGTTGCGGGCGCGCCGGGCGCGCTCGAAGACCGCCTCCAGGCCGTCGCCGTCGCCCTCGACCAGCATCATGCGCAGGCGGGCGAGCTCGCCGAGGTAGGCGTCGAGCTCCTCGAGCAGCGCCACCCGGTTGGCCACGCAGATGTCGCGCCACATCTCGGGGTGGCTGCCGGCGATGCGGGTGAAGTCGCGGAAGCCGCTCGCCGCGTGCGAGAACAGCAGCGGCGCGTTGCTGCGCCCGGCAAGGTCATCGACCAGGCCGAAGGCGAGCAGGTGCGGAAGGTGACTCACCGCGGCGAATACGCGGTCGTGCTCCTGCGGCGTCATGCCGACGACGTTGGCGCCGCAGGCCTCCCAGGCGTCGCGCACCTTCTGCACGGCCTCGGGGCGGCTCTCGGGCAGCGGCGTCAGCACCACCTTGCGGCCCATGTAGAGCTCGGCGAAGGCCGCCTCGACCCCGCTCTTCTCGGCGCCGGCGATCGGGTGCGCCGGCACCACGTCGGCGAGCGCAGCGCCGAGGTGGCTGCGCAGCGCGGCGACCACGTCGCGCTTGGTGCTGCCGGCGTCGGTCACCACCGTGCCGGGGCGCAGGTGCGGCGCCATCGCGGCGAGGATCGCGTCCATCTGCCCGACCGGCGCGGCGAGCAGCACCAGGTCGGCGCCGTCGAGCGCATCCGCCCAGCCCTCGGCGATCTCGTCGATGACGCCGAGCGCGCACGCGCGCTCGAGCACCTCGCGCCGCCGGCCGATGCCGACGATGCGCTCGACCGCGCCCGCACGCCGCAGCGCGAGCGCGAAGGAGCCGCCGATCAGGCCGACCCCGCAGACGACCAGCTTGCCGATGTGCGCCATCCTCCGCCCCTCGATCAGGCGAGCGCCTGGCGCAGCGCCTCGATGAAGCGCGCGTTCTCCTCGGGCAGGCCGATCGACACGCGCAGCCAGTGCGGCATGCCATAGGCCGCGATCGGGCGCACGATCACGCCCTGGCGCAGCAGCGCCTGGTTCACCCCGATCGCGTCGCCCACCTTGAAGGTGACGAAGTTGCCGGCCGAGGGGATCCACTCCAGGCCGAGCTCGCGGAAGGCGGCAACGAGCTGGGCCATGCCACGGCGGTTGACCTCGGCGCTGCGGGCGAGGAACTCGTCGTCGTCGAGCGCCGCCTCGGCCGCGGCCAGCGCCACCGAGGACACGTTGAAGGGCTGGCGCACGCGGTTCATCAGGTCGGCCACCTCGGGGTGGGCGATGGCGTAGCCCACGCGCAGGCCGGCCAGGCCGTAGGCCTTGGAGAAGGTGCGCGACACCAGCAGGTTGGGGAAGCGCGCCAGCCAGGCGATCGAGTCGTAGCGCTGCTCGGGGGCGAGGTATTCGGTGTAGGCCTCGTCGAGCACCACCAGCACGTGGCGCGGCACCTCGGCGAGGAAGGCCTCGAGCTCGGCGCCGGGGACGAAGGTGCCGGTGGGGTTGTTCGGGTTGGCGATGAAGACCACGCGGGTCTGCGGCTCGATCGCCGCCGCCATGGCGTCGAGGTCGTGGCCGAAGTTCTTCGCCGCCACCTCGATGCCGCGCGCGCCGCGCGCGTTGGTGGCGAGCGGGTAGACCGCGAAGGCGTGGCGCGAATACACCGCCGACAGCCCGGGCGCGAGGAAGGCCTGCGAGGCGAGCTCGAGGATGTCGTTCGAGCCGTTGCCGATCACGAGCTGCGCGGGTTCCACGCCGAAGCGCGCGCACAAGGCCTTCTTGAGCGCGAACGCGCCGCCGTCGGGATAGCGCGAGATCTCGCCGATCGCGGTGATGGCGGCGTCGCGCGCGCGCACGCTCATGCCGAGCGGGTTCTCGTTGGAGGCGAGCTTGACGATGCTCTCCTCGGCGATGCCCATCTCGCGGGCGAGCTCCGAGATCGGCTTGCCCGGCTGGTAGGCCATGATCGCGCGGATGTAGTCGGGGGCAAGGCTGGCAATGCTCATGGGTCGTCTCCTGCTGCGGCCCACGCTGTGCGCACGGGCCTGTTGTGCAATCGGGGCCGGGCTCAGATCGCCGCGACCGGATAGGAACCGATGATCTTCACGAAGGCGGCGCGCTCGTCGAGTTCGCGCAGCGCGGCGGCGACCTCGGGGTCGTCGCGATGACCGTTGATGTCGGCGTAGAACACGTACTCCCACAGCCCGGAACGCGCCGGGCGCGACTGCAGCTTGGTCATGTCCACGCCATGGCGGGCCATGGGCTCGAGCAGGCTGTGGATGGCCCCCGGCCGGTTGGGCGCGGAGAACACCAGCGAGGTGCGATCCTTGCCCGAAGGCCCGGCGTCGTGGTCGGCGATGACCAGGAAGCGGGTGGTGTTGTTGGGGTCGTCCTCGATGTTGGGCGCGAGGATGTTGAGTCCGTAGAGCTGCGCCGCGGCGTCGCCGGCGATGGCGCAGGACTCCGGGTCCTCGGAGGCCATGCGCGCCGCTTCGGCGTTGCTCGCCACCGGGATGCGCGGCAGGTGCGGCAGGTTGCGGTTGAGCCACTCGTGGCATTGCGCCAGCGACTGCGCGTGCGAGTAGACGCGCTTGGCGGCGCCGATGCCCTCGGCGCGCGACATCAGCTGCTGGTGGATGCGCAGGCGGACCTCGCCGCAGACCTTGAGCGGGTTGGCGAGCAGCAGGTCGAGCGTGCCGCCGACCGCGCCCTCGGTGGAGTTCTCCACCGGCACCACGCCGTAGTCGGCGTTGCCCGCCTCGACCGCGCGGAACACGTCGTCGATCGCCGCCATCGCCATGAAGTTGGGCGCGGAGCCGAAGTGCTTGCGGCTGGCGCTCTCGGAGAAGGTGCCGGCGGGGCCGAGGTAGGCCACGCGCAGCGGCTGCTCCAGCCCGAGGCAGGCCGACATCACCTCGCGGAAGATGGTCTTCACCGCGTCCGCGGACAGCGGGCCGGGGTTGAGCTCGGCCAGGCGGCGCAGCACCTGCGCCTCGCGCTCGGGGCGGTAGTACATCACCCCGCGCTTGATCTCGCCGACGCGCTGCGCGCAGCGTGCGCGCTCGGCGAGGCGGGCGAGGATTTCCTCGTCGATGCGGTCGATCTCGTTGCGCAGTTTCAGCAGTTCGTCGCTCATGCTCGGCCCGTGGCCCCTCCGGCTTGCGTCCTGATGTTGTCCCGTATTTCCGTGTCGCCTCGCCCTGCCCCGCGCGCCCTCAGCCGCGGCGGGCGGCGAAGTCGCGCAGGAAGTCGACCAGCGCCTGCACGCCTGCGAGCGGCATCGCGTTGTAGATCGACGCGCGCATGCCGCCGACCGACTTGTGGCCCTTCAGCTGCACCAGCCCGGCGGCCTTCGACTCGGCGAGGAAGGCGTCGTTGAGGGCCTCGTCCTTGAGAAAGAAGGGCACGTTCATGCGCGAGCGGCAGGCCGGCTCGATGCGATTCTCGTAGAAATCGCTGGCGTCGAGGAAGTCGTACAGCAGCTTCGCCTTGGCGACGTTCTGCGCCTCGATCGCGGCCACGCCACCCTGGCGCTTGAGCCACTGGAAGACCAGGCCGGCGATGTAGATGCCGTAGGTGGGCGGCGTGTTGTACATCGAGCCGTTGTCGGCGACCGTTCTGAAGTCGAAGGCGGTGGGGCAATGCGGCATCGCGTGGCCGAGCAGGTCCTCGCGCACGATCACGATGGTGAGGCCCGCCGGGCCGATGTTCTTCTGCGCGCCGCCGAAGATGAGGCCGTACTTCGAGACGTCGATCGCGCGCGACAGGATGTGCGAGGACATGTCCGCCACCACCGGCACCTCGGCGCGGCCGATCTGCGCGAGGTCGGGCTCGAAGGGGTACTCGAGGCCGCCGATGGTCTCGTTCGTGCAGGTGAAGACATAGGCCGGGTCGGCGGAAAGCTTCCATTCCGCCATCGCCGGCACGGTCTTGAAGCCGCCCGCCTCCGACGACGCGGCGATGTTCACCTCGGCGTACTTGCGCGCCTCCTTCTGCGACTTCTGCGACCACGAGCCGGTGACCACGTAGTCGGCTACACGCCTGTCGCCCATCAGGTTCATCGGGATGATCGCGTTCTCGGCGATCGCCCCGCCCTGCATGAAGAGGATGCGGTAGTTCGCCGGCACCGCGAGCAGCTCGCGCAGGTCGGCCTCGGCCTGGGCGGCGATCGCGGTGAACTCCTTGCCGCGATGGCTCATCTCCATGACACCCATGCCGCTGCCGTGCCAGTCGAGCATCTCGTCGGCGGCCTGGCGCAGCACCTCCTCGGGCAGCGCCGCAGGGCCGGCGCTGAAGTTCCACACGCGACTCATCAGGCCTCTCCCTCTTCGCCGGCTGCCGGGGCCTCGCCCTCGCCTGCCGCAGGCGCCTCGCCCGCGTCACCGGCGGCTTCCTCGCCACCCGCGGCGCCCTCGCCATTGGCGCGCATGCTCTCGTCCGATTCGGACTCGGCCACCTTCTCGATGCTGGCGAGGAAGGTGCCCTCGTCGAGGTTGATCAGGGTCACGCCCTGGGTCGAGCGCCCCATCTCGCGGATGCTCTCGACGCTGGTGCGGATCAGCACGCCACCGGTGGAGATCAGCATGACCTCGTCGCCGGGCTCGACCAGCACCGCGCCGACCAACTTGCCGTTGCGGTCGCTGGTCTGGATCGCGATCATGCCCTTGGTGCCGCGGCCATGGCGGGTGTACTCGGCCACCGGGGTGCGCTTGCCGTAGCCGTTCTCGGTCGCGGTCAGCACCGACTGCGACTCGTCCTTGGCCACCAGCATGGCGATCACCGCCTGGCCGTCCTCCAGCGTCATGCCGCGCACGCCGCGCGCGTCGCGGCCCATCGGGCGCACGTCGGTCTCGGCGAAGCGCACCGCCTTGCCGGCATCCGAGAACAGCATCACGTCGCACTGGCCGTCGGTGATCGCCACCCCGATGAGGTGGTCGCCGTCGTCCAGGTTGACCGCGATGATGCCCGCCTTGCGCGGGTTGGAGAACGCGCTGAGCGCGGTCTTCTTGACCGTGCCTTCCGAGGTCGCCATGAACACGAAGTGCTCCTCGTCGAACTCCTTGATCGGCAGCACCGCGGTGATCTTCTCGCCTTCCACCAGCGGGAAGAGGTTCACGATCGGCTTGCCGCGCGAGTTGCGCGTGCCCTCGGGCACCTCGTACACCTTGAGCCAGTAGCAGCGCCCGCGGCTGGAGAAGCACAGCACGGTGTCGTGGGTGTTGGCGACGAAGAGGTGGTCGATGAAGTCCTCGTCCTTCATCGAGGTCGCCTGCTTGCCACGCCCGCCGCGACGCTGGGCGCGGTAGTCGGCGAGCGGCTGGCGCTTGAAGTAGCCGGTGTGCGACAGGGTCACGACCATGTCTTCCGGCGTGATCAGGTCCTCGATGTTGATCTCGGCGGTGTTCATCACCAGCTCGGAGCGACGCGGGTCGCCGAACTGGTTGCGGATCGCGCCGAGCTCTTCGACGATGATCGCGGTGATGCGCTCGGGGCGGGCGAGGATGTCGAGCAGGTCGGTGATGAGGTCCATCACCTCGCGGTACTCGCCGACGATCTTGTCCTGCTCGAGGCCGGTCAGGCGCTGCAGGCGCAGCTCGAGGATGGCCTGGGCCTGGGTCTCGGACAGGCGGTAGCCCTGGGCGGACAGGCCATATTGCGCATCCAGCCCTTCCGGCCGGTAGCTGTCCGCCATCGCACGCGACAGCATCTCTTCGACCAGCGCCGAGCGCCACTCGCGCGCCATCAGCTCGCGCTTGGCGTCGGCCGGCGTGGGCGCGGCCTTGATCAGCGCGATGATCTCGTCGACGTTGGACAGCGCCACCGCCAGGCCTTCGAGGACATGGCCGCGGTCGCGTGCCTTCTTCAGCTCGAAGATCGTGCGGCGGGTGACGACCTCGCGGCGGTGCTCGAGGAAGCACACCAGCATCTGCTTGAGGTTGAGCAGGCGCGGCTTGCCATCGACCAGCGCCACCATGTTCATGCCGAAGCTGTCCTGCAACTGGGTGTGCTTGAACAGCTTGTTGAGCACGACCTCGGGCATCTCGCCGCGCTTCAACTCGATGACCAGGCGCATGCCCGACTTGTCGGACTCGTCGCGGATCTCGCTGATGCCCTCGATCTTCTTCTCGTTGACCAGCTCGGCCATGCGCTCCTGCAGGGTGCGCTTGTTGACCTGGTAGGGCAGCTCGTCGACGACGATGGCCTGGCGGTCGGTCTTGCCGATCGGCTCGAAGTGGGTGCGCGCGCGCATGATCACGCGGCCGCGGCCGGTGCGGTAGCCCTCGCGCACGCCGGCGAGGCCGTAGATCAGGCCAGCGGTCGGGAAGTCCGGCGCCTGCACGATGTCGATCAGCGCCTCGATGTCGGTGTCGGGCTCGGCGAGCAGCTTCAGGCAGGCATCGACGATCTCGCCCAGGTTGTGCGGCGGGATGTTGGTCGCCATGCCCACTGCGATGCCGGCCGAGCCGTTGATCAGCAGGTTGGGGATGCGCGCGGGCAGGACCAGCGGCTCCTTCTCCGAGCCGTCGTAGTTCGGCCCGAAGTCCACCGTCTCCTTGTCGATGTCGGCCAGCAGCTCGTGACCGATGCGCGCCATGCGGATCTCGGTGTACCGCATCGCCGCGGCGTTGTCGCCGTCGACCGAGCCGAAGTTGCCCTGGCCATCGACCAGCATGTAGCGCAGCGAGAAGTCCTGCGCCATGCGCACGATGGTGTCGTACACCGCGGTGTCGCCGTGCGGGTGGTATTTACCGATGACGTCGCCGACGATACGCGCGGACTTCTTGTAGGCGCGGTTCCAGT
>ERZ795053.522-NODE-522-length-49539-cov-11.952752_pt1 | contig 49539 bp, 39 predicted proteins | sample MGYA00375137_ERZ795053 | MGnify/ENA primary metagenome ERZ795053 (study PRJEB30182, sample SAMN05720284) | activated sludge metagenome | isolation source: Anaerobic digester | place: Hong Kong | collected 2014-12-17 ...
CAGCAAGACCATGCTTCGTGCTCTGACTCGCTGCGGCTGTCCGAGCGGAGCGCCATCGGCGCGCAGCGAGTTCCGCAGCGCCGCCCCATGCCCGAGCATCGCAGGCTGCCCGCAGCGAAGCGTAGGGACACGGCAAGTGGGGTCGCCTTTCTTTTGCCTACTTTTCTTTGGCGAAGCAAAGAAAAGTAGGTGCGCCGCCGGGCGCACATCCCGGCCTGCGACGCCACCAGAAACACTACGCTTTCAATAGCTGCCTGCGCCCGTCACGTCTGGGCAAAACATCGATTTCATTCAAAAATTCAAAGCACAGCCGACGCGTGCATCCGGAGCCGTGCCGCCATGACACCCAACCCCGGCAGTCACGCCGGATTCAGAGCAAAATAGGCCTCCAGCCCTTGCACGGCAAGCGCAACCAGCTATCGATTTGATATGCCCACCACCCTGCAGGACCAGCTCGTCGTCGCCATCTCCTCGCGCGCGCTGTTCGACTTCGAGGAAGAGAACCGCCTGTTCGAGGCCGGCGATGCGCGCGCCTACATGCAGCTGCAGCTGGACAAGCTCGACCAGCCGGCCGCGCCCGGCGTGGCCTTCTCGCTGGTGAAGAAGCTGCTGGCCTTCAACACCGGCGGCGCCAAGCGTGTGGAGGTGGTCATGCTCTCGCGCAACGACCCGGTGAGCGGCATGCGCGTGTTCCGCTCGGCGCGCGCGCATGGGCTGGCGCAGATCCAGCGCGGCGTGTTCACGCAGGGGCGCGATCCGTACCACTACCTCAAGCCGCTGGGCGCGCACCTGTTCCTCTCGGCCAACGGCGCCGACGTGGCGCAGGCGCTGGCCCTGGGCCACCCGGCCGCACAGGTGGCCACGCAGGCGGTGCGCGCCAGCGACGCGCACCCGGGCGAGGTGCGCATCGCCTTCGACGGCGACGCCGTGCTGTTTTCCGACGAGGCCGAGCGCGTGTTCCAGAGCGACGGGCTGGACGCCTTCCAGAGCCACGAGGTCGAGAAGGCCGACCTGCCGTTGCAGCCCGGCCCGTTCCAGCCCTTTTTGGCCGCGCTGCACCGGCTGCAGCTGGCGGGCGGCGAGGCCATGCGCGTGCGCACCGCGCTGGTCACGGCGCGCAGCGCGCCGGCCAACGAGCGTCCGATCAAGACCCTGATGCAGTGGGGCGTGGCGGTGGACGAGGCCATGTTCCTGGGCGGCCTGCCCAAGGGCGAGTTCCTGCGCGAGTTCCAGCCCGATTTCTTCTTCGACGACCAGACCGGCCACATCGAGCACGCGGCGCGCCATGTGCCGGCCGGCCACGTGGCCGCCGGTGTTACCAATCTGTCGGTGGCCCGTGCAACTCCGCGCCGTCGGCGGGGCTCCAAGACGGCATGACCCGATTCCGATTCGCACTGCTGCTGTGCGCGTGCGCCGGCTTTTCCGCCGGCGCGCTGGCCGAAGGCCGCGTCACGGTGACCGTTGGCGCCGGCAAGGGCGAGCAGCAGGCCGTGCAGTGGTTCAACATGCTCGACCGCAACGGTGACGGCCAGCTGAAGCGCAGCGAGGTGCAGTGGGCTTTCCGGCTCGACCGCCGGCTGGAAAAGCAGTTCGACGAGGCCGACGCCAACCACGACGGCATCGTCACCGAGGCCGAAATCCGCGCGCTGGCCGCCAGGCGCAAGGCCGAGCGCGAGGCCCGCCGGGCCGGCAAGGTACCCGCCGCCACCAGCACCGGGCCGGCCCCCGTGTCGCGCATGTAAAGAACGTAAAGACGTCTGCGCGCTGCAGCCGGCGGCCGTTGATCCGAACAGGCGGGCCCATCGGTCCGCCGGAGTCTGCGATGCAAGCCCTCCCCCGCTTCAGCCGTGCCGCGCTCGCCGCGGCGGCCCTGTGCGCCGCCACCCTGTCATCGCCGCTGGCGCTGGCAGCCCCGCCCGCTGACCAGCGCGCCGATGCCAGTTCGGCCCCCGCAAACAGCGCCGATACCGCCACCTGGCGCGCCCTCTCGCGCCTGGGCTACGGCCCCACGCCGGCGCTGGTCGCCCAGGTGCGGCAGGCCGGCGGCGCGCGGGCCTGGGCGCTGGCGCAGGTCGACGCCGCCTTCGCCGCCAGCCGGCTGCCGCCGGCGCCCGCGCCGGAGCTGGCCGCCTTCGACCAGCCGTTGCCGCAGATCTTCGCCAGCGTGAAGGCCGAGCGCGAGGCGCGCCGCGCCCTGCGCGACGCCCGGGCCGACACCCCGCCCGGCAACGCCATGACCCCGCCGATGGCCGGCAACATCAACGCCAAACAGGCCGCCAGCCCAGACATGGCGCCCGAACTCAGCTACATCAAGGATAGCGCGCAAGGCGCCGCCGCCTGGCGGCTGGCCGCCTGCAGCCAGCCCACGCTGGAAAACCCGCTGCTGGCGCGCCTGACCGAGTTCTGGTTCAACCACCTGAACGTCAGCGCCGACAAGGGGGCCGCCCGCGCCTTTGTCGGCCACTACGTGCTGCACGCGATCCGTCCCAACGTGCTCGGCCGCTTCGAGGATCTGCTGCTGGCCAGCGCGCGCCACCCGGCCATGCTGTACTACTTGGACCAGGCGCTGAGCGTGGCCGAAGGCACGATGCAGGGCGAGCGCCGCCGCGGCCTGAACGAGAACTACGCCCGCGAGCTGATGGAGCTGCACACGCTGGGCGTGAACGGCGGCTACACGCAGAACGACGTGCGCGAGCTGGCCCGCGTGCTGACCGGCTGGACGGTAGCGCCGCAGCAGCCGGACGGCTTCCGCTTCGCCCCGCGCCTGCACGACGACGGCGCCAAGACCGTGCTGGGCCGCGCTTTCGGCCCCACCGACCCGCGCGACGCCCGCGCCGGCGAGGCCGAGGGCCTGACCGCCCTGCACCTGCTGGCCACCCAGCCGGCCACCGCGCACCGCGTGGCGCTGCGGCTGGCGCAGTGGTTCGTGGCCGACCAGCCGCCGCCCGCGCTGGTCGATCAACTTGCGCGCACCTTCCAGTCCTCCCAGGGCGACCTGCGCGCGGTGATGCGCCAGCTGGTGCAGTCGCCCGCGTTCTGGGATCCGTCCAACCGGCTGTTCAAGACGCCGCTGGATTTCACCTGCTCGGCCATGGCCGCCACCGGTGCCGGCACCGACGACGAGCGCGAGCTGCGCCGCTCGGCGGGCTTTCTCAACAACGCAGGCCAGGGCTTGCACCGCTGGCCCACGCCCGACGGCTACAAGACCGACGCCGCCACCTGGCGCAGCCCCGACGCGCTGACGCGCCGCGCCGACCTGGCGCTGGCCCTGGGCCGCGGCGCGCCGGACCTCGGCTGGCTGCAGCCCTTCCTCAGCCCCGCCACGCGCGCGCGCATCGCCGCGCAGCCCGCGCAGCTGCAGGCCGGCCTGATGCTGGCCAGCCCTGATTTCATGAACAAATAGGCCTCCAGCCCAATATTGACGGCTGCAGGCAGCTACTGAATCAGGAGCAATCATGAACACGTCCCATCCTCGCCGCCGTGCCCTGCTGGCCGGCACCCTGCTGGCTGCCGGCACCGCCGCCCTGCCCCGCGCCTGGGCGCAGGCCCTGCCCACCGCGCGCGGCCAGGGGCGCCTGGTGGTGGTGTTCCTGCGCGGCGCGCTCGACGGCCTCTCGGCCTTCGTGCCCTGGTCCGACCCGGATTACGCCCGCCTGCGCCCCGGCATCGCCATTCCGCCGCCCGACGGCAGCGGGCAGAGCACCATCAGGCTCGACGGCAGCTTCGGCCTGCACCCCGCACTGGCCATGCTGGAGCCGCTGTGGCGCGAGCAGGTGCTGGCCTTCGTGCCGGCGGCCGGCTCGCCCGACGGCACGCGCTCGCACTTCGACGCCCAGTACCAGTGGGAAACCGCCCGCCCCGGCCAGAGCGGCGACGCGCCGGGCTGGCTCAACCTGCTGGCCGCGCAGCTCGGTGGCGCTGGCGGCGATGCGCAGCCGCGCATCCTGGGCGTGGGCGAAGCCAACCCGCGCCTGCTGGCCGGCCGCGAGCCGGTGCAACTGGTGGCGCACGGCAAGGCCGCGCAGCGCGCCGGCGCGCTGGAGAACCCGCGCCAGCGCGAGACGCTGATGGCGCTCTACGACGGCGACGACGCCGTGTCGCAGGCCTTCCGCCGCGGCGCGGCCGAACGCATGGACACCGCGCGCACCCTGTCGGCCGATCTGCAGCAGGAAATGCAGGCCGCCAGCAACGGTGCCGCACCACCCGCGCTGCTGGAGCAGGACGCGCGCAACCTCGCCACCCTGATGCGCAAGGACCGCTCGCTGCGCCTGGGCTTTCTCTCCGCCGGCGGCTGGGACACGCACGTGGGCCAGGGCGCCGCCAGCGGCCAGCTGGCCGACAACCTGCGCAAGCTGGGCGCCGCGCTGGCCCAGCTGCGGCGCGACCTGCACGAGCCTGGCGACGTGGTGGTGGTGGCCAGCGAGTTCGGCCGCACCACGGCCGAGAACGGCACGCGCGGCACCGACCACGGCCACGGCAACGCCATGTGGCTGATCGGCAATCCGGTGGCCGGTGGCCGCTGGCACGGCCAGTGGAGCGGCCTGGCCCGCGCCAACCTGCACGAAGGGCGCGACCTGCCAGTGCACCACGACTTCCGCGCCGTGCTGGCGCAGGTGCTGCGACCGACCTTCGGCCTGCAGGACCGCCAGCTCGCCGCCGTGCTGCCCGGCGCCAGCTGGGACGCCCGGCTGGACGGTCTGCTGCGGCGCGCCTGAGCCTGACGCCAGTGCCCAGGGCCTGTTAACGCTATTTTTGGGTGATGCGTTGCGATCCGAAAGGGCCAGCGCCAAGGCGCCAGCCGCAGGCAAGGTAGGTACCTTGCCAAGGATGGCAACGCCGGCGATGGCCCTTTCGGGTCGCAACCCGCAGGGAACAGGCTTGAAGCGGCGCCAGTCGCCCTTGCGCTCCTGGTGCAGACACCCGGTCTGCACGGCGCCCGGCGTCTAGATTGGCACCGTTTCAAGCCTGTTCGCACGCCCAAAAATAGCGTTAACAGGCCCTACGGATGCACCGGCTTCAGATCCTGGGTGAAGGGCGCGACCCAGGGCCGCAGCTGGCTGTTCAGCGCCAGGCCCAGTGAACCGGCGGCGGCGATCAGCGCCACCGCCAGCACCACCCGGCGGATCAACCCGCCGTTGCCCGAGCGCAGCACGAACGACAGGCTGAACGCCATGCTGGTGAACGAGGCCAGCACCGCGCCCACGCCCGCCACCTCCGGGCTCACCGCGCCCTGGGTGGCCAGCGTGGCCGCCGCTGCCACCGCGCTGGCACTGGACAGCAGGCCGCCCACCACGCTGACGAAGTAGAAGCCCGCGTCGCCGAACTGCCGCTGCGTCAGCGCGCCGACGATGTGCAGCATCAGGAAGATGGCGCCGTACTTGAGCGCCTGGCCAAGCGAGAACGGCAGCTCCATCTGCATCTCCGGCGCCACACCGACCGTGGAGCGGCGCAGCAGCTGGCTGATCGCCACCAGCACCGCCGCCATGCTGAACATCAGCAGCAGCGGCAGCATGGCGCCCACCAGCGCCGCCGGCGCCAGCAGCAGCAGCAGCGTGCCGTTGCGGGCCAGCATGGCCGACGTGGCCAGCACGATGCTGCGGTAGGCCGTGCCGCTGAACGATTCACCCAGCTCGCGCACCCGCGCCGCCACCTCGATGACGGTGAAGTTGCTGTTCACCAGGCCGCCGAAGAAGCCCGACAGCTCGGCGCCGCGCGTGCCATAGAGCTTCCACAGCACGTAGTTGAAGAAGCCGATGCCGGCGATCAGGATCACCGTGATCCAGGCCGCGCGCGGTTCCACCAGACCCCAGGGCCCCACCGGGCCGATCGGCAGCGCCGGGTAGATGACGATGGCCAGAATGGCCAGCAGCAGCGCCGAGCGCACCTCGCTTTCCGACACGCCCATGGAGAAATCCGCCAGCCGCTCCTTCCAGGCCAGCAGGGCGGTGGCGCTCACCATCACCGCCGCCGGCGTGAGCGTGTGGCCCTGGCCGCACAGCACGCCGGCCATTGCGGTGACCAGCATGGCCGCGGCGGTGGTGAGTTCCGTGCCCTGCTGGCTGCGCAGCGACGACCAGTTGAGCAGCAGGGCCAGCATCCCCGTCACGGTGACCGCCAGCAGGCCGAAGCCGTGGCCGAGCGCCCCGCCCATGGTGCCCAGCAGGCCGATGAAGCCGAAGGTGCGCACCCCCGCCTCCTTGCGCCGGCGCTCGCGCTCCAGCCCGATCAACAGGCCCAGCGACAGGCCCAGCGCCATGCGCATCAGGATCTGCGAGTACGGCCACTCGGCGTTGGGCAGTTCGAACACGGTATCGAGCATGTTGTTGTTTTCCTCTCTCGCGCGCGGACAAGCCAGCCGCAGCCCCTGCGCCGGGTTTGTCACGAAACGGTCATGTTTTTGTCATTTGGCGCAGTGTAGGCGCTGCGCGCAGCGATGTCCGTCAGCCAAAGCCGCATGGGGCTGTTCTAAGCCCCGTCTCACTCTGGCGCGGCTAGCATGGCGTCTTTCCCGCATCAACCAGAAAGCCGCATTGCATGAGCTGGTCTGAAAAAACCGCGCGCGTCTGGCGCTTCCTGCGCCAGGTCTGGCACCTGTCGCTGCCCTACTTCAACTCGGCGGAGAAGTGGAAGGCGCGCGGCCTGCTGGCCGCCATCGTCGCGCTCAACCTGGGCGCCGTGTACATGCTGGTGCAGATCAACGAGTGGAACCGCGTGTTCTACGACGCGCTGCAGCAGAAAAACGCCACCGTGTTCTGGGCGCAGCTCGGGCGCTTCACCTGGCTGGCGATGATCTTCATCGTCATCGCCGTCTACCGCTTCTACCTCACCCAGCTGCTGCAGGTGCGCTGGCGCGCCTGGATGACGCGCGACCTGATGCACCGCTGGCTGAGCCACGACGCCTTCTACCGAATGGAGCTGGCGCGCTACATCGGCCCGGCCGAGGAAAGCACCACCGAGGCCGGCCTGCCGCAGCCCGGCCAGCGCGTACCCGACAACCCCGACCAGCGCCTGCAGGAAGACGTCAACATCTTCACCAGCCAGACCGTGGGGCTGTCGATGGGCTTTCTGAACGCGGTGGTCACGCTGCTCAGCTTCGTCGGCATCCTGTGGGGGCTGTCGGGCAGCTTCTCGTTCAGCCTGGGCGGCAGCAGCTTCACCATCCCCGGCTTCATGGTGTGGATGGCGGTGCTCTACTGCACGGTGGGCAGCGTGCTCACGCACTACATCGGCCGGCCGCTGATCGGGCTGAACTTCGAGCAGCAGCGGCGCGAGGCCAACTTCCGCCACCACCTGGTGCGGGTGCGCGAGTACAGCGAGGCCATCGCGCTGGACAAGGGCCAGACCGTGGAGGAGCGCAACCTCGACACGCGCTTCGCCAGCGTGCTGGCCAACTACCTCCAGTTGATCGGCAAGCAGAAGCAGCTGGTGGGCTTCACCAACCTGTTCGGGCAGGCGGCGGTGGTGTTCCCGTTCATCGTGGCGGCGCCGCGCTTCTTCAGCGGCGCCATCCAGCTGGGCGAACTGATGCAGATCTCCAGCGCCTTCGACCGCGTGCAGGGCGCGCTCTCGTGGTTCGTGGACAATTACGACAGCCTGGCCAGCTGGCGCGCCACCACCGAGCGCCTGACCAGCTTCGAGGCCGCACTTTCCAGGCAAAATCAGGCTCCAGCCGGCCTGGAGCGGGCGCAGACAGCTACAACTTCAGGAGCTTCCGACACCCTCACCGCCAATGGCCTGACGCTGCAACTGCCCACCGGTGCGACGCTGCTGGAAGATGCGGCGCTGAGCGTGGCGCCGGGCGAGCACACGCTGCTGCAAGGCCCGTCGGGCAGCGGCAAGAGCACGCTGTTCCGCGCGCTGGCCGGCATCTGGCCGTGGGCGAAGGGCGATGTGGCCCTGCCCGGCAGCGTGATGTTCATCCCGCAGCGCCCCTATTTCCCCGACGGCAGCCTGCGGGACGCCTTGGCCTACCCGGAGCCGGCCAGCCGCTACGGCGACGCCGAACTGAAGCAGGCCCTGGAAGACGCCCTGCTGCCCGGCCTGGCCGCGCGGCTGGACGAGCGCGACAACTGGACGCAGAAGCTGAGCGGCGGTGAACTGCAGCGGCTGGCGATCGCCCGCGTGCTGCTCAAGCAACCCGCCTGGGTGCTGGCCGACGAGGCCACCAGCGCGCTCGACGTGCCGGCCGAGGAAGCGCTTTACCAGCGCCTGAAGGCCCTCACCGAACGCGCCGGCGGCGCGATGGTCTCCATCGCCCACCGGCCCAGCGTGGCGGCGTTCCACCAGCGCCACTGGAGGCTCAAGCGCCTACCAGGGGAGCAGGGCCCTCTCTATACGCTGACCTGAATTCTCTAAGGCCGAGCGTACGCCAAGCCACTCAGCGCCGCTTGCCGCGCCGAAGAGCACCCACTGCGCCAGCGCCGATGCCCAGGGCCGCCAGCAACAACCCCAGTTCACTCAATGCAGGCACGGCCTGCACCGAGGTAGATACGGCACCTACCGCATAACAGATGCGCACCGTGCCATCGCCGGCGCGAATCCCGTTGAGTGCAGAAAAAGCCGTCACGCCAGCTCCCGCACCCGAACTGCCACCGGCGCCACCACCGCCAGCGCCAACCCCGTTGCCGCTGCAACCCGTCGTGCCCGCCGATCCGCCGCCGCCGCCGCCGCCGGCTTGAAGGCCACCACCACCACCCCCGCCTGAACCCACGTTCTGGCCTGGGTTGATGGTCGCACCGGCGCCGCCAGCGCCACCTGCGGTGCCCGGCTGTCCGAGGAATCCGCTGCAACCGAGCCCTGCGGCACCACCGGCCCCCAGGGTGCCACCCTGTCCACCACCTGCCACGCCCCCCCCGGTTGGCACATCGGTCCCCGCGACGCCTGCCCCGCCACCACCCGCTCCACCGCTGCCTCCGGTGCCAGCCTCAGTCCCAGGTGTAATGAAAAAAACGTCACCAACAGCACCACCGCCGCCACCCCCGCCGGCCGTCAACACCCGGTCGCCCAAGGCAAATGCCCCGGTCCGGATGTCGGTAGCACCACCGCCAGCGCCAGAGGTGTTGTTGGTGCCACCTGCTCCACCACCGTTGAACGCTCCGGCCTGCCCGCCCACATTGATTTGCAGCGTGCTGCCCGGCGTCACGGCGAGCGTGCCGGTCGCGCCGCCACCCAGGCCGCCCGCGCCGCCAAGCCCGCCAGCGCCCGTGCCCCCTGCGCTCCAAACACCTGAATGAACAACTGGGTCACTCCCGCGGGCACCGTGAAGCTCTGCGCAGCGGCGGTATAGGCGAAATCCGTGGCCGTCTGACCGGCTGAACATGCTGCCGGACCCGCCACTTGCGCCACCCCCGCACCTTGCGCCACCAAAACGGTCACGCCAAATGCCACTTGCGCCAGCTTCAATTTGCTTGGTTTCACGTTACACCCCATCGTCCGTTGGGCCACAGGTTGCAAAGTGTAGCTAACCATCCACAAATATCCACATATTGCTCGTTTCACCTACATCGTTTGGTATAGGCGCCGCGTGGGCCTTGCGCGACACCCCATGGCCCGAGCCGCACCGACTCCATTCAGTTCTAAACGTCAAGATACGCCCGATACCCACGGAGCAGGCGGCATTCGCTCAGCCGAACTCGATTGGGCCACCGCGTCAGGCGTGCTTATGCGACGACGCAACGCGCCGCAACCGTCAACTGCCCAGGTGGCCCGGGAAGCTTGGATCAGGACTTGCCGGCCGCGTAGCCGCCGTCCACCAGCAGGTAGGCGCCGGTGACGAAACTGGCCTCGTCGCTGCCCAGGAACACCACGACGTTGGCCACTTCCTCGGGGCGGCCGAGCCGGCCGATGGGGTGCAGCCTGACGAGTGCTTCGCGCATCTCCGGTGGCAGGTCCTTGAGCAGTGGCGTGTCGATGTAGCCCGGGCCAACCGAGTTGACGCGCACACCGCGCGGCGCCGCCTCGATGGCGAGCGTGCGCGTCATGTTGACCACGCCGCCCTTGGCCGACGAATAAGCCACCGTGCCGCTCTGGCCCAGCGTGCCCAGGATGGAGGCGCAATTGATCAGGCTGCCCGAGCCCTGCTGGTACATCTGCCGCAGCGAGGCACGCGCCACGCGGAACACGCCGTTGAGGTTGATGTCGATGATGCGCAGGTAATCGTCGTCCGTGAGGTCTTCCACCGGGCTCAGCCCGCCGATGCCGGCGTTGTTGAACACCACGTCCACGCTGCCCAGTTGCTTCACCGTCTCGCTGACCATGTGGTCCACCTGCGCGGACGAGGTCACGTCGCACTGGATGAACAGGCAACGGCCGGGCTGGCCGTTCAGTTCCTTGGCCAGGGCCGCACCCTCGCTCTGCGGCATGTCGGCCAGCACCACGTTGGCGCCTTCCTGCAGGCCGCGGCGGACGGTGGCCAGGCCAATGCCGCTGGCACCGCCGGTGACGATCATGTTCTTGCCTTGCAAACGCATCGCTGTTGCTCCTTTCAATGCTTCGGGCGGCCAGCGCCGCCATCACAACCTGCCCTGATGATTGTTGGATCATGCTGCGGCGCGCAAGTTGCCGGCGTGTGACGCTGGCTTGCGCCAGATCAAGCCGCGCCGCCGATCACGGTGACGCCGGATGGGGTCAGTCCCTGCCGGCCGGCTGCTGGCGCCAGCGCGCCCAACCGGCCGCGCGCAGCTGGCAGGCCGGGCAGCGCCCGCAGCCGTAGCCCCAGGCGTGCCGCTGCGTGCGGTCGCCCTCGTAGCAGGTGTGGCTGTGCTCGACGATCAGCTCCACCAGTGCCTGGCCGCCGCCCGCGGGATCGCCCTGCTGGCCGAGGTCGTGCGCCATCTGCCAGGTGGCGGCCTTGTCGATCCACATCAGCGGCGTGTCGATGCGCATGCGCCGGTCCATGCCCAGGGAAAGCGCCAGTTGCATGGCCTTCATGGTGTCGTCGCGGCAGTCCGGATAACCGGAATAGTCGGTCTCGCACACGCCGGCCACGATCACCTCCAGCCCGCGCCGATACGCCAGTGCGCCGGCCAGCGTGAGAAACAGCAGGTTGCGCCCAGGCACGAAGGTGTTGGGCAGGCCGGTGGATTCCATCGCGAAGGCCGTGTCGCGCGTCAGGGAGCATTCGCTGACCTGACCGATCACGTCGGTGTCGAGCATGTGGTCTTCGCCCAGCCGGCCACGCCAGACCGGAAAGCGCGCGCGCAGCGCCCGCAGCACCACGCTGCGCTGCGCCAGTTCGACCCGGTGGCGCTGGCCATAGTCGAAGCCCACGGTTTCCACCCTATCGAAGCGAACCAGCGCGTCGGCCAGGCAGGTGGTCGAATCCTGCCCGCCCGAAAACAGCACCAGGGCCGAGCGGTGCGCGGGGAAAGGGTTGGTCGTGGTCATGGTTCGCGCTTGAAGGGCTTGGCTTCACGGACTGGCAGGCGTCGGCCACCGTCGCCGGGGTGCTGGCGGGCCGGCGCTGCCCTTCCCGGGCATCGCAAGAATCGCGCCAATGGCGTTCCTGTTCGCACGCCGCAGTCGGGATCTGCCACGCCTGGACGCTTCGTTCTCAATAGCAATCTCTCTTTGCTGGAAGGCTTCTAGACGGTCAGGTAGCTCACGAACTCCTCCACCGCCGGGCGTGGCCGGATGGGCTTGGCGCGGTCGGGCGTGCCCACGTTCACAAAGCACAGCGCCCGTTCGTCCTCGCCCAGCCGGAACAGCGCCCGCAGCGGCCGTGACCCCAGCGCCTTGCCGCTGGTGAGCGAAGCGCCAAAACCCAGCGCGTGCGCCATCAGCAGCATGTTCTGGATGGCGCAGCCGGCCGAGATGATGCGCTCGTGCGGCTCGATCTCGGCGTCCTGGTCCTGCAGCCGCGCGACAGCCAGCAGCACCAGCGGCGCGCGCAGGGCCTTCTCGCGTGCCTGGGCCAGTTGCTCGTCGGTGGCCTGGGCATCGCGCTCGTGCAGCGCAGCCGCGAAGGCTTCGCCCAGTGCAGCGCGCGCCGCGGCAGGCACGACGACGAAGCGCCAGGGCGTGAGTTCGTGGTGGTCTGGCGCGTGAGCCGCCGCCGCCAGGATCTGGCGGGTCTGGAATTCGTTTGGGCCCGGATCGAACAGGCGCTTGGGCAGCAACGTCTGGCGCGTGTGGATCAGCGCCTGGGCCAGTTCCACGATCTCGGGCGGGCGGGGAAAGGCCAGGGTGGCAGGCTCAGCCGGGCTTGCCGTCGGTGCGTGGGCGTCCATACCAGCGAGCGTACCGCACGGCCCAGACGCTGACCACCGCCGTCCACATCAGTGCCGCCAGTCCGGTAAGGGCCTGAGGTGCGCCCTGCACGGCGGCGGCCATGCGCACGCCCGCCGCCACCTGCAGCAGCCAGAAGAGCACCCAGACCAGGTTGTCGGCGACCAGGGGCCGTCCGCTATGGCCGCAGGAAACGCGGGTCACCATGGCGACCATGATCGAACCCAGAAAGCCGATCGACAGCGCGTGCAGCGCCCCCAGCCCCAGCACGGGGCGACCGGTGGCCAGCCAGAGCGTCTGCGAAGCCGCGCTCCACAGCAGCGCCACCCCGAGCCATGCGAAACCCACGTGCAGCATGGCCAGCAGACGGATCTTCAAGCTTTGCACCAGGCCCCAGACCATCGCCAGCCACAGCAGCACGCCGCCAGCCGCCAGCTCCACCAGGATCACCGCCACCGCCCAAAAGGGCCAGGCGCTGGCGCCGGGCGCCGCGAAATCCACCCATATCGTCAACACCTCGAACGCCGCCGCACCCAGCATCAGCCACAGCACCCAGAACGGTCGCCAGACCTCGATCAGGGGCAACACGCCGGAGGTGAAGAACGGGATCATGCGGTGCGCCACCGCCACATAAGTGACGACGATGAAACCCCACAACGCCGTGCGCACCAGCGCCAGCGCCAACTGATCCTGGCCCTGAAGCATGGCCAGCCCGGTGCCCGCCAGGCACAGCGTGCCCACGATACCGCCGATGCCCACCGCCGTGGCGTGCACGCGGTCGTTCACCCGGCTGGCACCGAGCAACCGCCAGAACAGCAGGTACATCCAGCCCAGCCCCGCGCAGGCCAACGCCAGCCCCAGCAAGGCCAGCGGCCCGGCCAGATGGGCCCCTGCCAGCCAGAACATCCAGCCCACCGCCTGGAGACCGAGCGGGCCCACAAGCAGCCGCGTCGCATACGGCGGCACGTTCAGCCACCTGGGCCCGGCCGTGAACAGAAAGCCCGAGAAGAACAGCGGCATGAAGCCCAGCACCATCACCGTGGCGTGAGTGAGCGTGGGCGACACCGCGTAGCCCAGGCCGAACCAGCCGTGAATGCGGTCCTCCTGCACCAGCAGCCACCAGGCGCTGGCGGCCATCAGCACCAGCATGGCGAGAAAGAAGCCCAGGCGGTGCGGCGCCGCCATCAGGGTGGCGAGTCGCCAGGGGCCGGTGGTAGGCGCCGGCCCAGCCGGTCGTGTCGGCGCCTGGGGTGCGGCCGACGTGATCGCGATTGTGTGGGCCGGGCGGGCGGGTGAGGCTGAATCGGTCATGGCGCATGTTTGTACGCCCGACCTCAAGACCCCGGCGATGACCGGGGTCAAGAAAAAAAGCGCCGCGTTGCCGCAGCGCCAGACCCTCTTCCCTTGGTGATCAGAACCGATAGCCCACGCCCACGCCGAACAGCACCGGATCAACCTTGAACGTACCCAGTTCAGCGCCGCCCGCAGACACCTTGGTCTTGATCCAGACCTTCTTGAGGTCCAGGTTCAGGTACACGTTCTTGGCCACGGGGATGTCCACCCCGACTTGCAGCGCCGGGCCGAAAGAGTTGCGCTCGACGTCGGCCGCACCGCCCAGCAGGTGCACCGAACTGAAGCGCGTGTAGTTGATGCCGGCGCCGACGTAAGGCTTGAAGCCGCTGAAGTTGGTGAAGTGGTATTGCACCAGCAGCGTCGGCGGCAGGTGGCGCAGCGAGCCGATCCTGTCGCCGCCGGCGTACACGCTCTGCTTCTGGGGTACCGTCAGAATCAGCTCGGCGGCCCAGTTGTTGGTCAGGAAGTAGCTCACGTCCACTTCCGGCAGCCATTTGTTGTTGATCGACAGGTCCAGGCCCGTGCCGTCGGTGTTGGCGCTGTCCAGGTGAACAGCGCGTGCGCGCACCATGAACTTGCCCTCGGCGGGCGCCGCCGTCTGGGCCAGCACCGGGCCGGCGCACATGGCAGCCACGGCTGCGCAAATCAGGAATTTCTTGGATTTCATGACAGCTCCTCGATGAATGACAGGGGCGATTGCACCGCCTCCGTCGAGGTAACTGTTTGTGAAAGCTCAACCCGGCCCCGTGCCGCGCGGACCACATGTGTCTGTTTGATGGCGATCAAACAGAATGTGACGGCGACACAACACAGCGGCAATCCCATGCCGGCAATGTCTACAGACGCGTGGATGGATGGGGCGTTAGCGCCAGCCCGAGGCAATACCCTTGAACGTCAGCGACCAGGCGCTGCCGCTGTTGGTGAAGGCACTGAGGAAGGCGAACTCATGGTTGCTGTCCATGGACGCGTAGCGCTGCGGGAACGGCTCCTCCGGAGCGCTCCCGACCACCTGCTCGAGGAAAGCCCGGTTCCAGTCGTTGGAGGGGTAATCGCGATCGTCCGTGCTCCCGGTGGCTACCGGAAGACCCTGTTCGTCCGTGACGGTATAGGCAATGCCGTGCATTCCCGCACTGATCTCCACCTGGTACCAGACACCGTCTCTCAGGCCTGGCTGGTCCTGGGCGCATTTGACGGCACCCAGATCCGGCACTTCGTTGCGACCAGACACGCGCGTTTCATAGTAAATGCCCACCGCGTCCGGCGTGGCGCAATCCCAGGCGCGCAGGCCGTCGCGGCCGAAGAACACCATCTTGCCTTCTACCGCCGTCGGAGCCTGGTGCGTGACCCGCGGGTCAGGGTACTGGGCAAAACGCAGGATGATCGGCAGGTGCTGGGCCTGCGTGGTGAAGTAGCCGTCGCCCCGCATCACGTACCGGACCCACTGCGTGGTCTGTCCGGCCACGGGCGTGCCACTGAAGCCGATGTAGGCGAGGTCGGGCTTGAAGATGCCCGCCTGGGTGATCATGCGGCCGTCCCGGCGGAGGTAGCTCGACGTGCCGTCGAATCCCATCTCCACGGTACTGGCGGCGCCGAAGGCCTGGATGCTGCCGTCGTCGATCCAGACAAAGGGTTCTTCAGGCGCCGGCGCGGCTGCATCACCCGAGCCGCCGCCGCACCCCGCCAGCAAGGCACCGACGACCAGCACCGCCTGTGCCCACCGCCAGGCCGCAACCGGCGTGCCGGGCTTCGCGCCGAGGGTGCTCAGCCGCAACTTCCCACGTAGCCGCACTGCGTGCAGTAGTCGCAGCCGTCCTTGCGGATCATCGCGTGCGCGCCGCACTCAGGGCACTTCTTGCCGGCCATGACCTTGGGCGCCATGGCAACGGAGGTGGCTTCGGGCTCGGTCGTCGGGAGTTCGTCGACGTCGAACAACGAGCCCTGCGCCGCCTGGGCGCGTTCGGCGATCAGGTTCTGGACGGCATAGGCGATGGCGGCCACCTCGCTGTCGTGCCAGCGCGGCACATGGGTGCCGTCGGCCTTCTGGTAGGTGCCCAGGCGCACGGGGCCGCGGTCCCAGGTGACCTTGCGCATGTCGGACAGTGCCCGATCCAGGAAACCGCCGCGCGCGGCCAGGCTCAGCATGCGCATGGTGGCGGTGATCCACTGCTGCGATTCGCCGCTCTGTCCCACCGGCATGAAGAACTCGATGGCGCGCTCCACCGTGCCCTTGCCATCGGCCGTGGGTACGGGCAGGAAGGTGACGATCAGATAGAGGCGCTGCTGGCCTTCGCTGGTCCAGTATTCGATCTTCTCGGCCACTGCGGGCAGGCCGCCGGGCGGACGCTTCTCGATCACCGAGCGCATCGGGTCATAGGCCGGCAGCGCGGCCGCCAGGGCGACCGGTTGCTCTTCCTTCTTGGCCGGGGTGACTTCCAGCACCGCACCCAGGATGCTGTTCGGGCGATAGGTGGCCAGACCCTTCAGGCCGGCTTCCCAGGCCTGGCGGTACAGATCCTTGAAGCCCTCGTAGGGGTAGTCCTCCGGGATGTTGACGGTCTTGCTGATGGAGGTGTCCACGAAGGGCTGGACCGCCTGCATCATGGCCACGTGATCCTGCGCGCTCATGGCCAGCGCGCTGACAAAGTATTCTGGTAGCGCGCCGGTGTCCTCTGTGCTCACGCTGTCGTCGACCAGCGAGCGGTACAGGCGGAACGCGTGGTCTTCCACCGTGTAGCTGCTCTTGCTGCCATCGGCCTCGCGCTTGTTGCGCCGGTAACCCCAGCTGAAGGCCGGCTCGATGCCATTGGACGCGTTGTCGGCGAAGGCCAGGCTCACCGTGCCGGTGGGCGCGATGGACAGCAGGTGGCTGTTGCGGATGCCGTGCTGGCGGATGTCGGCCTTGAGGTCTTCCGGCAAGCGGCTGGCGAACGTGCCTTCGGCCAGATACCCATTGGCGTCAAACTTGGGGAAAGCGCCCTTTTCCTTGGCCAGTTCCACCGAAGCGCGGTAAGCAGCGTTGCGCATGGCCTCGCCAATGCGGGCAGCCATGGCACGCCCCTCGGCGCGGTCGTAGCGCAGCGTGAGCATGCACAGCGTGTTGCCCAGGCCGGTGAAGCCCACGCCGATGCGACGCTTGGAGGCGCTTTCGGCGCGTTGCTGCTCCAGCGGCCAGAACGTGACGTCGAGCACGTTGTCGAGCGCGCGGACCTGCACCGCCACCGAGCGCTCGAAGGCGTCGAAATCGAAGGCCGGCTCGCCGCCCACGCCAAACGGATGGCGGACGAAGCGCGTGAGGATGATGGGCCCGAGGTCGCAGCAGCCGTAGCTGGGCAGCGGCTGCTCGCCGCAGGGGTTGGTGGCGGCGATCTCTTCGCAGTAGCGAAGGTTGTTGTCGGTGCCGATGCGGTCCAGGAACAGGATGCCCGGCTCGGCGAAGTCGTAGGTGGACTTCATGATGGTGTCCCACAGCTCGCGCGCGGGCAGCTTGCGGTACACCCACTTGCCGTCGGCACGCCGGTAGGCACCGTCCTTCATCACGCGGGGGCCTGGCTCGGCCTTGTGCACGAGCTCCCAGCCGCCGCCTTCGGCCACGGCCTTCATGAAGGCGTCGGACACGCCCACGGACACGTTGAAGTTGTTCCAGCGGCCCGGTGTGCGCTTGGCTGTGATGAACTCCAGCACGTCCGGATGGTCGATGCGCAGCACGCCCATCTGCGCGCCACGGCGGGCGCCCGCGCTCTCCACCGTGGAGCAACTCTGGTCGAACACGTTCATGTAGCTGCACGGCCCGCTGGCCATGCTGTGCGTACCCTTCACGTAAGCGCCCTTGGGCCGGATGCGGCTGAAGTCGTAGCCGACGCCACCGCCGCGGCGCATGGTTTCGGCGGCCTCGCGCAGCGCTTCATAGATGCCCGGGTAACCCTCGCTGTCCACCCCCTGGATGGCATCCCCTACTGGCTGGACGAAGCAGTTGATCAGCGTGGCGCTGATGTCGGTACCCGCCGCGCTCATGATGCGGCCGGCGCCGATGGCCCCGGCGTGCAGGTTGCCCAGGAACTTGCGCTCCCACTCGGCCCGCAACTCGGGTTTCTCGACGCTGGCCAGGGCGCGGGCCACGCGGGCGAAGACCTGGTCAGCCGAGCGTTCGTCGGCCTTGCAGTATTTCTCTATCAGCACATCCAGGCTGATGGGCTGGGGGGCAAGCTCGGGGATGCTGGAAGACACGGGAAGATCACGTTTCATGGATCAGGAGACTCCGGATTCAGGGCTGCCGCAGGACGGCCGAAATCGGCGGCGCAGCCAGGGAATGATTCTGACACCGTGAGTCTCCGCCATGCGAAAAAAGATGATGTGACGCTACGATCAAGATAGCTAAAACCTCAAACGGTAAAAGGGCAAAGCCCTGATTTTGATCATCATCAGGGAAAGCCCGCATTGCCTGCGCGCTTTGGGGTCATGTCGCCCTTCACGGAGGCTTCGGGCGGGCACTGGGGACACCCTCAGAACCGGCCCTGAAGAACCGCCCGCCGAGGTTCCGCTGGGCACGGGGCGGCCACAGCCGTCGGGCTGAAGCAGGCCTGGCGCCCTGCAACGGCGCCGTCTCTGGCTCGACCGGATCGGCCTCTCGAGCGCGCCATCCGGGATCCCTGCCAAATGCGGGCACCCGGCAGGGCGCACGCTCAGATCTCCAGAATCTGCCCGTCGTGCTCCACATAAGGAACGTAGGGGCCGGTGCCGCTGTGCGATGCGCTGGAAGCAGGCAGGAACTCACCGTGCTCGGCGTCGAACACGTGCACTTCACCGTTCTCGATCACGTAGTGCCAGCCGTGCAGCGCCAGGCGGCCGGCCTCGACCGCGCGCCGCACCATGGGATAGTCCATCAGCCGTTCGAGCTGCAGCACCACGGCGCGCTGCTCGGTGCGGTGCAAGGCCTCGCGGGTAGGCTGAACCGGCAGCAGCGCCTCGTCGGCGAGCTTGAGCCAGGCCTTGAGTGCCACGGCTTCGTCGGGCGCCCCCTCGTAGGCGGTGCGGATGGCGCCGCAGTGGCTGTGCCCGCAGACGATGATGTGCTCCACCTGGAGGCTGAGCACCGCGAACTCGATCGCCGCCATGGTGCCGTGCAGACCGTGCGACTGGTCGTACGGCGGCACGAAGGCGCCCACGTTGCGCACCAGGAACAGCTCGCCGGGGGCCGCGCCCGTCAGCAGGTAAGGCACCAGGCGCGAATCGCTGCAGCCGATGAATAGGGTCTTGGGGTGCTGTCCCTGGGCCACCAGGTCCTGGAAGCGCTGCTGGTGGTGCGGAAAGTAGTCGTCCTGGAAGTTGCGCAGGCGCAGCAGCAGGTCGTCGGGCATGGCAGCCTCAGGCTCACTGGACCAGCGGTGAATCGGCGCCGTCGAGTTCGATGCCTTCGACCCGCGCCTGCCCGGCCAGCAGGCGCATGTATTGCCGCAGTGCGGCGGCGCGCGAACGGTGTTCCAGGTGCTGCTGGATCGCAGGGGCCAGCTCTTCATAGGGCGGCAGGGTCCCCTGGCGCCGATCCAGCACTTCCACGATATGCAGGCCGAACCGGGTGTGAACAAGGCGCGGATGCACGCCCACGCCGCATGGCGACTCAGTCTGGAAAAAAAGTGCCTGGGCCAGTTCCGGCGCGCAGTCTTCGGGTGTCACCCATCCCAGATCACCGCCCTGGGCACTGGAGGGGCAGTTGGACAGTTCCGCGGCAAGCTGCTCGAAGCGGCCCGATGGCGCATCCTTTCGCGTCAGGTCCAGCAGCGCGCTCTCCGCGCGGCGCGTGAGCGCATGCACGTCGACGCCCGGCGTCACCGCAAACAGGATGTGCCGCAGGTGCAAGGCCTGTCCAATGGCAAAGCGCGCCTTGTTCGCCTCGTAGTGGCGGCGACACTCGTCGTCGGTCGGCTCGGGCGACGCCACCTCGCCATCGACCATGGCCTCGATGACGCCGCGGTCGGCTTCACCGAGCGGGGGTGCCAGGTGGCCGCTGACGCAGGGCAGCAGCCCCAGATGCACCGCCCGCTGGCGCAGCAGTTCCACGCAGGCAAGTTCGCGAAGGGTATCGGCGTCCGGCGCGGCGCCCGGTGGGTGCAGCGCGATGCCGTTGATGCGGGGTGCTGCAACCCGTGAGGATTCGGCACAGGCACATGCCGCGCCACCGCAGCCTGTGGAGGTCATGGTGTTCATGCTTCGGTCTCCTTCATCGGCTGGTCAGAACGGGCTGCCGACCTGGGAGGCAGGTGCGCGCGGCGTCGTGCCGATGCGGCGGCTGCGAACCAGCTGGTAGGGACGCACCACATAGGCCAGGGTGCCGAAGCCGCTCCACACATGCACCAGCCGCGTGAACGGGAAGATCAGGAAGATGCTCATGCCCAAGAACATGTGGGCCTTGAACACCGGGCTGGTGTCCAGCAGCAGGTCGGCGGCGCCAGCACGAAAAGTCACGATGCGCTGCGCCCATTCGGCCAGCTTGAGCATTTCGCTGCCGTCCAGGTGCTGGGCTGACATCGGGATGGTGGCCAGGCCCAGTGCGAACTGCGCCCACAACAGCCACAGCAGAACGATGTCGCTGGTGCGGCTGTTGGCGCGGATGCGTGGGTCGGACAGGCGACGGTGCAGCAGCAGCGAGATGCCGATGAAGCCCAGCACGCCGAACAGGCCGCCCGAGACCATGGCCAGCACCTGCTTGGCGCCAGCGGTCATGAAGTGCTCGTAGACGAAGTGCGGCGTGAGCATGCCCACGCTGTGGCCGAAGAACAGGAACAGGATGCCCAGGTGGAACAGGTTGCTGCCCCAGCGCAGCTGACCGGTGCGCAGCAACTGCGACGAATCGCTCTTCCAGGTGTACTGGTCGCGGTCGAAGCGCAGCAGGCTGCCCAGCAGGAAGATGGTCAGGGCGATGTACGGGTAGAGCCCGAAGATGAACTGGTTGATGTAAGCCATGGTGTGGGTCCTCCGTCAGGCAGCGCGCTGCTGCTCGGCAGCGTCGCGGCGAACGATGTGGATGGGTTGGGCCTGGCCGGGGCGCGATTGCCCGCGCGAGCTGCAGCCGTTGAACGCCTCAGGCTCGGCCCAGGCTTCGTCCATCGGCTCATCGGCGGTGAACGGCACGGCCTGGGCTTTCTGGCCCGCTAGCTCCAGCACCGCCGCCACCACCGAGGCGTAGGGGCTTTCGCGTTTCAGCAAGGCGCTGAAGATGGCGTTGAGGATGTGCGCCACTTCGCCCAGGAAGGCTTTGGCCAGTGCGGCGGGCTGGGTGGAGGCGAACTCCAGCACCGCGCCCAGGTGGTCGGGCAGCTCGTCGGCCGACAGATACAGGCCGGCCTTCTCGTAGGTCTGTACCAGGTCGATCATGGCCGGGCCACGGTCGCGCGAATCGCCGTGCACATGCTCGAACAGGTGCAGCGAGGTGGCACGCCCCCGGTCGAAGGTCTCGACATAGCGCGACTCAATCTCCATCGGGTCGCCGCACAGCATGGCGCTGACCAGGGTTCGGAGCTCGGCCACGCGCGCAGACGGCAGTGTCTTCTCCGACTCGATCGCGTCCACCAGCGCCACCGCCTGTTCGCGCCACTCGGCATCGGGGTAGGACAGCAGGCGGGCCAGCGCACGCAGGGAATATTTCATGTCTTTCATGCGTGGCTCCTCAGACGACGGACTTGATCGGAATCGTGCGGGGCTTGCTGCCGCCGAACAGGCTGGTGTCGGTGCCGCCCTCGGAGCAGCCGTTGCCGAACGAGAAGCCGCAGCCACCGCGCAGATCGAAGGCGTTCTCGGCGTACTCGCGGTGCGAGGTCGGAATGACGAAGCGGTCCTCGTAGTTGGCAATCGCCATCACGTGGTACATCTCCTCGACCTGGGCCACGCTCAGGCCGGTCTGCTGCAGCACCTGCAGGTTCTCGACACCCTCCACGTGTTTGCCACGCTGGTAGGCACGCATGGCCAGCATGCGTTCGAGCGCACGGACCACCGGCGCGGTGTCGCCCGCGGTCAGCAGGTTGGCCAGGTACTGCACCGGAATGCGCATCTGGCTGAAGTCGGGCAGTTCGCCGTTGCTGCCGATCTGGCCCGCGTTGGCGGCGGCCGTGATGGGCGAGAGCGGCGGCACATACCAGACCATGGGCAGCGTGCGGTACTCGGGATGCAGGGGCAGCGCCACCTTCCAGTCGATGGCCATCTTGTAGACCGGGCTGTTGCGCGCACCCTCCAGCCAGGCTTCGGGAATGCCGTCCTTGCGGGCCTGCTCGATCACGGCCGGGTCGTTGGGGTTCAGGAAGATGTCGAGCTGGGCCTGGTACAGGTCTTTTTCGTTTTCCACGCTGGCGGCTTCACCGATGCGATCGGCGTCGTACAGCACAACGCCCAGGTAGCGGATGCGGCCCACACAGGTTTCGGAGCACACCGTCGGCTGGCCCGCCTCGATGCGCGGGTAGCAGAAGATGCACTTCTCGGCCTTGCCGGTCTGCCAGTTGTAGTAGATCTTCTTGTAGGGGCAACCGCTCACGCACATGCGCCAGCCGCGGCACTTGTCCTGGTCGATCAGCACGATGCCGTCGTCCTCGCGCTTGTAGATCGAGCCAGACGGGCACGAGGCCACACAGGCCGGGTTCAGGCAGTGCTCGCACAGGCGCGGCAGGTACATCATGAAGGTGTTCTCGAACTGGCCCACCATGTCTTTCTGGACCTGCTCGAAATTGGCCAGGTTGGCGTCCTGGCTGCGCTTGCTGAACTCACCGCCGAGGATCTCTTCCCAGTTGGGGCCCCACTCGATCTTCTCCATGCGCTGGCCGGTGATCAGGCTGCGCGGGCGCGCGGTGGGCGCCGCCTTGGACTCGGGCGCCGACTGCAGGTGCTCGTAGTCGAAGGTGAAGGGCTCGTAGTAGTCGTCGATCTGCGGCAGGTTGGGGTTGCTGAAGATCTTCATCAGCAACGACCACTTGCCACCCTGCTTGGGCACGATCGAGCCGTCGGCCTTGCGGGTCCAGCCGCCGTTCCACCTGGTCTGGTTTTCCCATTCCTTGGGGTAGCCGATGCCGGGCTTGGTTTCGACGTTGTTGAACCAGGCGTATTCCACGCCGGGTCGGCTGGTCCAGACGTTCTTGCAGGTGACCGAACAGGTGTGGCAACCGATGCACTTGTCCAGGTTCAGCACCATCGCGATTTGGGCACGAACTTTCATTGTTGTTTCTCCTGTGCGGCTCAAGCCTGAACCGTGTCGCGACCTTCGCCGTCGAGCCAGTCGATCTTGCGCATCTTGCGCACGATGACGAACTCGTCGCGGTTGGTACCGATGGTTCCGTAGTAGTTGAAGCCGTAGCTGAACTGCGCGTAGCCGCCGATCATGTGGGTCGGCTTGGTCACGATGCGGGTCACCGAGTTGTGGATGCCGCCGCGCGTGCCGGTGATCTCCGATCCCGGGGTGTTGATGATCTTTTCCTGGGCGTGGTACATCATCACCATGCCCGGATTGACCCGCTGGCTCACCACCGCACGCGCCGCGATGGCGCCGTTGGTGTTGAACAGCTCGACCCAGTCGTTGTCCTCGATGCCGGCCGATTTCGCATCGTCCTCGCTCAGCCAGATCACCGGTCCCCCGCGATTCAGCGTGAGCATGTGCAGGTTGTCGGTATAGGTGCTGTGGATGCCCCACTTCTGGTGCGGGGTGATGAAGTTGAGCGAGATCTCCTTGTTGCCGTTGGGCTTGCGATCGATCATCTCGTCCACGGTCTTGAGGTCGACCGGCGGACGGTAGGTCGTCATGTTTTCGCCGAAGGCACCCATCCAGGGGTGGTCCAGGTAGAACTGCTGGCGCCCGGTCAGCGTGCGCCATGGGATCAGTTCGTGCACGTTGGTGTAGCCGGCGTTGTACGAGACCTTCTCGCTTTCCAGACCCGACCAGGTCGGCGAGGAAATGATCTTGCGCGGCTGGGCCTGGATGTCGCGGAAGCGGATCTTTTCGTCTTCGCGGTGCAGGGCCAGGTGGCTGTGGTCACGGCCGGTCTGCTTGGACAGTGCCTCCCAGGCCTTGACGGCCACATGTCCGTTGGTCTCGGGCGCCAGTTGCAGGATGACCTCGCAGGCGTCGATGTCGCTCTCGATCTTGGCGAAGCCCTTGGTCACGCCTTCGGTCTTGACCTGGCCGTTGAGCTCCTTGAGCTGACCGACTTCGGTCTGCGTGTTCCACGCAATGCCCTTGCCGCCGTTGCCGACCTTGTCCATCAAGGGGCCGAGCGAGGTGAAGCGCGCATAGGTGTTGGGGAAGTCGCGCTCAATCACCGCGATCTGCGGCGCGGTCTTGCCGGGAATCAGCTCGCATTCGCCTTTCTTCCACTCGGCCACGCCGAAGGGCTGGGCCAGTTCGGCCGGCGAGTCGTGCATCAACGGCGTGAGCACCACTTCCTTCTCGACGCCCAGGTGGCCCACGCAGACCTCGCTGTAGGCCTTGGCAAAGCCCTTGTAGATCTCCCAGTCGCTCTTGCTCTGCCAGGCCGGGTCCACCGCTGTGGACAGGGGGTGGATGAACGGGTGCATGTCGCTGGTGTTGAGGTCGTTCTTCTCGTACCAGGTGGCCGTGGGCAGCACGATGTCGGAATACAGACAGGTCGTGCTCATGCGGAAGTCCAGCGTGACCAGCAGGTCCAGCTTGCCTTCGGGCGCCTTGGCGTGCCACTGCACTTCCTGCGGCTTGGCTTCGTCGGGGCCCAGGTCCTTGCCCTGCACGCCGTGGGTGGTGCCCAGCAGGTGCTTGAGGAAGTACTCGTGGCCCTTGCCCGAGGAACCCAGCAGGTTGGAACGCCACACGAACAGGTTGCGCGGCCAGTTGTTGGGGTGGTCGGGGTCTTCGCAACTCATGCGCAGCGAACCGTCCTTGAGCGACTGCACCGCGTAGTCCTTGGCGTCCATGCCGGCGGCCTGCGCGTCCTTGACCAGTTGCAGCGGGTTGGTCTGCAGCTGCGGCGCGCTGGGCAGCCAGCCCATGCGCTCGGCGCGCACGTTGTAGTCGATCAGGCTGCCGCCGAACTTCGATTTGTCGGCCAGCGGCGAGAGGATTTCTTCCACGCCCAGTTTTTCGTAGCGCCACTGGTCGGTGTGGGCATAGAAGAAGCTGGTGCTGTTCATCTGGCGCGGCGGGCGCACCCAGTCCAGCGCGAAGGCCAGCGCGGTCCAGCCGGTCTGCGGGCGCAGCTTTTCCTGGCCCACGTAGTGCGCCCAGCCGCCACCGCTCTGACCGATGCAGCCGCACATCATCAGCATGTTGATGATGCCGCGGTAGTTCATGTCGCTGTGGTACCAGTGGTTCATGGCCGCGCCGATGATGACCATGGACTTGCCCTTGGTCTTGTCGGCGTTGTCGGCGAACTGGCGCGCCACCGCGATCACCTGGTCGCGCTTGACGCCGGTGATCTTCTCCTGCCAGGCCGGCGTGTACGGCAGGTCCTGGTCGTAACTGGTGGCGGCGTTCTCGCCCGGCAGGCCACGCGGCACGCCGTAGTTGGCCACCGTCAGGTCGAACACCGTGGCGACCAGGGCGTAGCGCTCTTCGCCGGCCTTGCCCAGCTTGATGCGGCGCACCGGCACCTTGCGCATGATCACGCCATCGGCGGCGTCGGCCTGCTTGTTGGACTGGAAGTTGGGCGTGTCGTGGCCGCCGAAATACGGGAAGGCCACCTCACCCACTTCGTACTCGCTGCCTTCGCCCTCCATCAGGCTGAGCTTGAGCTTGACCTGGTCGTCGCCGCGGGCTTCCTTGTCTTCGAGGTTCCACTTGCCGAGGTCGTCACGCTCGCCGGCGCCCCAGCGGAAGCCGATGGAGCCGTTGGGCAGCACGATCTTGTCGGTCTGGTCGACCGCGACGGTCTTCCACTCGGGGTTGTTCTGCTGGCCGAGCTTGCCGTTGAAGTCGCTGGCGCGCAGATAGCGGCCGGGCACGACCACGGTGCGGCCGTCGGGCAGGGTGCGCTCTTCGAGTTGCACCAGGTTCGGCATGTCGGTGTAGCGACGCACATAGTCGTCGAAGTACGCCGAGCGCTTGTCGAAATAGAACTCTTTCAGGATCACATGGCCCATGGCCATGGCGATCGCCGCGTCGGTGCCCTGCTTGGGGTGCATCCACAGGTCGCACAGCTTGCTGATCTCGGCGTAGTCGGGCGTGATCGCGACCGTCTTGGCGCCCTTGTAGCGCACCTCGGTGAAGAAGTGGGCGTCGGGCGTGCGGGTCTGGGGCACGTTGGAACCCCAGGCGATGATGTAGGTGGAGTTGTACCAATCGGCCGATTCGGGCACGTCGGTCTGCTCGCCCCAGACCTGCGGGCTGGCCGGCGGCAGGTCGCAGTACCAGTCGTAGAAGCTCATGCACACACCACCGATCAGCGACAGGTAGCGCGAGCCGGCCGCGTAGCTGACCATGGACATGGCCGGGATCGGCGAGAAGCCGATCACGCGGTCGGGGCCGTATTTCTTGGCGGTGTAGACGTTGGCGCTGGCGATGATCTGGTTGACCTCGTCCCAGCTGCTGCGCACCATGCCGCCGAGGCCGCGCTGCTGCTGCCATTCACGGCGCGCGTCGGCGTTCTCGACGATGCTGGCCCAGGCGTCGACCGGACTCTTGGCCACCGCCAGCGCGGCGCGCCAGTGCTTGAGCAGCTTGCCGCGCACCATCGGGTACTTCACCCGGTTGGCGCTGTAGAGGTACCAGCTGTAGGAGGCGCCGCGGGCGCAGCCGCGCGGCTCGTGGTTGGGCAGATCGGCGCGGGTGCGCGGGTAGTCGGTCTGCTGGGTTTCCCAGGTGACGATGCCGCCCTTGACGTAAATCTTCCACGAGCAGGAGCCCGTGCAGTTCACGCCGTGGGTGGAGCGCACGATCTTGTCGTGCGCCCAGCGGTCGCGGTAGGCGTCTTCCCAGGTGCGGTCCTCGCCGGTCGTGATGCCGTGCGAACCGGAGAAGCTTTCAGTGGGAGCCGTGAAATGGCTCAGGCGGTCGAGGAAGTGACTCATCGTGGGGGTCTCCGAAAAAAGCGTGTCTTGGGGGCGCTCAGGGGTTCTTGATCTCGGCACCCTTGCGCAGGTAGAACCACCAGTTCAGCACCAGGCACAGGGCGTAGAAGACGGCGAAGCCGTAGAAGGCGAGCTGCGGGGTGCCGGCCTTGATGTGCTGGCCGATCAGCACCGGCGCGATGAAGGCGCCGTAGGCCGCCACGGCCGAGGTCCAGCCCAGCACAGGACCGGCCTGCTGGCGGTCAAAGATGACGCCGATGGTCCGGAAGGTAGAACCGTTGCCGATGCCGCTGGCGAAGAACAGCACCATGAACAGGCCCAGGAACATCGGGAAGTACTGCTCCGGCGTCGCGGAACCGTAGGCCAGCATCATCACGTAGCCCACGGCGGCCGCGGCGGCGGCCATCACCGCGGTGATCACCTGGGTCACGATCGAACCACCCACCTTGTCGGAGATCCAGCCACCCAGGGGGCGGGTCGCGGCGCCGACGAAGGGACCGATCCAGGCGTAGGTCAGGGCCGACGGCGCGTTGGGGTTCTTCAGCGTGTGCTGCAGGACCCCGGCCGCATCCGGAACGTGCTGGAAGCCGAAGATGACCGTGATGGCCAGGGGCAGCGCCATCGAGAAGCCGATGAAGGAGCCGAAGGTCACGATGTACAGCGCGGTCAGCGACCAGGTGTGCTTGTTCCCGAAGATCGCGAACTGCTTCTTCACGCCCTCCTTCATCTCGCCGAAGGCCGCCAGACGCATCATGGTCACCGCCATCACGATGTCGAGCGGGATCGCGACCCACATGCTCAGCAGGCCCAGGCCCGTGGGTTTGGGCAGGTACAGCCAGAGCATGAACACCGTCGGCACGAAGGCCAGCGTGTACAGGTAGGTGATCTTGGCGAAGGCGACGATCGGATTGCCCGTGTTCGGCGAGACCACCTTCAGGTTGTTCATGCCAAACCAGCAGAGCGCCCCCAGAGGCACCAGCGAGAACACCCAGGCAAAACCGGCGTTCTGGATCCAGGTCGGCGTGCCGGCGGCGATCTTGCCGAAGATCCAGCCGCTGCTCTTGACCAGCGTCATCGGCTCACCGCCGAAGGCGCCGAGCAGCGGCAGCGTCATCACCAGCGGAATCACGATCTGCATGGTGGTCACGCCGAAGTTGCCCAGACCGGCATTCAGGCCCAGCGCCGTGCCTTGCAGGCGCTTGGGGAAGAACGTGCTGATGTTGGACATCGAGCTGGCGAAGTTGCCGCCGCCCACGCCCGACCACAACGCCATCAGCTGAAAGGCCCACAGCGGCCAGTCCTTGTGCTGCAGCACGATGCCGGTGCCGATGGCTGGCGCCAGCAGCATGGCGGTGGTCAGGAAGATGGTGTTGCGGCCGCCGGCCAGGCGGATGAGGAACGAGGCCGGGATGCGCATGGTGGCACCGGCGATGCCCGCGATGGCGGTCAGCGTGAAGAGCTCGGCCTGGCTGAAGGGAAAGCCCAGGTTGAGCATCTGCACGGTGATGATGCCCCACATGCCCCATACCGCGAAGCCGCACAGCAGCGCCGGCACCGAGATCCAGAGGTTGCGGTAGGCAATGCGGCTGCCGGTGCTGCTCCAGAACTGCTCGTCCTCAGGGCGCCAGTCGGCAATGTCGGCTCCGCGGGCCGAGACCGGGGTGGTGTTCAAGGTGTTGACTCCGGTGGTCATGGTTCAACCTTCCACGGCCAGTTGGGCAGCCGAACCGCGCACGACGTCGGTGCGACGCACCTCGGTCCAGTACATCCAGATCAGCGAAACCCAGACGACCCCGTACATCAGCATGAAGGCGCTGGAACGGATGCCGGTGAGGTCCATCAGGGCGCCGAACAGGATCGGCAGGACGAAACCACCCATGCCGCCGGCCAGGCCGACGATGCCGCTGATGGTTCCGATGTTCTTGGGGTAGTCGTCGCTGATGTACTTGAAGACGCTGGCCTTGCCGAAGGCGAAGGCCATGCCCAGCGCGAACATCAGGGCGGTGAAGACGTAGACATTCAGGCCGATGTGGAAGGTGGTCGGGCCGTTGACGGTGTTGACGGTGAAGTCGGTCTGCGGATAGGACAGGATGAACAGGCAGATCCAGCTCACCCACATCACCCACCACGTCACCTTGTGCGCACCGTACTTGTCGGACAGCACGCCGCCGATGGCGCGCAGCACGCCGCCGGGCAGCGAGAAGCAGGCCGCCAGCAGCGCGGCCACGCGGATGTCCAGCCCGTACTCGCCGACGTAGTACTGCACCATCCACAGCGACAGCGCCACATAGCCGCCGAACACGATGCTGTAGTACTGGCAGTACTTGAGCACGCGCGGATCCTTCAGGGCCTTGAGCTGGTCCATGAAGCGGGTGTGCGAGGGCACCAGGTGGTCCGGGTTGCTTGCGCTGCCGAGCCAGAAGATGATCAGCGTGCCCAGCATGATGGCCGCGTAGACCTTGGGCACCATGGTCCAGCCGAAGGCCACCAGCAGCACCGGGGCGACGAACTTGTTGAAGGCTGCGCCCGAGTTGCCGGCGCCGAACACGCCCATGGCCATGCCCTGGCGGTTCTTGGGAAACCAGCGCGCCACATAGGGGGTACCGACCGAGAACGAGCCGCCGGCCAGGCCCAGCACCAGGCCGATGGTCAGGAACTGCCAGAACTCGGTGGCGTAGGCCATCAGCCAGATGGCCGGCACGGTGATGGCCAGCAGCACCGCCATCACGATGCGGCCGCCGTACTTGTCGGTCCAGATGCCCAGCGGCACCCGCACCAGCGAGCCCGACAGCACGGGCATCGCGGTCAGCAGCCCGAACTCGGTCGCGTTCAGGCCCAGGGTCTTCCTCAGCGGGATGCCGATGACGGCAAACATCATCCACACCATGAAGCAGACCGTGAAAGCCAGCGTGCTGACGATCAGCACCGACCAGGCCTTTCTTTGGTTGCTCAGTTCAGTGGCCATTGCCTTCTCCAGAAAGTGATGGCATGACTGTCCGCGCTTTGGCGCAGGCTGAACATCCGCCGGTGGGTGAACCCGGGCGAATCAGAAGAACGATGGCCGCCCGCTGCGGCATCGTCCGAAAGAACTAGTCAGGTTGGAATCGGGGGCCGGTTTGACCTGGATCAAACCAGGCCGCGGCTGCTGGCGTACACGGCCGCCTGCACGCGCGAACTCAGCCCCAGTTTGCGCAGGATGTGCTGCACGTGGATCTTGACCGTGGTCTCGGCGATGTCCAGTTCGCGGGCGATCAGCTTGTTGCTGTCGCCTCTTGCGATCAGCAGCAGGATCTCGCGCTCGCGCGGCGACAGGTCGGCCAGCAGGTCTTCGTCCCCGTCGGCGGCAGCCGGCACCGCGGAGGCATCCCCACCGGTCGCCGCCACTGGCGCGACGGCCGGAGGCCGTGCCCGGAACACGGCCACCAGCTTGGTCAGCATCTCGGGGCTCACCACCGATTCGCCGTCGAGCACCTTGAAGATGGTTTCGATGAGCTGGTCGGACTCCACCGTCTTGAGCAGGTAGCCGTCGGCGCCGGCCTCCAGGGCCGCGGCCAGGTCCTTCTCGTCCTCGCTGACGGTCAGCATGAGCACGCGCACGCGCGGCGCAGCCTCCTTCAGGGCGCCGATGCCGTCGACCCCGCGCACCCCCGGCAGGTGGTTGTCCAGCAGGATCACGTCGGGCGACTCGCGCTGCAGGCAGCGCAGCGCCTCGCCCATGTCGCCCGCCTCGCACAGCACCTGCACGCGCTCGTCCTGCGCCAGCAGGGCCTTGAGGCCGCGCCGGAACAGGTTGTGGTCGTCGACCAGCATGAGCCGGACATGGCCCGGCGGGGTAGCGGATTCGGTCATGGCAGCGCGGTCGGATGCTCGGGCGTTTCGATGCCCATGGTACCCACACCGCTGGTTGTCACCGGATAGGGCGGCAGCGACAGTGTCACGGCCGTGCCGTGGCCGGGCTCGGAGCGCACCTCCACCGTGGCGCCGATGCGCTCGGCACGCTCGCGCATGATCTTGGAGCCGACATGGGTCTCGTCCATGGCGAGACCCGGGTTGAAGCCCACGCCGTTGTCGCGCACCACGAAGGTCCAGCGCTCACCCTGGGTCACGTCCAGGCTAACGTGGGTGGCCTGGGCGTGCTTGCGCACGTTCGACAGCGCCTCCTGCACCACGTGCAGCACCTGCACCTGCACGTCGGCCGGCAACGGCAGGCCTTCGCCCTGCATCTGCAGACGCACCGGCACGCCGCTCTGGTGCTGGAACTTCTGCAGCGTTTCCTGCAGGGCGGTCTCGATGTCGCCGGTGTTGGTGCGGGTGCGGAAGTGCACCAGCAGCTCGCGCACGTCGCCGATGCTGCCCTTGAGCCCCTCGTCCAGTTCGTCCAGCGCTTCGCGAATCTTCTCCGGCTGCCCGCGCTCGATGGCGGTGCGCAGCAGCTGCAGCTGGATCTTCAGGAAAGCCAGCGACTGCGCGATGGAGTCGTGCAGCTCGCGCGCCAGCAGCGAACGCTCCTGCCCCACGGCGGCCTCGCGTTCCAGCGCCTCGGCGCGCAGGCCTTCCAGCGCACTGGCCAGGTGGCTGGCCAGCGCGTCGAGCAGTTCGGTCTCTTCCGGCGAGATCTGCACGTCGCCCCGGTAGAACAGGTCGACCTCGCCGATCACGCGCTGCTGCAGGCGCACCGGCACGGTGATCAGATGCTCGTAGCCGGCCCGTGCGCAGCGGCGCAGCGGCGCCTGCTCGTGCTGGTGGATCGGAATCACGCGGGTGGAGGCGTTGGCCGCCAGGCTGCCGCAGGCGCAGGCGCCGGCCATCAGGCTGCGCTCGTCGTCCTGCATCTCCTGCGGGAAGCAGTCGGACGCCAGCATCAGGTAGCGCTGGTTGGCCTCGTCGGACCAGCGCACCGCCACCGCGTCGGCGTGCATCACCGCGCGCACCCGCTGGGCAAAGCCGCGTGAAAGCTCTTCGATGGTGTTGGCCTGGGCCAGGAAGGCGCTGACTTCGTAGAGCGCCTCCAGCCGCGTGCGCTGCGCCTCGATGTGCTGCGTCTTCTCGGCCACCTTGGCTTCCAACCCCTGGTAGAGCGACTGCAGCGTGGTGGCCATGCGGTTGAAGCCCTGGGCCACCTCGCCGAATTCGTCCTGCGTGTCGACCTCGATGCGGGTGCCGAACTGCCCGCCCTCCACCTGCTCCAGCCCGCCCCGCAGGCGCGCCAGCGGGTTGATCACGTACAGGTAGCCCGTGTAGAGCATGACCACCGCAGCGGCCACGGCCAGCGCCATCATCACGAACTGGAACAAGTTGAGCAGTGCCGTAAAGCCCGAAAGCTGATGCTCGATGGTCGACACCAGGCTGTCGATGGCCTGCACGAACGCCTCGGCCGAATGCAGCAGCACGGCGTCGTCGGCCGGCTGCGACGCCAACCACAGGGCGCGCTGGCCCTGCCACAGGCGCTCCACGTTGCCGAACTCGCGCCGCACGTCCGTGTCCCAGGGCACGAACAGCGGGCGCGACGGATCGCCCTCGCGCAGCAGGCGCAGGCTGCCGTCGAAGCGCTGCACCAAATCCTGCACCTCGGCGGGCGGCAGCCGGGCCTGCACGGCGCTGGTCAGCCGCCAGGTCTGCATGCGCATGCGGCCGGCCTCGTTGACCGCGGCGGCGCCGCCCTCGAGCTGCCAGGTCACCCACAGCGTCACCCCGATCGAGGCCAGCGCCAGCACCAGCAACGCCACCCCGATGCGCACCAGCTTGGCGGAAAGGGAGACTCGGCGGTTCATGGGCGTAGGTTAACCGGCCAGCGCCGACTTGGGCAGGCGCCGCTCGATTGCACACCCGGTGCGTTCGGACCGCCGCAGCCACCGACGCTGGCAGATGCAGCGCCACACCGCAGCCTCAGACCATGACAGGGCAGCACAAGGTTTTCATGAAGAAAATGGCCTCCAGCCCTTTGGTGACGGTCGCAGGCAGCTATCAATTTTGAACTTTCTCACAAAGCCTGAGCGGTCATTTGATGAAAGGCTCCGGTCTGCCTCGCGCCGTATTCACCCATGCCCGCAGCCCAACAGCCCTTTCACCGCCGCCCGGGCCGCTTGCCCTCGCGCTTGCGGGCTGGAGCCCCTAGCCGGACCCCTTAGACTGGTGCCATCGACGCCGCTGCTGGCCCTGGCGATGGCGGCGCGGCAGGGCGCCGCCGGCCGCCGCAGCGGGCGCCCGGGCTGTCCGCCGCGCGACTGACCCGCGCCTGCCAAAGTTCGGCGGCCTGAACACGGGCCGCACGGGCGTCCCACTGCCGTCCCACCGCCGGGCGTGCGCCGCCTCTGAGGCAGCCCTGTCTGGCAGCGCCGTGCCCTCCCCCTTGAAACGCCGCGATTTGGCCTTATGATTAGCACTCGTTGGAGATGAGTGCTAATAGGCCTCGTCTCCTTCGCTTTCCAGCCGGTCCGCCGCTCGCGCGAGCTGGGCGGGCTGGCCAAAAGATCCCTTTCACATCTTGTACTTAGGAGTAAGCATGAAGCTGCGCCCCCTCGCCGATCGCGTGATCGTCAAGCGCCTGGAAAACGAAACCAAGACCGCTTCGGGCATCGTGATTCCCGACAACGCCGCCGAGAAGCCCGACCAGGGTGAAGTGCTGGCCGTGGGCCCGGGCAAGAAGAACGACAAGGGCGAGCTGTCCGCCATGAACGTGAAGGTTGGCGACCGCGTGCTGTTCGGCAAGTACAGCGGCCAGACCGTCAAGGTCGACGGCGACGAGCTGCTGGTGATGAAGGAAGACGACCTCTTCGCCGTGGTCGAGAAGTAATTCCCGCCTCCCGACAACTATCAAATTAATAGCTGGCTGCGCCCGTCAATACTGGGCTAGAGCCTGATTTCATTCATATTTTCAGGAGCCAATCCAAATGGCAGCAAAAGACGTTGTTTTCGGTGCTGACGCCCGTCACCGCATGGTCGAAGGCGTGAACATTCTGGCCAATGCGGTCAAGACCACGCTGGGCCCCAAGGGCCGCAACGTGGTGCTGGAGCGCAGCTTCGGCGCCCCCACGGTGACCAAGGACGGTGTGTCGGTCGCCAAGGAGATCGAACTCAAGGACAAGCTCATGAACATGGGCGCGCAGATGGTCAAGGAAGTGGCTTCCAAGACGTCTGACAACGCTGGCGACGGCACCACCACCGCCACCGTGCTGGCCCAGGCCATCGTGCGCGAAGGCATGAAGTACGTGGCCGCCGGCATGAACCCCATGGATCTGAAGCGCGGCATCGACAAGGCCGTGGCCGCCCTGGTGGAACAGCTGAAGAAGGCCTCCAAGGCCACCACCACCAGCAAGGAAATCGCCCAGGTCGGCTCCATTTCCGCCAACTCCGACGAGTCCATCGGCAAGATCATTGCCGACGCGATGGACAAGGTGGGCAAGGAAGGCGTGATCACCGTCGAAGACGGCAAGAGCCTGGACAACGAGCTGGACGTGGTCGAGGGCATGCAGTTCGACCGCGGCTACCTGAGCCCCTACTTCATCAACAATCCCGAGAAGCAGGCCGCGATCCTCGAGAACCCGTACGTGCTGCTGTTCGACAAGAAGATCAGCAACATCCGCGAGTTGCTGCCCACGCTGGAAGCCGTGGCCAAGGCCGGCCGCCCGCTGCTGATCATTGCCGAAGAGGTCGAGGGCGAAGCCCTGGCCACGCTGGTGGTCAACACCATCCGCGGCATCCTGAAGGTGGTGGCCGTCAAGGCGCCTGGCTTCGGCGACCGCCGCAAGGCCATGCTGGAAGACATCGCCATCCTGACGGGCGGCAAGGTCATCGCTGAAGAAGTGGGCCTCTCCCTGGAGAAGGTGACGCTGGCCGACCTGGGCCAGGCCAAGACCATCGAAGTGGGCAAGGAAAACACCACCATCATCGACGGTGCCGGCAAGGCCGAGGACATCGAGGCGCGCGTCAAGCAGATCCGCGTGCAGATCGAGGAAGCCACCTCCGACTACGACCGCGAGAAGCTGCAGGAACGCGTGGCCAAGCTGGCCGGCGGCGTGGCCGTGATCAAGGTGGGTGCCGCCACCGAGGTCGAGATGAAGGAGAAGAAGGCCCGCGTGGAAGACGCCCTGCACGCCACCCGCGCTGCGGTAGAAGAAGGCATCGTGGCCGGCGGTGGCGTGGCGCTGCTGCGTGCCAAGCAGACCGCAGGCACCATCCAGGGCGCCAACGCCGACCAGGAAGCCGGCATCAAGCTGGTGCTCAAGGCCATCGAGGCGCCCCTGCGCGAGATCGTCTACAACGCTGGCGGCGAAGCCAGCGTGGTGGTCAACAAGGTGCTGGAAGGCAAGGGCAACTTCGGCTTCAACGCCGCCAACGACACCTACGGTGACATGATCGAGATGGGTATCCTGGATCCCACCAAGGTCACCCGCACCGCGCTGCAGAACGCCGCCTCCGTGGCCGGCCTGATGCTGACCACCGAGGCCATGGTGGCCGAGGCTCCGAAGGAAGAAGCTCCTGCCGGCGGCATGCCGGGCGGCATGGGTGGCATGGGCGGCATGGACGGCATGATGTAAGCCGCCGCCGGCCGCCGGGCGGGCTCTGGCCCGCCCCTTTGCCTGAAAAGCCGCTCCCTTCCGGGGCGGCTTTTTTCATCGCCGGGCCGCCCCAAGATGAAAACGCCCCCTCCGGGGGGCAGCGCACCACGCGCAGCGGGGGAGCGTGGGGGGGGCCATTTTTCATGGCTCCCCCGACTTGAAAAGACCCTAGGTCAGCAGGTTCATCGTCCTGGACAAGGCCTGCACCAGATCGACCTGGCCGCGCGAGCCGGTCTTCTGGAACAGGTGCGACAGGTGCGTGCGCACGGTGCTCAGGCGCACGCCCTGTGCCTCGGCCATCTCCCTGGGCGCCATGCCCTGCAGGAGCAGCGCGATCAGGGCCGACTCGGCCGGCGTCAGCCCGTACAGCGTGGCCAGCACGGTCAGCAGGCTGGCCGGGTCGACGGCGGCCTTTTCGCGGGTCAGCACGATGTGCACGGCCGCGTCGCGCCCGGGCGACGCCGGCGCCCGCCGGGCGAGCGCCACCCACGCGCGCTGGTCGGCCGCCGACGTCAGCCGGCAAGCCACGGGATCGCGCTGCAACTGCGAGCCAAGCCACAGCTGGTGCAGGCCGGCATGAACGCTGCGCAGCCACGGCCGCTGCTCCATGCCATGCCCCGGGGAGCCACCGCCGCCCCCGGCCCACGGATGCCAGGGATCGTCCAGGCCCAGGCACTGGCGGGCCAGCAGGTTGGCGTGGCTCAGGCGCCCGTCGGCGTCCACCTGCACCAGGCCGATCGGCATCTGCTCGACCGCGGCCTGGGCGTCCTCCACCTGTCGGCGCAGCGCGTCCATGCGGCGCTGGGCATGGACCACACGCCGCACCCACGGGGTGACGGCCCTGAGGAAGCGGAACTGGCTGTCGCTGAAATCGCCCCGCCCGGCTTCGTTCATCAGGCACAGGATGTAGAAGGAGTTGCCGCTGCCGTCCACCTCGATGAAGGTGGAGGCCATGGCGTCCAGCCCGTACGAGCGCATCTGCTCGCCCATCGGCGTGCGGGCGAACTGCGCCGTCGGCATCAGCTGCTGGCTCAGCATCCCGCCCTGGCGGAACAGCTGCGGCCCGCGCGCCACCACGCCGTCGTACCAGGGATCGCGCCCGGCCATGTCGCGCAGGTAGATCGCGTCGAAGTCGTGCGGCAGCCCGTGCTGGTAGATGGGGTAGCTCATGGGGCCGCCGGGGCGCGGGCTGTAGAGCGAGACCTTGTCGGTCTTCATCTCGGCGGCGACGCGCAGCAGCAGGCGCTCCACCGCGCCGGGCTCCCCCAGCTCGTCGAGACTTTGCTCCAGCACCCGCAGCATGGCGTCGTTGATCGACACAGCGCCCCTCCCCATGAATCGGTTTGCCGCCATCGTAAGTCAGGTGCCTGATGGCGGCCTCATTCAGGTGAAGGAAGCGCAGCTCGGGCAGCTCGGGGATGACGGGCACGGCCGGCGCGGAAACACTCGGTAACTCCGCCTCTTCGCTTGTCATCCATGAAACATCTGTCCACTCACTCCGGCTTGGTAAACCGGTCTGCCCTCGCTCAAGCCCTGCACCTGCTGCGGCGTACCGGCCCGCGCCTGGCGCTGGCCGCCGCGGCTCTGGTTTGCGGCACGGCGCAAGCCGCCCTGCCGGCGCCGCAGATATTCACACTGGAATTGATTTACAACAACAACGGCGGCGGGGGCTGGACCACCAGCACCAACTGGGTGAACGGAGGCGATCCATGCGATGCCGCAGCGCCTTGGTTCGGGGTCACCTGCGAACTCACGAGCCCGGGGGTTCACAAGGTCGTCGGCGTCAACTTGTCCGCCAATAACCTGAACGGAACCCTGCCTCCGTTGACAGGCCTGGTCGATGTTGAGGATTTGCGGTTCAGCGACAACCGGTTGACCGGGCCGTTGCCGGCGCTCAACACGCTGTGGCAGCTGGGGTCGTTTGTCGCCAACAACAACCAGTTGACCGGGCCTTTGCCCGAGATCGCCGCTCTCAGTCACCTCTATCAGTTCAGCGTGGCCAACAACCAGCTCAGCGGCACCATCCCCAGCCTGGCCGCGCTGCCCGCGATGCTGAACCTCAACCTTGCCGGCAACCAGCTCCAGGGTCCGATTCCCTCGCTGGCAGGCATGCCGGGGCTGCGCGACTTCTGGGTCGCCAACAACCAGCTCACGGGCGCCGCGCCCGACATCTCGGGACTGACTGCCCTGCGTCAGTTCTACATCAACAACAACCAGCTGACGGGCGCGGCACCGACCGTGCCCAGCCCCAGCGCGCTGATCGCCAACAACTCGGGTTTGTGCCCCAACTACCTGACACCTGCCGCCATCCCGCCATCGGCCAACGACACGGCGTGGAACACCGCCACCGGATCGACACCGTGGTCGGCCGATTGCACCGCCGCCCCAGCCCCGCCCGTCAGCGTGACCGACCCCGGCGTGACCGCCGTGCCGACCCTGGGCGAATGGGCGCTGGCGCTGCTGGCGACGATCATGGGCGCGATGGCCTGGGCCCGTCGGCCGCGAGCGGCGCCGTCGGATGCATCGCGCGGTTAGGCACGAATGCGCGCCGCAGCAAGCCGAAGTTCAACGGCAGGTCGGAAGCCGCTCTCCGGGCCTGATTGGCAGTCAAAATGGCCTCTAGCCCTTTCATGACGGGCGCAGGCAGCTACAAAAACAGGAGTTTCCGGGGCTTCAGCGCAGCCGCCGCACCAGCCCGGCGGTGGCAGCGTCCAGCCCCTCGGTACGGCCGCTGGCCAGGCCCGTTTCCACCGCGCCGGCGTGGCGCTTGCCCAGCTCCACCCCCCACTGGTCGAAGCTGTTGAGGCCCCACAGCGAGCCGCTGCAGAACAACCGGTGGTCGTTCAAGTGCGTCAGAAGAAGCGTTCGCCAAAGAGACAAGGAAGTCCATGCGGCTCCGCGAACTTGCACGGATCGGGCGGGCCGCTTGGTCAGGGGCGACAATAAGAAAGCTGCCATAAGGCAGCTTTTTTTGGGGTGCGATGGCTCTAGCAACTGAGATGGAGCAGGCCGGGCCTCCTGAGCCAAGACGTACGCAGTCTCACGGCATCCCGCCCCACGGCGGCTCATGTCAGCGACGGCGGCGCAACTGCAGCAATCCCGCTAGCGCAGCGAGCGAAGCAAGCAATGCGAGACCCCACTCGCCCATGGTTGGCACAGCCACCGTTGCAGCAGGTTGGGCAGCCAGTCTCCACACGTAGTTGATTTGCCCAGAACACTGATGATCGTTGACGTAGGCCGAGCGGGCCGTGCCGCTGCCACCGGGATCGTTGTATCCAGCCGGGGCGTCGTCGACGCGCTCCGTCTCCGGGTAGATTGCGCAGTTCTCCCCCCATCCGTCGTAATGCGCGGTGTGGGTGATGGTGGCAGGGTTGGTGGTGTTGGGGTCAACCGACACGGCGTAATCGGTGGGCGATCCGCCAAACAGCAAGGCAGCTGCTTCCAGGGCTGAATAGACGGGTGGATTCGTCGTCCACAGCGGTCCATCCTGAACGTTAAAACTCCCGACGTAAGTCTGGGCAGAAGCCGTGCCGGCAGCAGCCAAGAAAACGGCCATGACGGCGCCACGTGAAAAGAGATTACGCATCAACTCCCCCTTAGCAATTAACCGCATTACTTTAGCAAATTGCTTACATTTATGGCTATTTTTTCGCAATAGTCCACCTAGAAACAACGTCGTCGAGACAGGACTTAAGCGCCAGGCCAGTCGGCGCCTTCAACTGGTCCAGGCTCGGAATGGCGTTTAGCAGGAAAGCCGCCGCACCAGCCCGGCGGTGGCGGCGTCCAGCCCCTCGGTGCGGCCGCTGGCCAGGCCCGTTTCCACCGCGCCGGCGTGGCGCTTGCCCAGCTCCACCCCCCACTGGTCGAAGCTGTTGAGGCCCCACAGCGAGCCGCTGGTGAACACGCGGTGCTCGTTCAGCGCGATCAGCGCGCCGAAGCTGGCGGCGTCCAGCCGCTCCAGCAGCAGGAAGGTGGAGGGCCTGTTGCCGGGGAAATGGCGGTGTGCATCATCGGCCACATGGCCGAGCATCAGCGCGCGCGCCTGCGCCAGGGCGTTGGCCAGGAGGCGCGGCTGGTGGCCTTCCAGCGTGTGCGCCGGCTCGCGCACGGCGATGAACTCCACCGGCACCACCTGGGTGCCCTGGTGCAGCATCTGGAAGAAGGCGTGCTGGGCGTTGCTGCCCACCGCGCCCCAGACCACCGGCGCGGTGTCGAAGGGCAGCGGCCGGCCGTGCGCATCCACCCGCTTGCCGTTGCTCTCCATCTCCAGCTGCTGCAGGTAGAACGCCAGGCTGCGCAGGCCGTGATGGTAGGGCACGACGCAGCGGCTGCCAAAGCGGTGGAAGTTGCGGTACCAGACGTCCAGCAGGCCCAGCTGCACCGGCAGGTTGGCCTCCAGCGGCGCCTCGGCGAAGTGCCGGTCCATGGCGTGGGCACCGGCCAGCAGCGCCTCGAAGCCCGCACGGCCGATGGCCACCGCCACCGGCAGCCCGATCACCGACCACAGCGAGGTGCGCCCGCCCACGCCGTCGTCGAAAGCGAAGCAGCGCCCGACGCCGAACTCGCGCGCCGCGTCGGGCCGGGCCGTGAGCGCGACGAAATGCGCCGCCAGGTCGGTGCCACCCTGGGCCTCAAACCAGGCGCGGGCCGAGGTGGCGTTGCGCAGCGTCTCGGCCGTGCCGAAGCTCTTGGACGCCACGATGAACAGCGTGCGTTCCGGCTTCAGCCCGCGCAGCACGGCGGCCAGCTCGTGGCCGTCCATGTTGGCGACGAAGTGCAGGCGCGGCGCATCGGGCAGCACCTGCGGCGCCAGCGCCTGCAGCGCCAGGCGCGGGCCCAGGTCGGAGCCGCCGATGCCGATGTGCACCACGTCGTCGTAGCGCTTCTCCAGCCGGATCTGCTCTGCAGACGAGAGCATCTCATCCAGACCAGACAAGGACGAAGCGTGAATTTCCTTCAGACGTTCCGTCGGCTGCGGCGTACCCGCCGGCCAGCGCAGCAGCGGGTGCAGGGCGGGCCGGTCTTCGGTGTTGTTGACGTGCGCGCCGGCCAGCAACGCGTCGCGGTGTTCGGCCAGCCCGCATTCGCGCGCCAGCTGCACCAGCAGGGTCCGCGCCTGCCGGTCGATCAGGTTGCGCGACAAATCGACGAACAGGTGCGGCGCCTCGATGCCGAAATCCTGTGCGCGATCGGGGTCCTGCGCGAAGGCGCGGCGCAGGTCGAAGGCGTGGTCGCCGGTGAAATGCGCCGTGAAGTGGCTGTCCAGCGCCTGCCAGGCCGGCGCCTCGTCGCAGCGGGGGCGGTTCTGCCAGTCCATCGACGCGGGTCAGGCGGCCTGCATCAGGGCTTCGAGCTTTTCGGCGTCGGCAATGAAGGCGCGGATGCCCTCGGCCAGCTTCTCGGTGGCCATGGCATCCTGATTCAGCGCCAGGCGAAAGCCCGCCTCGTCGTATTGCACGGGCGGCAGATCGAGTTGGCGCGCGGCCTCGGCGTCCAGCGCGCGCGGCAGCGGCGCCTCGGTGGCGGCCAGCTGGGCCAGCAGCTCGGGGCTGATGGTGAGCAGGTCGCAGCCGGCCAACGCGGTGATCTGGCCCATGTTGCGGAAGCTCGCGCCCATCACCTCGGTGGCGATGCCGAAGCGCTTGTAGTGGTTGAAGATGCGCGCCACCGACTGCACGCCGGGATCGTGGCTGCCGGCCATGGCGGCCTCGTCCCAGGCGCTGCCGGCCTGCTTCCTGTACCAGTCGTAGATGCGGCCGACGAAGGGCGAGATGAGCCGCACCTTCGCCTGCCCGCAGGCCACCGCCTGGCAGAAGCTGAACAGCAGCGTCAGGTTGCAGTGGATGCCACGCCGCTCCAGCCGCTCGGCCGCGCGGATGCCCTCCCAGGTGCTGGCGATCTTGATCAGCACGCGCTCGGTGGGCACGCCGGCGGCCTGGTAGAGATCGATCAGCCGCTCGGCACGGCTGTAGGTGGCGTCCTCGTCGAACGACAGGCGGGCATCGACCTCGGTGGACACGCGGCCCGGGATGATGGAAAGGATCTCGCAGCCAAAGCGCACCAGCAGCCGGTCCACCACCTCGTCCAGCGGCTGGCCGCGGTGCCGGGCCACGGTGTCCGCAAGCAGCGGCGCGTACTCAGGCTTTTGCACCGCCTTGAGGATCAGCGACGGGTTGGTGGTGGCGTCCTGCGGCTGGAACTGGGCCAGTTGCCTGAAATCGCCAGTGTCGGCGACCACGGTGGTGACTTGCTTGAGCGCTTGCAGCTGGTTCATGGGGAGCGATTATCCCGCCTTGCGCGATGCCGCCCGGCGGCGCACCCGGCGCTGGCACGCGGTGCCGGAGTAGGCGGGCGAGTTGTTGCTGCGCAGATCGAGGCCCGGCGGCGCACCCGGCGCCGGCACGCGGTGCCGGGGCATTGCCGATCGCACCTCAGGTGCCTGCAGCGAGGAATATTTCGGGATATCCGCCGGTTTGGCAGGCTTTTGACCGCACGGCTGGCGTCTGTAGCCGTTATGGTAGTGGTATAGCACTTTTGAATCACTTACGCCTAATCCTGGCACAGCGGGAGCCCCAATGTCTGCCGATCGTTCATCCAAAATGTTTCCGCCTGCCGCAGCCTTGCGCCGCCGCACCGTGCTCCAGTTCGCCGCCTCGTCGGCCGCGGCCGGGCTCGGACTGCCCGCGATGGCGCAGTCGACCGGAAGCCGCGTGATCCGCATCGGCACCACGTTCGACAACAGCGGAGTCGAGAAAGCCAACGGCTCCGGCCTGTTCCTGGGCTCGAGCGCGTATTTCGACGCGCTCAACAAGGCCGGCGGCATCAACGGTAGCAAGGTCGAGCTGGTGATGAAGGACGATGGCTTCAAGCCGGACGTGTCCAAGGCCAACGCCCTGGCGCTGGCGGAAGACCCGGCGGTGCTGGCCATCCTGCACCCGCTGGGCACGCGCCAGACGGCCGCGGTGATCGACGCGGTGCCCGGTCTGGCGGTGGTGGGCCCCAACACCGGCACCGTGGCACTGCGCAAGAAGCCCTCACCCAACGCCTTCTGGGTGCGTGCCAACTACGACCAGGAGATCGAGCGCCTGGTGGCACAGGCGAGTTCCGTCGGCCAGACCCGCATCGGCCTGGTGCACCCCAAGGATCCCCTGGGCCAGTCCCTGCTGGCCGGCTTCACGGCGGCGATGGCCCGCCACAAGATCGAGCCGGTGGTGATCGCCACCACCCCCGGCACCACCAGCATGGAAGTCGACCCGGCGGCCAAGGAGATCGCCAAGGCCTCGCCGCAGATCGTGATCGTCGGTCTGGCGGGCACGGCGGCCGCCTTCATCAAGGCGCTGCGGGCGGCGGGCGGCAACAGCACGATCTACGGCATTTCCATCAGTGCCGGCTCCATCTTCGGCATGGGCGACCAGGCGCACGGCGTAGGTTTCTCGATCCCGGTGCTGTCACCCTTCGCGGCCCGCTCCGAACTCGTGCGCCGCTACCAGGCGGACATGCTCGCCGCGGGCCACAAGACCTTCTCGCTGTCCAGCATGGAAGGCTACGTCGATGCCTGTGTGCTGGCCGAAGGCATGCGCCGTGCCGGCAGCTCGCTCAACCGCGCATCCCTGATCGCCGGGCTGGAGCGGATCGAGGGTTGGGACGCTGGCGGCATGCGCTTCAACTTCAGCCGCGGCAACCACGAAGGCAGCACCTTCGTCGACGTGGCCATCATCGGCAGCGGCGGCCGGCTGCTGACCTGACGCTGCCTGCCGGCGCGGTCAGCGCCGGTCAGCCTGAAGGGGGGCGGCAGCTGCCGCCCCCGGGCCGCATCAGATGCGGCCTTCCTCCACCGCGTGGCAGGCCACCTGAATCCCCTGGAACTGCATCAGCGCGGGCCGCTCGGCCTTGCAGCGCTCGTTGGCGTGCGGGCAGCGCGGATGGAAGGTGCAGCCGGTGGGCGGGTTCAGCGGGTTGGGCACCTCGCCCTGGACCGGCGTGCGCGCGCGGCCGGTGTCGTGCATCTTGGGGATCGCGTCCAGCAGCATGCGCGTGTAGGGATGGCGCGGGTGGCGGAACAGCTCGTGCTTGGGCGCCAGCTCGACGATGCGGCCCAGGTACATCACGCCCACCGCGTCGCTCACGTGCCGCACCACCGCCAGGTTGTGGCTGATGAACAGGTAGGTGAGCCCGCGCTCGCGCTGCAGGTCCTTCATGATGTTGAGCACCTGCGCCTGCACGGACACGTCGAGCGCGGAGGTGGGCTCGTCGCACACCAGGAACTCGGGCGCCGTGGCCAGCGCGCGGGCAATGGAGATGCGCTGGCGCTGCCCGCCCGAGAACTGGTGCGGGTACTTGACGCGGTCGGCCGCCGCCAGGCCCACCGACTGCAGCAGTTCGCCCACGCGTTCCTGCGCCTCGGCCTTGGAGCTGGCCATGCCGTGCTCGTGCAGCGGTTCGGCAATGATGTCGGCCACCCGCCAGCGCGGGTTGAGGCTGGCGTAGGGGTCCTGAAAGATCATCTGGATGCTGCGCCGCAGGTGGTGCCCGCCGCGGCCGGCGAACACGGCGTGCGCATCCTGGTCCCGGAAGAAGAAGCTCCCGCGCGTGGGCTGGTAAAGGCCCACCAGCAGGCGCGCCACGGTGCTTTTGCCGCAGCCCGATTCGCCCACCAGCGCCAGTGTCTGGCCCTTCTGGATGCTGAAGCTGGCTTCGTCCACGGCGTGCAGCAGCTGGCGCGGCTTGCGTTCCAGCACACGGTTCAGCCAGGGCGGCGAGACGTCGAAGGTCTTGGCCAGGCCCTCGGCGCGCACCAGCGGTGCGGCGGCCTCGATGGCTGCAGCGGTGCCGTCGGTCAGAGTTTCTGGGGTGCTCATGCTGCGGCTCCCGGTGCGGCGACCACAGCCGGCGCGGCGGCATGCAACCAGCAGGCGGCGCGGGTGGCGCCGGCGTTCATCAGATCGGGCCGCTCGACGCGGCAGCGGTCGAACACCTGCGGGCAGCGCGGATTGAAGGCGCAACCGGTGGGAATGGCGTTCAGGCGGGGCATGGCGCCGTCGATCTGGTTCAGGCGCTCGCGCTCTTCCTCCATGTCGGGGATGGAGGCCATCAGGCCGGCCGTGTAGGGGTGCGCGGGGTGGTTGATGACCTCGTGCACCGGCCCGATCTCGGCGATGCGGCCGGCGTACATGACGGCCACGCGGTCGCAGGTCTCGGCGATCACGCCCATGTCGTGGGTGATCAGCATCACCGCCGCGCCGTGCTCGCGGCACACGCGCTTGAGCAGGCCGATGATCTGGGCCTGGATGGAGACATCCAGCGCGGTGGTGGGCTCGTCGGCCACGATCAGCTTGGGCTCGGCCGCCAGCGCCAGGGCGATCACCACACGCTGCCGCATGCCGCCGGAGAACTGGTGCGGGTAGTGGTCGATGCGCTGCTCGGCCGCCGGGATGCCGGTGTCCTTGAGCAGCTGGATGGCGCGCTCGCGCGCCTGCTGGGCGTTCAGCGGCAGGTGGGTCTGGATGGTCTCCACCAGCTGGCGGCCGATGCTGTAGAGCGGGTTGAGCGAGGTCAGCGGATCCTGGAAGATGGCGCCGATCTTGCGGCCGCGGATGTGGCGCATCTGCTCGTGCCGCAGGTTGTCGATGCGCTGGCCCTCCAGCAGGATCTCGCCGCCGGCCACGCGGCCCGGCGGCTCCAGCAGGCCGATGATGGACGCGCCGGTGAGCGACTTGCCGGCGCCGGACTCACCCACCACACCCAGGATCTCGCCCGGGGCGATCTCGAAGGAGATGTCGTCCAGCGCGCGCAGCGTGGCGCGCCGCGTGGGGAATTCAACGACCAGGTTGCGGACTTCGAGCAGGGACATCGTGGGTTGAAAATACTTCTGTTTTGATAGCTGCCTGCGCCCGTCAGTAAAGGGCAAAAGCCACTTTTGACTTGAAATTTCGAGCAACCCGGCAGCGGTCATCCAGCGTCATGAATCCACCCCCCAGCAGGCCGCGGAGCTGGCCATGCGCGTGAACGCCGTGCTCGGGCTTGTACCGAGCACTGGCGTTGTCCCCCCTCACGAAGTAAGAGGGGGGAAGACGCGTCAGCGGCTCAGGGGGGAGCATCAGTTGAGCCTCGGGTTCAGCGCATCCCGCAGCCAGTCGCCCAGCAGGTTCACCGAAAGCGCGATCAGGATCAGCATCCCGGCCGGAAAGAGCAGCACCCACCACTCGCCCGAGAACAGCACCGCGTTGCCGTTGTTGATCAGGGTACCGAGCGAGGGCGAGGTGGGCGGCACGCCCACCCCCAGGAAGGACAGCGTGGCTTCGGTGATGATGGCCGTGGCCAGCTGCACCGTGGCCAGCACCAGCACCGGGCCGGTGACGTTGGGCAGCACGTGGCGGTACATGATCTTCATGGATGACACGCCGGTCACGCGGGCGGCCTGCACGTACTCCTTGCCGCGCTCCACCAGCGTGGAGCCGCGCACCGTGCGCGCGTACTGCACCCAGCCGGTGAGCGAGATCGCCACGATCAGCACGCCGAACGACACCTGTTCGTTGGCATTGGGGTAGATGGCCCGGGCCACGCCGGCGATCATCAGCGCGATCAGGATGGCGGGGAAGGACAGCATCACGTCGCACAGGCGCATCAGGAAGGCATCGACCCAGCCGCCCACGAAGCCGGCCAGCAGGCCCAATGCCACGCCGACGATGACCGAGATGACCACCGAGATACCGCCCACGATGAGCGAGATGCGCGCGCCGTAGAAGAGGGCCGAAAGGATATCGCGGCCCTGCTCGTCGGTGCCGAGCAGGTATTTGCCGGTACCGCCCTCCATCCAGGCCGGCGGCAGGCGGGCGTCCATCAGGTCCAGCGTGGTGAGATCCAGCGGGTTGTGCGGCGCCACCCAGTGGGCGAACAGCCCGCAGACGATGCACAGCAGCGCGATCAGCGCCGCCACCATGGCCGTGGGCGAGTGGCGGAAGCTGTAGCCCACGTCGCTGTCCCACCAGCGAACGACCAGATTGCTCATGAATTCATAGCTTTCTGCGCCTGCTTGGCAAGGGCAAGCGCCCGATTTCATGCAAAACCGGGACGCCTGCCACAAGCCGCCTTACTTCTTGATCACGATCCACTTGAAGGGCATGAAGTTGTCGGCCATTTGCGTGACCTCCAGCTTCTTGCTCGCGCCCCAGGCCAGGGTCTGCTGGTGCAGCGTCAGGTGGCCGATGTCGTCCATGTGGATCTGGAAGGCTTCCTTGATCATGGCGGCGCGCTTGGCCTGATCGGTTTCGGAGCCGATCTTCTCGGTCAGCTCGTCCAGCTTGGGGTTGCAGTAGCTGCCCAGGTTGAACTGGCCGGCGCCGGTCTTGTCGTTGGGGCAGCGCATCAGGGCGTTCAGGGCGTTGTGCGCGTCGTAGGTGGACGGCGTCCAGCCCAGCATGTAGAAGCTGGTGTCGCGGCGCAGGATCTTCGGGAAGTAGGTACCCTTGGTCTCGGCCTGCAGATCGATCTTGACGTTGATCTTGGACAGGTTGGCGGCCACGGCCTGGCAGATCTGCGCGTCGTTCACGTAGCGGTCGTTCGGGCAGTTCATGGCCACCTCGAAGCCGTTGGGATAGCCGGCGTCGGCCATCAGCTTCTTGGCGGCTTCCACGTCGTAGGGCATGCGCTTGTCCTGCTCGGCCGTCCAGCCGTTGATGCCGGGGCCGACCATGAGAGCGGTGGGACGCGAGGCGCCGCGCATCACCGTGCGCTTGATGCCTTCGATGTCGATGGCCTGGTAGAAGGCCTGGCGCACGCGCTTGTCCTTGAACGGGTTCTTGCCCTTCACGTTGGAGAACAGCAGCTCGTCGCGCTTCTGGTCCATGCCCAGGAAGATGGTGCGCAGCTCGGGCCCCACCAGCGCGTGGGTGCTGGGGTTGGCGTTGACGCGGGCCACGTCCTGGACGGGCACCGGCTCCATGATGTCGACCTCGCCCGACAGCAGCGCAGCGACACGGGTGGCCGGGTTGGCGATGGGGGTGAAGACGACTTCCTGGGCGTTGCTCTCGACCTTGCCCCAGTAGCGCGGATTGCGCACGAACACGGTGCGCACGCCAGGCTGGCGCTCACGCACGTGGAACGGGCCGGTGCCGTTGGTCTTGAACGACGCAGTGTTCTCGACCCCCTTGCGGCGATCCACCGGCTTGACGGCGTTGTTGGCCTCGCACCATTTCTTGCTCATGATGTAGACCTGCGACAGGATGCGCGGCAGGATGGGTTGCGGCGCCTTGGTCTCGATCTCGACCGTGTGGTCGTCGATCTTGCGCGTTTCCTTGACGTCGGTGCCGTAGCTCTTCATGTCGGAGCCGTCGGCCATGATCCGGCCCATGGTGAACACCACATCGTCGGCGGTGAACGGCGTGCCGTCGTAGAACTGCACGCCCTTGCGCAGCTCGAAGCGCCACACCGTGGGCGAGGTCTGCTTCCACGAGGTGGCCAGCATCGGCACCATCTCGAGCTTCTTGTTCCAGCCCACCAGCGCCTCGTAGGCGTTGCTGTCGACCGAGAGCTGCAGCGACTCGTTCAGCGAGTGCGGGTCCATCGACAGCGCGTCGCCCTGGTTGGCCACGCGCAAGGTCTGCGCAAAGGCCCCGGGCGCCATGGCCAGCAAGGCCCCGGCGATGGCGGCGGCAATCAGTTTCTTCTGGACTTTCATCGGACTCTCTCCTTGGCAACAATGGGTGAGGAAACAACAGGGAGCAACGGCCACAGGGATCAATGGCCGCCGGCGGTGGCCACGCGCAGGCGCGGATCCACCACCACGTACAGCATGTCGACGATCAGGTTGATGACCACGAAGATCAGCGCGATCAGGCACAGGTAGGCGGCCATCACGGGAATGTCCGCAAAGGTGACGGCCTGGATGAACAGCAGGCCCATGCCCGGCCACTGGAACACCGTTTCGGTGATGATGGCAAAGGCAATCAGGCCACCCAGTTGCAGCCCGGTGATCGTCATCACCGGCACCAGCGTGTTCTTGAGCGCATGGCCGAAATGGATGGCGCGGTCGGTCAGGCCGCGGGCACGGGCGAACTTGATGTAGTCGGTGCGCAGCACCTCCAGCATCTCGGCACGCACCAGGCGCAGGATCAGGGTGAGCTGGAAGATCGCCAGCGTGATGGCCGGCAGGATGATGTGCAGCCAGCCATCGACCGTGAGCAGGCCCGTGCTCCACCAGCCGATCTGCACCGTCTCGCCGCGGCCGAAGCTGGGCAGCCAGCCCAGCCAGACCGAGAACACCAGGATCAGCAGAATGCCGATCAGGAATGTCGGCAGCGACACACCGAGCAGCGAGAAGGTCATGAACACCTGGCTCAGGAAGTTGCCGCGCTTGAGCGCGGCGTAGACCCCCATCGGCACCCCGATCAGCAGCGCCAGCGCGGCGGCCACCAGCGCCAGCTCGAAGGTGGCGGGAAAGCGTTCGCCCAGCAGGCGCGACACCTTGGCACCCAGGCGCAGGCTCAGCCCGAATTCACCCTGCACCGCATTGGCGAGGAAATGCCCGAACTGCACGACAAAGGGTTGGTCCAGCCCCAGATCGGCGCGCAGCGCCGCACGCTGAGCGGGCGTGGCGTCCTGGCCGAGCAGGAACACCACCGGATCCCCGACGTACTGGAACAGCAGGAACGCCACAAAGGCGACCGCCACCATGACCAGGACGGCCTGAATCAGGCGGCGGAGAAGAAAGGCACCCATGGAAACTGCAAAAGGGATAACCGCACGATGCTAGCAGAGCAAGAGCGGTGCCAGGACAGGGTTTGCTCCTATCGCACTGGCATCTCGCCTACCGAAAGGCGCGCCACTGAGTGGGCCTGAAACGAGCCCACATCGTTGAATGCGGCGCCCGGCGCCTGGACTGTCGGCCTGTGCACATCCACTTTTGACGCAGCCATGAAAAAAGCCGCCCGGAGGCGGCTTTTTTGCAACTCGGCACTGCCGATCGAAGCTGCCCGAAGGCAGCCGAGACGATCAGAAGTTGTGGCGAACGCCCAGGCCGTAGTTGTTGGTGCTGTCCAGACGCAGGCCGGCCAGGTACACGAAGGTGCGCTTGGACAGGGCGTACTTGCCTTCCAGCAGGAAGTTGGTGTACTTCTTGCCAGCGGCGTTCTTCAAGTCACGGGTCACGTCAGCGGTAAGCGTGAACGGACCGAACATCGCCGAACCACCAATCGACACGCCGCGACGACCGACGCCGGCGCTCTTGTCATAGTGAGCGTCGTTGTACGAACCAGCCACTGCGAAGCTGCCGAAGTTGTACTTGGCACCCAACGCGTAGCCAACTTTTTGGCCTTTGGTCTTGTTCACCGACAGGCCAGCACGGATCGGGCCGTTCGCGTAGATCACGTTGGCATCCCACTTGGCGTTGCCACCGTTG